>JAEEGK010002822.1_pt1 | contig 43600 bp, 36 predicted proteins | sample 8958771 | NCBI WGS metagenome assembly JAEEGK01 (sample SAMN16246547, study PRJNA631951) | gut metagenome | biome: gut microbiome; feature: rumen; material: SC-attached | host: Bos | place: Iran: Karaj | collected 2018-10
TCTTGCCTGCCTTAAGGAGCCGGCCAATATATACGGATGCCGCATGATATGGAATGCCACACATAGGCTGTCCTGCCCTTTTGGTGAGGACCAGGTCCAGGAGGGAGCTGGCCTGCCGGGCGTCGGAATCGAACATCTCATAGAAATCCCCCATCCTGAAGAACAGGAAGGCGTCGGGATAAGAGCTCTTTATCCGTTTGTACTGTCTGACAGCCGGGGTGTCGGCACTGTTTTCTGTCATAACCTAAGTTTTCTCATCACCATATCGGTGATATCCACACTGTGGGTCCACCAGATTATATTCTTGTCCTTGGAATCGAAGATTATGGAATAGCCCTCGCTTTCTGCCACATATTGGATCTGGTTGACAATCTTGCTGATAATCTCGGCTGTATCAGGCACAAGAATCCTCTTCTCAGCAAGTTCCTGATTCTTTTCCTCTGTGAACTGTTTCAGATAGTATCTTAGGGAGTTAATCTGCTCATCTATAGCATCGGTGGCATCGCTGTAATGGCTTTTGGAGGCTACTTCATCCTTCTCTTTCTCCAGAGTTGCTATCTCTTTCTCTATGGCCGCAGTCTCATCATCTATCGCCTGCTTGATATTCTTGATCTCCTGCAGCTGATCCATGTTCGGCATCATCTTCTGGACAATCCTTGAATAATCGATGATCCCGATTTTGGGAATCTGCTGCTGTGCATATGCAAAGGCTGAGGCACAGAACAAAAGTGCAAAAAGAAATGCTTTTTTCATATAATCTCCTAGTAGTAGCTCTGGTTGAAGCCGATGACAAAGTCAAGTTTCATACTGTTCTTGAACAGGATACCATCCTGCCAGTCTATATTGCCGTCATTATCGTATCTATACCGCTTTACGAAATAGAAGCCGATAGGAAGTCCTGGGATGGTGAGTCTGAAACCACCGCCCAGCGAGAAGTAGAAGTCCTGTTTTATCATGTCCTTGAACATGGCGCGCTCTGGCCATATACCGGTCGCGCTCCAGAACCAGTCCCACCATATATACTTCTCAAAGATAGGCATTCTGAGCTCAACCCAGTTGTCCCACAGAACCATTCCATCGTAGACACGGTCCCAGCCCCTTGCCATGGTAAGTCCATCGATGTAGAGGAGCTCTCTGGTTGTGGCCTTGAGGGTACCGTCCAACTGGTTCATGATGACAGAGATGGAAGATCCCAGAGCCAGCACCATCTTGAACTTGAATTCCTCTCCCAGAGGAATGGAGAAGAGCTGCTGGAAAATCTGTCCCTTAGTCTCAGACTTGATATACTCACGGGCCGAAGGCATGATACCACCAGTGTAAGTGAGGGTTTCCTTAAGATAGAATCCCTTGGATGGGCTTACAACATAATCTCTGGTATCCCAGGAGACTGAGCCCCATACCGAGTTGATGGACATCCAGTTCTGGAAGTTCTCTCTTACTGTGGCGTTGTATGGTCTGTAGATACCGTCGTTGTAATCCACATAGGTCTTTATATGGTTATAACCTACTCCTGTTCCGATACGACCGATTGGGAAGTGCCAGGTATAGCCCAGGCTGAGTCCAAGACCTATGTTCCAGGATTCGTATTCCATAAGGTAAGCTTTCGGAATACCTATTCCATGCCGTACCGCGTACTCATAGTCGGTTATAGCATCATCGTCGGTGGAAGGCTTTCCTGTGTGGCGGTCAACCATGTGGCCGTCATAAGGATCAGGCACCTGACCTTTCTTATACTTGTCGTTGTCAAAAACAGGGTTCATAATGTCCTGGGCGACGTTGGCAGTCCGCTCGTGCGACACAGATAACGATATGGTTCCTGAAAGGCGTCTGTCGGCAAGCCAGCGTTCGGTGAACGATGCTGTTACAGACTGTACATCGGTGGACATCTCAGTTCCGATACTCAACTCCTGGCCATTGCCAAGGAAGTTACGGTCGGTCCACTTTACGAATGCGCTGACAGGGATATCGCCGGCATCGGCCGAGAAGATAAGACCGAACTGGATATCGGTGGTCTTTCCTTCCTCCACATTAAGGATAAGGTTCATAAGACCATGCTCGGAGCCGGCCGGAGTCTCAGGGTAGATAGCAGCAAAGTACTGTAGATTGTACAGGTTCTGCACACCCTCTATAATCTTCTTCTTACTGAATACATCTCCTACGCCTATAGGAAGCTCACGCAGGATTACCCGTTCCTTGGTCTTGTCGTTGCCTTGAATAACTACGTTCTCAATATGGGCTCTTCCTTCCTCCACAATGGTCACGATGTAGGATACAGATCTTGTCTCCTCGTTTATCTGCTCCTGCTCGGAGATGGAGTTGAAGATATATCCGTCATCGAAATAGAGATCGGAGATGCGGACAAAGTCGGCCTGCATTCTCACTTTGTTCAGGACATCACCAGGCTTGCAGCGCACAAGTTTGCCCAGTTCCTCATCATCATGTATTATATTGCCCACAAAGCTAATTCCCTCGTAGGTGTACTGCTCTCCCTCGTCTATGTAATAGGTCATCCTGAGACCTGTCTTCTCCGGATCATCAGTTTCCACAACCTCGTGGTTAACATCGGTGACCTTGGCCTTGATATAACCTTTCTCTGCATAGAAGTTCTCGATATTCTCGATATCCTCCTCTATGTTTGATTCCTGGAAAAGACCCTTTCGGAAAAGGCCCTGCTGCTTTGTCTCCAGCTTTCTCTTGAGGGCTGTCTTGGATATTACGTTGTTGCCTACAAAGACGATCTCCCTTATCCTCATCTGGCGTCCCTCATCTATACGGAAGGTGACCACAACTGTGTTGTCGCTGTCTTTATCGCCTATCTCGCCATGCACAATTACATCGGTGAAACCCTTTTCCAGATACAGGTCCAGTATCCGCTCCTCGTCCATCTTGACTTCGGCGCCTGTGGCCACATCGCCAGGCTTCAGCATTATCTCATCCAGGATTGTATTCTTCCTGATATTCTTGTTTCCTGCTATCTTGATTTTGGATATAGATGGATATTCCACCATCTTAAATTTAATTATGACTGTGTTTGCAGGATCATATTTGGAGATATCCTCTCTGCCCGGGTATGCAGTGGAAGTCATATCCTCAAAGTAATCAAGAGAGAAAAGCTTGTTTTGGAGTTCCATGAAGAGATTGTCAGTGAACTGCTGGCCGATGTAGCTGTCCACAATAGCATCCAGCTCATCTACCTTTATCATGTACAGCCCATCGAACTGTATATCCTCTATCATCTTGCCGTCATACCAAGCATCCTGTGCAAATACAGGCACAAGGGCAAAAAGGAAAAGAAGAAGAAATATTCTATGTTTAACCCGGTTCATAAAATCTCCTATCAAAACGTGAATCTCCATGACAGACCTATAGTTGTATCATGCAGGAACCCAGGCATCTTGCCCAGTTTCGGATACAACCCCAAATTCAATATACAGAGCGGAGTATTGACCTCAAGGTTAATCTCCGATTCAAGGTACATGTTATAGAAAGTCGGCATATTGTACTCATAATATTCAAAAGTGTCAAAATCCCAGGCCGAGAATCTCAGGGTGGCATCTACAAAGAAGTACTCACCGAAGTATTTGCCGAAGAATACGTCGATATTGCGGAATATGGTGTCGCTGCCTACCCTCTTCATGTCCACCTGGCTCTTCTCCTCGTTACGCTGGTTGTTGAAAACCTTATCGTTAAGCTGTGCCCTGATGGCGAATATATCGATGTTCAGGAAGTCCTTGATGGAACGTTCAAATGGCCGTAGGATACCGATAAGCTGAGTTCCGTAGGCACCGGCATTGGCCAGAGTGGCCATGGTGCTCCGCTCCTCGTCGCTCACATTGCCGCCCATCAGTGTGTCGCCCATAAGCTCGTACAGCTCTGCCTGGGACAGGGCCGGAACCGATTCTATGCGCGGCTGGAAGTGGCTTAAAGGTGTGTTCTCCATTATGAACATAAGCTTGACCTTCTGGTTATTCCGGGTGGCGGTACGGCACTCGGCGTTTACAGTTATGAGGGGGTCAAACTTGTCCTGGTTCTCGTTGAGGACCAGAAGACCGTCCCTGATGAAGAAGTTGTTACTGAAATAGAAAATATCGCCGCCCCGGAAAGCCACATTGCCGTCTATATCAAACTGGTTGATGCTGCTGTCGTATTGCACCTGGACATTCTGTCCCTTGGATGCAAAGGCCCTGAGTACCGGCACTTTCTTGGTAGGCCAGTAGAACTCCACGCCTGTTCCGGTGGTTATGTTCATATTGAGCAGATAATCGGTGACAGAACTGGAGTCAAAGCTGTTGTAGCTTGAGTCCTGGCTCAGGTTTATAATACAGTTGTTGACCGTTATATCACCATCTATCATTATGGAGTCCGACATTCCAGATATACTTATATTCCCCAGTGCATAGCCGTCCACATCAATTCCGCAGAAGGTGTCAGATATTTTGAGTCCCCTCTTGGTGTCGCCGAAAGAAGTGATATCCACCTTGAAATAGTCAAGAGCCCAGCTTTCAAGCAGGAAACTGCATTTTATATAGGTTTTGTTTTTCTTGTCGCTTATCAGGACTGGAAGCATGGAGATATCCTTGCCCTGGAAATAGAGGTCGGCATCGGCAGGACCGATGATATCTGGAATGGCATGAACTGCGAAATAGAGATCTGTTACATTCATTACACCCCAAAGGTCTGGGTTCTTGAGTGATCCTGTTATACGCAAGGTTCCAGTTCCAAGGCCGGCCAGTGGGAAGAAATGCTCAAAACGAGTAAGCTGCCCCACCCGTCCCATATCCAGGGCTATGTCGGTGAATGTGGCATCCACATTGCTGTCCACCAGCTTGCCCTTAACCTTTCCTGCCACAAATAGGGGGTTGCGTAGGTTGAAGTCTATGACTCCGTCTGGATAGTAGTAGCCTTCCACACAGTGTCTGAAAGGTCCGCCGTCCACATAGAAGCGCCGGCCGTTGTTGTTGTATTCAAAATTCCACCGGTCATAGCCCAAAAGGACAGGCTTGGTGGAGGTAAGCCGGAAAGTGCCTTTATTCTTGGTCTTGGCCGGGTTGATAATCCACTGGCCGTCCTCCTGTATTGTTCCGGAGGCATTGAGCGATATATGGTCCACCTTGTTCTCTTCGGCGTTCTTAAGTGCAACATCGGCCAGAATTTTGTACTCCTTATTGTCCCAGTCCACAGAGCCGGAGCTGGAGTTGATTATAGCATCGCCCAACTTGCCGTTAAGGGTGTAAAGGTTGGTCTTTTTCTTGGTGGCCTGCAGCGATGTATAAAGTTCGAAAGGCTTTTTCATCAGGCTTCCCTTTGCAATATTGACCATAGCTGTGATATTGGGGTCGTCAAAGGTGCCTGTTATCTTTGCATTGGTGTCCAGGCTTCCACTTACCTTGGCGGTGGTGAACCGCTCAACACGGGAGTTCTTGCAGGATGCATCTATATTGATGTTCTTATTCTCTATCAGGACATAGGCGTTGTATTCCTCATTCAGGTTGCTTCCTGTACCCCTCAGCCAGCCGTGGCAGTTGGACAGATCGGTAAAGGTGGCCTCTCCTGTTCCCTTGACTGTAGAATAGTTATCGGACAAGGTCCAGCTGTTGAGCCTGAGAGTATTGTCTATAAGGGTTCCGTTGAAGTTTATGCTGTTGCTCCCTCCCTTAAGGAATGAGAGATGTGACAGCGTCATATCATTTATGGTGACTATAGTGAGCTTGCCATCCTTCATCTGGCCCGAGATATTCATGTCTGCTGGTGTTTTCTCTCCCATTATGAATACAGGGAAGCCGGTGGCCCGCAGGTCAAAAGGCCAGCCGTTCTCGTCAAAGAAGGCCGACAGTGTGAAGCCGTGAAGCCCACGCACAAACAGGTTCTGCTTTTTGTTCAGGAAACCGTTGAACTCATATTCGGTGTCGTGATAGTTCCAGAAAGTCTCGAAATCACAGTGGTCGCTGCGCATGGAGGCCAGGTCAAAGTAGCCTTCGCCGTAGAAACCTCGGTAATTAAGCTTTATCTCGCTGAGTTTGATATCGTCCAGTGTGGAAGTGACAGCAAATTCAAGGGAATCTTCAGGGTGTGTCACGTCATCGATGTGGACATTGCGGCTGGTTATGTAGAAATCGTGCTTGTCATAGATGCAGTAGACATCGGCGGTAACCAGGTAATTCTCGGTCTTAAGCTTCTCTTCTTTGCTTACCACCGCCTCCAGCTCCTTAATCGGGTACTTGTTCATGGAGATGTAGCCGGAATATCCTTTGTCCTCGGTCTCCCGGCCTTTAAGCGAAAGGTTCAAAAGTGTAAGGTCGGCAGTTTTTTCCTTAAGATTGACATTAAGAGTGCTATCTCCCAGCTCTTTATGGTTAAGCACCAGGTTGTCAGATGTAAGGGAGAGCACGTTGTCGGCCATAACCAGGTCATATTGGGTGTCTATGACCATATTGTCCGCTGCCTGTACATTGTCCAGAAGCAGCGTTCCCTGGGCCGACATGGTCTCGGCATCCAGAGTGCCTGAATAAGCGGCATTGCCCCGAGAAGAGGCTAATGTAAGGGATTTTATCTCTATCTTCTTATCAAGACCGGAGAATGACACATGTACCTGAGGCTCCAGTGGAACCTTGGTGCCGGCCAAGGAAAAGTCCACATCGCCGAAATAGAGAGTTTTCTCTTTATTTTCCGGAGTATAGGTCATCTCCAGGTTGCCGGTTCCCTTGGCCTTGGCATAGTCGTTGTATTTTGTGTAGTCGCCTGTGAAGGTGACGATATCTGATGGCCTGAAGTCCTGGAACACGGTCTGGACAGTCATGGTCTTGCCTACCCTGTTCCATGTCAGGGAATAGTCGATTGGGGTGCTGTCCTCCATGTTGCAGATAAAGAATGATTCCTCGTCAAAGGTGATGAGGAATGCTTTCTTGTCGGTCTTTATGAAGTCTGATGTGAAAGTGGCAACCTGCAGGTTCACAAGGCCGTCGGAGCCATCCTTTTTCATATTGGAATCGAATTCCACCGAGGTCATGAACTGGGTCAGCTTATCATTCTTAAGGTCGTAGCCCGATACCTGCATCTTGCCAGAGAGCCTTAAGTCGCTGCCCTGCAGCAGAATGTCGGTGGAGCACTTGTCTATGGAGATTGCCCCGGCATCCAGCAGGAAGTTGGCGGCCAGGTTCTTGCCCTTGAAGTAGAAGCTCTTGGTCTGACGCGGCATAAGGGTCTCCTCATCAGGCTTCATCCGGTCTGAGAGGGATGTTATGAAATCCATGTCCTGCTGCTGGCTGAAGTTGATATAGCCATTCTCCAGGGTTATTCCCTTAAGAATGTTCTCGTTCATGAAAAGGAAGTTAAGGAGGTTGAACTTGATGTTAAGCTTCTCCCCTTTTGCCAGGATCTTGCCGTTATCGTCCTTTATCTCCACATCGCGGATAGTCATGGAGTTGATGAAGAAGGGGTCTATGCTGCCGTAGGTGATGTTGCGGGAAAGCTGGTTTTCCAGTATGGAGATCACCTGGTCGCGGAGGGCGCTGGTGTGCTGGTGGACAAAGGTGTAGGAATACCAGATGGCCGCAGCCGCAATTACTGCAGCAACGGTCAGGAGGAGAACATACTTTGTACCAGAGAGTGTTTTGCGCACCATAATACTATTTTATAATACTATACAACAAATAATTTTTCTATCTCTATTTATTTATTTTTATTTTTCATATATAAAACTATTATAATGGCATTAAGTTTCAAAAAACCTGTAAAAAATTTCATAGTGCTGGAAGGCCTTGACGGCTGCGGCACCACCACACAGACCGCCCTCCTGGTTAAAAAGCTGGAGGAACGGGGCATAGATGCATTCAAGACAAACGAGCCCACCGGGGGCAGCATAGGCCAGTTCATACGGCTGATACTGCAGTGCAAGGAGAGCGTGGATCCATTTACCCTGGCACTCCTCTTCTCTGCCGACCGGAACGAGCATGTATATGGTAAAAACGGGATAATGGAGCAGACTAAGGCAGGCAAGATGGTAATATGCGACCGGTACTTCCTCTCAAGCCTTGCCTACCAGTCGCTTTTCATCGACTATGACACAGTGGCAGACTTAAACCGTTTTTACCCCCTGCCGGAGTACCTTTTCTACATAGACCTGAGCCCAGAGGAGTGCCAGAAGCGCATGGAGACCCGGGGCGAAGAGAAAGAGCTTTTCGAGCGGCTGGAGCTTCAGAAAAAGATAGAGGCAAACTACAAAAAAAGCCTGTCACTGCTGACAGGCTCTGATATGAAAATCATGGTCATAGACGGCCGTGCCTCTAAGCAGGACATCCATAACCAGATCTGCAAAATCTTAGGAATTTAAATCAGGAATCACTGCTTCGGAAACAGCCCCTCAGGCTGGAACAGCTTCTTAAGTTTGTCCTCCTGAATCAGGTACATGTAGGAATCTCCCCTCTTTTTAAGCAGGTAGACATACTGTCCCTCATCCTTTATCTTCTGGCAGTCTATGGTCATATGACCCAGCTTGCCGGAATCCAGCTCTATAATCACATTAGGAGTGATGTCTGCGCCGGAGACAAAGTTTACTGCCTCAAGCAGTGCCAGGTTGTCGGCGATAGCGTCAGCAACCCTTCCGTCCGGTGCAGGACCTGGCTCCAGGTTGTTCCACTTGCCCAGTTTGCCCTGCTGCTCCCTCTTGAGGGAAATCTTGCCCTCTGAGTTCATATCAATGAAGGTGAATGCAAAGATATCGTCTCCAGTGTATCCCTCAGGGAAAAGCCTCATATTGAACCAGTAGCGGGGATCCTGTCCGAAGTGCCGCTGCATGGTTGCATCGGTAAGGTAAATCTCATCTGACAGTGAGGAACGCACATAGTCGCCCTTTCCACCCGGGCCCTCTTTTCCTACATAGAGTGTGAACATGGACTGGCCGTCCTTTATAACCTCTACAGTGTCGGCTCTGTTGGGCTCCAGCTCAAACTCGCTCCAGTACTTCTCACCCCGTCCCATAAGCTTGAACTTGGTGACATCAAATACCGAGCTGATCAGACTGTTCACCCTTATAGTGGAAGCAGGATAAGTGACTTTATCATCAATCCGCACCACCCATTCATTCTTCTCAGGGTTCTTCTCTATTGTGACAATTCCCCCTTCCGGTGTGGTGGAAACCTTTACTGCAGACAGAGTCTCCTTCAAGGTCTGGTCAAACAGAGGCTCCATAGCCTTCTTGTCCACTTTCTTCTGGGCTGTGAAAAGGCCTCCCATGAAATAGGTGGCAGCCAGGATAACAATTGCCGCTGATAGGCTTATAATTTTAGTTCTATATTTCATTTCAATCACGCATCCTTTCTTTTCCGTCTTATGTATCTGACAATGCCGTAGATGATAATTCCGGCCGGAATGATGAAAATATTAACCAGATATACAGCAAGAATAGCCTTCACCTTGGTGCTCATGTCAGTAATCTTGTTAAGTCTTATATCGCGCACACTTCTGGTCTTTATGTTCATGAACCTGTCGTTGTCCAGCCACTGGAGCATGTTCTCTGCAAACATAAGGTTTGCCGGGCTTTCGGTGTATTCAATAAGGTTGGAGAGGAAGTCGGAGTCGCCCACAACAATTATCTTTGTCTCCTTGCTCACCTTGCCGGAGTAAGCGCTTGGGAACTGGCCTGTCACTGCATAAGCCAGTGGATGGCTTCCTTTGTCCACCTCCTGCAGATGCTGGGTAGTAAAGGCCTCGTACGGGTTTCCAGTGACATAATCCTTAAGCAGCCATGACTCTTCGGTACTGGAGAAAAGCTCCTGATAGCTGAGTCCTGGAACCTGGTTTATCTCTACGGAGCTTGCCCACATCATATCCAGGCTGGCAAAGCCGGCAGTTATCGGATTGTCCTTGTTGACATACTTGCTGTTCACACTGAGCCACATAGGATAATTCATTGGGAGCTGCCCTTTCATGGTTATCTTCTTGCAGTACTTGTCCAGCACCATGTCGTTGCTTACAGTGATTCCCCATTTCTTGAGCATCTCTATGGCCGGGTTGTTCTCTATCTTGGTTGCCTTAAGGTTGTCGGCCATGTCCACAAACACGCCGTCAATCGCAAACACTGCCCTTCCGCCGTTCATGATATACTCATCAATAAATTTCATGTCCTCTTCGGAAAAATCCCTGTTTCCAAGCACATAGAGCACTGTGATCTCCGGATCCACAGCCTCGCCCTTGTTCACGACAATGACTTCTCCGCTTTTCTTAAGGGTCTCCTGGAGATAAGAGAAGTAATAATCCACTGTATTCAGGTTGTCTCCTGACAGAAGTCCTATCTTTGTGGTTGTATTCTCAACCAGCTTCTGGATCTTGCTTGAAAGCTCATACTCCAGGTTGCTGGCATCCAGGATGAACGGTATAGCCACAGTCCTGTCCAGATACTGGATAAGGATACCTGAGAACACAGTGGAATAAGCCAGTTCGTTCCTGTCGTAGATCTGGACCTGCTGTGCAGTAATTCCCATCTTCTTGGCATAGGCCTCCATCACATTCTTGGACGGATCTACTGATGTAGTGGAGATATGGCCCCTTGAGTTGGCCGCATATTCGAAGAGAAGGTCCTCTATCTGCCCCGCTGCAGGCGCAATAGCACGCACCTTGTCAGAGATGAAGTATGTTATGTTCACCTGTTCCGGGATTGTCTTGATATAATCCTTGGTTGTGCTGGTGATGGTGAACTCCTTTGTCTCTGTCATGTCGATTCTGCCGAAATACCTGGTGGTATTAAGGGCAAGAAGTATGGCAGCCACAAAAACTAAAGCCGCTGTAATCAATTCTTTTGTTCTGTTATTCATATCTGCCGCCTCACTTCTTAAGTTTGATCACTTTGACATTCAGATAGATGAAAAGGCAGGTGATGATGGCAAAGTATGCAAAGTCCCGGGTGTCAAAAATGCCTTTCTCGAACGACTCAAAGTGGGTTGAAAGGGAGAGATAGCTGAACAGGTTGTCAATGAACTTGGGCACATTGATGACCATGGTTATATCTCCGATGAAGGTAATGAACAGCAGCGCCACAACGCTGAATATATAGGCGCTGATCTGGTTGGAGGTCCGGGAAGATATGAACTGTCCCACCGAGAGCCCCGCAAGCCCCAGGAGGAAGGTTCCTATATACTCTCCGATAATCGCACCCCGCTCAAAGTTTCCAAACATGTTCAGCATGATAGGAACAGGGAAAGTGAGCACAATCATCATAAGCAGCAGTATCACTGCACTCAGGAACTTGCCCATGACAATCTCGAACTCGCTTAAGGGCAGAGTGAAGAGCAGCTCGTCGGTCCTTAGCTTACGCTCCTCGGCCCAGCTTCTCATGCTTATTGCCGGAAGTATCAGGATGAAGAGAACCGGCATAATGGAAAAATAGCTCCGCATGCTGGCGGTATCCTTTCCAAAGAACTGTCCGAAGAAGAAAAAGAAGATGTTGAGGGACAGAACAAAGAACAGGACAACCAGGTATGCCATAGGAGAGTTGAAATATGCTTTAAGCTCTTTTTTGATAAGTCCTTTGATATTCATATTACACTCCTGTCTGATTTGTAAGCTTGCGGAAGATATCCTCAAGGCTTGTCTGCTCAGGAACCAAAGCTGAGAGCCTGTAGCCGTTCTTCACAGCCCAGTCAAATATAAGGGCTCCTGCATCGGTTCCCTTCTGGGCCGAAATCTTGATTACAGTCTTGCCATCCAGAGCCTCGGTTGAAAGTATATCCGATACCGGCTCCAGAGCCTTGAGGGACTGGGCATCAACAGAGCCTGCAACCTCAATGGTGAAACGGTCATCCTTCTGCACCTGCTCCCTGATGCTGTCAGGGGTACCTTGTGCCACAATCTTTCCGTGGTTAAGGATAAGAACGCGGTTGCAGACAGCCTCCACCTCCTGCAGTATATGGGTCGACAGGATTACTGTCTTCTCCCGCCCGATGTCGCAGATAAGCTTACGGATCTCGATGATCTGGTTAGGGTCAAGACCTGTGGTGGGCTCGTCCAGAATAAGGATATCGGGAGAATGGATTATTGCCTGTGCCAATCCGGTACGCTGGCGGTAACCCTTGGAAAGTTTGCCAATTCCTCTGTATACAACAGGTCCGAGTCCAGTCTCCTGAATAACCCGGTCTATCTCCTGCTTCTTCCTGCTCTTAGGAACCTTGCGGATATCAGCCATGAAATCCAGGTACTCCATTACAGTAAGGTCATCATAAAGAGGAGCCATCTCAGGCAGGTATCCTGTGGATTCCTTTACCTTCAACAGGTCATCATAAATGCTGTAACCGTTAAGTATGGCAGTTCCGTGAGTCGGATAATGATATCCGGTCAGGATTTTCATAATGGTGGTCTTGCCGGCGCCGTTAGGACCCAGAAGGCCTACAATCTCCCCCTTCCCGATATGGAAGGAGACATTGTCCACCGCTCTGAATTTGCCATAGATCTTGTCAATGTTTTCGACTTTAATCATCCTAGTCTCCCAAATTTAATCCTTATATTTCAAAAGGATTGTCTGTCCGTCCCTGGTCAGGAATGTGTCCGGAAACACCTCTTTAGCCTGATCCAAAAGGACAGTCAGCTCCTTATCAGTATACCGCGGGCTGTAATGTATAAGCCCCATCTCTTTGACTCCCCCCGCCTTCTTGGCCAGATTTGCCGCCTCCACCGCAGTCATGTGCTTTTTTTCGTGGGCGCTGTCGGCAAGCTCATCCTCAAACATTCCCTCGCAGATGAATAGGTCAGAATCTTTAACCTCTTCTGCTATGGATGGAATGGCCAGAGTATCGGTGACAAAGGAGAACTTGCGTCCCTTTCGCTTCTCGCCCAGCACCATATCTGGAGTCACACTCATACCATCTGCCAGTTTTATTGTCTGGCCGTGCTGCAGGTCCGACCACATGGAGCCCATTGGAATACCCAGCTCTTTAGCTTTTTCAGGATGGAATATGCCGGGCCTTGGATCCTCGGTCAGTTTATAGCCGAAGCATGGTTTAGTGTGGTCAAGCTGGAAGGCCTCCACCTTGAAATTGTCGCCCTGCATCACAATGCCGGGCTCAGTTATCTCTTTGACAATTATCTCATAATTTATGTACATATCCAGCACCTTTATGCTGGTCTCCACAAACTCCTTGATTTTAGGAGGCCCTATGATGTAAAGGGGCTCAGTGCGGTCCACCTGGGACGACAGCATAAGCATTCCCGGCAGCCCTGTCACATGGTCTGCATGGGTATGGGATATGAAAATAGTGGAGATATTCTTCCACCGCAGGTTGAGCTTTTTCAATGAAACCTGAGTCGCCTCTCCGCAGTCAAAGAGATACAGATCCCCTTCGCGCCTGAGAAGAACAGATGTAAGATGACGCCTCGGAAGCGGCATCATTCCACCGCAACCCAGGATAAAAACTTCAAGATTCATAATACTATATTATAAAATATATTAAGATGTTGCGCAATAAGAGCGCAATAGCCTATTTTATTGCTCAGGATAGAGCGTTACATTTATAGAGTTCTCGGTGTCAAAGTACTTGGCAGCCTTCTTTTTAAGGGTCTTTGCCGTAAGTTTGTCCAGCACCTTGGGGAAGTTGTCTTTTGCGGTGAAACGCTGATTATAGAAAGCGCAGTCGGTAAGCTGTGAAAGATACCAGCTGTTCTCCTTTATCTCCTTGCCGTAATCGGTAAGCCTAGTGGCCTTATACTTGTCCAGCTCCGCCTGGGGGATATCCTCCTTGAGCTTGTTGATCTCGGCAATCACAGCCTCGTCCAGCTCCTGCACCCGGAGCGGAGAGCAGCCGTAGATTATGTTGACCATGTACTGGGACGCAGGAATCGGAGTTGTGGATGGATAAGCGCTTATTGTATAGGTCCCGCCCAGCTCTTCTCTTATAACCTCCAGAAGCCGGTTGTTAAGGATATATGCCAGTGCATCCAGGTACATGTTCTCCTTCTGGTTGTAACGGAAGTTTCCCTTCATTATTTTGATAACCTGGCTGCGGAAATCGGTGCCTTTGTGGACTGCTGCCTCAGCTTTTCCCTCTGGGATTCTGAGTCCCACATCCTTCCACATCTCTTTTGTTCCCCTTGAAGGGATGGAAGCAATATAGGTCTCGCCCAGTTTCTTCGCCGTCTCTATTTCGATGTTGCCCACAAGTATGAAGGTGAAGTCGCCGGGGTCTGCGAACCGGGCTTTGAAGACATCCTGGGCAGCCTGGAAGTTTATCTCGGAGTAGACTTCCATATCCATAATCCTGCCCCGCTTGTGGTTCTGGGTCATAAGCTCTTTAACGGCTTTGATAAAGGCAGTGTCGGGGGATGCCTCCTGGTTTTTGACCGCAGTCTCAAGCCGGGTCATATAGGAATCGTAGGCCTCCTGCTCGAACCGGGGCGCTGTAAAGTACAAGTAAAGAAGCTGGAATGCAGTCTCCAGGTCTTTCTTGGTGGATTTCCCGGTAAAGCCCTCGGAATAGGTCTCGATATATGGATTTATAGATACATTCTTGCCTTTAAGCATCTGGTCCAGCTCCACCTTGGAGAAGCTGCCCAGGCCGCTGTTGTTCACGATGGCGCAGGCCACGTTGGCCGATGCCCACTGGGAGTCCGACACCAGGGAGCTGCCCCCGGCGCTTATGGCAGAGATAAGTATCTGGTCATTCTTGTAGGTGGTAGGATACAGCAGCATTTTAGCACCGTTAGAAAGCTTAACTGTAGTTAGACCAGTCTTTTTGTCGGTCTTGGCCGATTTGACTTTGCCTGCTGCCGGAAGACTGCCCACAAGGCTGTCCTGTACTGCTACATCTTTATAAGGATCCTGCTTTGATACAAGGGCAGCATCCACAAGGCCCTGGAGCTGGTTGCCATCCATGGGGCCGAAGTCCTTGGGCTTTCCGGTGGCCACCAGAACCCGCCCGTCAGTCTTAAGGAAAATCTGCACAAAGCTGTTCACTTCCTCCAGCGTAATCTGGGGCATGTACTGGCAGTAAATATCGTATTCAGTGGCTATGCCTGGTATGCTCTCGTCCTCCATGAAGTTACGTGTGTATTCGTTAATCAAGCTGGAGGAATGGGATTTGTCCCGCTCGTTGTAGAGTGTCTCCACCAGGGAGAAAACCTCGGCCTTGGCGCGCTCCAGTTCGGCTTCGGTAAAGCCGTGCTGGGCCACCCGGGCAATCTCGGCGCAGGCTGCCTCTATACCCTCTTTTACTCCGCCGTCCTTTAGCCTTGCGCCAAGGTGGTAGTAGCTTGCCGAGGAGAAAAGATGGGCAAAGCTGACACCTGCCGACATAAAGGGCGGGTTCTGGCCCCGGCGCAGCTGGTCATAGCGGTCCGACAGCATGTTGCAGAACAGGGTGCGGACTATGTTCTTTCCGTATTCCCCGGCAGTAAAGGCTTGTTTAAAAGGCACCTTTATATACAAGTCAAACTGGTTCTCGGTGGCCTCGGGATCGGTCATCACCCCTGCCCTGGTTCCAGCATCAATAGGAATTGTCATATCAATGGAACGCTGCGCCGGGTTGTTCTTAAGACCCGAGAAATACTTCTCTATGGAGCCCTTCACAGCCGCAGCATCAACATCACCTATCACCATCACAGCCATCCGATCCGGTGTGTACCATTCTTTGTAGTACCTTACTATCTGCTCCCTGTCAAAGGTTTCCAGGATCTCCACTTTACCGATGGGATCACGCACAGCAAAGCGGGAACCTTCCAGAAGGGTCTTCACCTCAAAGTTCCTAAGCCGCTCCTCGGCCCCCTGACTGCGTCTCCATTCCTCTATTACAACGCCCCTCTCATCATCAATATCCTTCTTCTCCAGCTTGACATGTCCGGCCCACTGGGAGAGTATCTCCACAGACTGGTCTATAAGCTCAGGCTTGTCGGCAGGGATATTCAGCATGAACACAGTATGGTCAAAGGTTGTGTATGCATTCAGGTCGGGGCCGAACTGTATTCCGCTCTTCTCCAGAAAATCGATTATCTGGTTCTCCGGGTATTTGTCGGTGCCGTTGAAGGTCATGTGCTCGAAGAAATGGGCCAGTCCCAGCTGGTCATCATCCTCCATGACAGAGCCGCTCTTAACCACCAGCCGCAGGTAGACCTGGTTCTCAGGATAGCTGTTGGGCCTTATGTAGTATGTAAGGCCATTGGGCAGCTTGCCGATAGTAATGGCAGGATCCGGCGTCAGGACTGTGTCCGGTGCGATATCAGCATATATGTTGAATATGGAAACATAAACAAGAAATAAAAATGTAAAAAGTTTTTTCATATTGGGAAGTATATAGTAAATACAGTACCTTTGCCAACAGTGCTCTCTACAGCCACTTTGCCGCCGTGGGTTATGGCCACCTGCTTGACAATGGAAAGCCCCAGGCCAGTTCCGCCCAGGCTGCGGCTAACCTCTTTGTTCACCCTGTAGAACTTCTCGAATATATGGCCTAAGTTCTCCTTGTCTATTCCAGGACCGTTGTCCTCCACCGATATCTCGGTAAACTCATCTCCCTGTCTTGCGTGGATTATAACAACCGCACCCTCTCCTGAATACTTTACAGCGTTGTCCAGAAGATTCCCCACAGCTTGCTGGGCCAGCACCGGATGGGCCAGCATCATTATATCTTCCGGCATATCCACCTCTACTCTGGTATGCTTCAGGGCCGCCTGCTCCGCATGCTCTGCCACACACATCTCTATAAGGTTACGGGCCGATATTCTCTCCTTCTCCAGACGGATATAGGAGCTTTCGGTGCGGGACAGGGTAAGAAGGTCTTCGATAATGCCGGCCAGGCGCTCAGACTGCTTTTTTATTATCTCCAGGAATTTGCCTATGTTCTCTGGATGATTGTGATATATGCTCAGAAGAGTGTCCACATAGCCCATGATTGAGGTTACCGGGGTCTTGAGCTCGTGTGATACGTTCATGGAGAACTCTTTGCGCATCTCGTCCAGCTGCTTCATGCCCGAAATATCGTTCATCACCATAAGGACAGTGCCGTTTATATAGGTCGCATAGATGAAGTAATAGATACCCTTGTCGGTATCCAAACAGATGGCGGCCTCCTGGGTGTCTTGCTTTGAAAGGCAAGCGCCGGCTATGTTCACCACGTCCTGGTTTTTTATCAGGCTCTCCATCTCCTTGCCCTTGAACCCCTCGGAAGCGCCGGTCAGGTGTATGGCCGCCGGGTTCATCTCCAGCACGTTCATCTTGTCATCTATCAGAATGACAGGGTTTATCATTCCGCTTACAATAGCCTGAATCTCATCCCTCTGGGCAGTGATGGTGTCAATGCGCTTTCCCAGCTGGCTTCCCATGGAGTTGATGGCATCGGTAAGCTCCCCTAAGTCGTCGCTACGGGGTGGCAGTTTGGCCGAAAAATCGCCCGAAGCATATTTTTTAGTAACTCCCCTGATAAGCTTGAGGGTGGAGTTTATACTGCTGGTGAAAAGGAATGTGAATAGCAAGGAGACGCAGAAAATAAGGGCAGAATATGGGAAAAGCCTTTTACGCATTATGCTGAAGAACCGGTGCACGTCGGTCACCGGCATGGAGGTGCGGATTATAAAGCTTTTGGCCGGCACCGCAATGGCGGCATAAACCATCTCTATACCCAGAGTCTCGCTTAACCGCACGCTGTGCCCCACATCCTTAAGGAAGGCATCCATTACCTCGGGCCTGTCAAAATGGTTCCGCATATTGCGGTAGTTGCTCTGGGAATCGGCCAGCACGCTGCCTGAATACTGGATTATAGTAAGCCGCACGCTGGTTCCCGATGTGGCATAAAGGCTCATGGCCTCTATATCGTTAAGGGTGACAATGCCGGTGTCGGGCAAAAGGTTGTTGACAATTCGGCACATATCCTCCAGCTCCTTCTCGGTCTTGTCATAGATAATCTCTGATATAGCGCTGAGGGAAAGAAGAACCGACAGCAGGATTACCATGAACAGAGCAATCATCTGAATTGAGAATATCTTGACAAAGAAGGACTTGTATTTCTTCATTGCTCTATCTGCATCATGTAGCCGGCGGAGCGCACTGTCTGGATATATTTACCGCAATCGCCCAGCTTCTTGCGGAGCGAAAGCACCTGCACATCTATTGAACGGAGAGCCTTCTTCTTGGCTCCATCCTCGGTCTCGGGCATACTCTTGCCCGCCTTTATTACAGTCATTATAGCCTCCCGGGTATATGCCACGCCGGGGTTCTCCATAAGAAGCTGCAGAATCTTGAACTCGGAATAGGAAAGGTCCACCGCTTCCCCCGCCACTGTAACTGAATAGTTGAGTGGATTAAGCTCAATCTGGCCCAGGGTGATCTTGGTGGCGTCGTTCTCGTGGCGCTGCAGTATGTTGCTGACACGGGCCAGAAGAATCTTCATGCTGCTGAAAGGCTTTCTAAGATAGTCCTCAACCCCCAGCTCAAAACCCTTCACCACGTCGTTGTCGTCGGATCGGGCAGTAAGCATGACAACAGGAATCTTGCGGGTGGTGCTGTTTGACTTAAGGACACGGCACACCTCAAAGCCATCTATACCTGGCAGCATGACATCGAGGATGACCAGCGAAGGTATATGCTTCTGGGCCAGTTCCAGTGCCTCCTCGCGGTTATCGGTGGAAAGAAGCTCATATTCCCCAGTCATCTCCAGGTTGAAAAGAACCAGGTTTCTGATATCCTCATCATCCTCTACAACAAGAATTTTCTTCTTTAATTTTCCCTTTTTTGTCTCTGCCATATTAGCATTATAGCATAGGAATTCAAAATTTTGTATAATAAAAATATGACCAGCGCTGAAAAGTTTTCTATATTAAGAAAAAGATCGGAGATAACCGAAGCAGTACGCAGTTTTTTCATAGAGAAAGGGTTCCTTCAGGTGGAGACACCTATTCTTGCGCCACACGTTATTCCTGAGGCCCATATAGAGATATTCAGGACTCAGCAGGTATCTATGTGCAGACCGGCCCGGAACCTGTACCTGCTTCCATCCCCAGAGCTTTGGATGAAAAAGCTTATCGCCCAAGGGAGCGGCAGTATATTCCAGATATGCAAATGCTTCAGAAACTGCGAGCAGGATGGAGTGCAACACAGCCCAGAGTTCACCATGCTGGAGTACTATGCTTCCAATGCCGACTACCTTTATTCCCTTGATTTGACCAAAGAACTTTTTAAAAGTCTGTTTTTAAAATTCCAACCCAAATATACTAATACACCTTTAAAAGTAATGACTGTTCAAAGTGCATTTTTAAAAACCACAGGTTTTGATATTGAAAAATGTCCAGATTTCGCATCCCTAAAAGAGGCTGCAATCAAGGCTGGATACAATATAACTGACAGCTTCTCAACATGGGAAGAAGTGTTCAATCTGCTTTTTGTGTCAAAGACCGAGCCTGAGCTCTGCAGCAAAGGAATAACAGTGCTGATGGACTACCCCCAGCAGATACCCTGCACAGCAAAGAAGAAGGAAGGCACCCCCTATTATGAGCGCTGGGAACTCTATATTGACGGCATAGAGATAGCCAACTGCTATTCTGAGGAAACTGACGTAGAAAAGGTCAGAGAATACTATAGAACAGAGTCTGCAGCCAAGAAAGCCCAATCCCAGGTGCCAGTGGATGTGGACCCGGCCTACCCGGACATATTCAAAGCCTTCCCACAGTGCTCAGGCACTGCCTTGGGCATGGACCGCCTGGCTATGATACTGGCCGGGTGCAGCGATATCAAACAGGTGCTTTCGGCTGCCACCTGACAGCCACCATAGTTATATCGTCAAACTGCGGGGCGTCTCCCACAAATGCATCCACATCGTGCTTTATACTGTGGCACAGTTCTTCCATGGAGCCCCATTCGTTTTTATCCAGAGCTATTTGCAGCCGAAGCTCCCCGAACATCTCCTTATGGCTGTCGGTGGCCTCTGTGACACCATCTGTATAAATATAGAAAATATCGCCTGGCTCTAACTGCATCTCCCTTGCTTTGTACGGGTAATCTTCCATTCCGGCCAGAAACGGGGTCTTAAACTTGGGCAGGTACTCGAATCGGCCACCCATATGCTTGACCAATGGCGGGTTATGGCCAGCGCCCACATAACGGAGTTTTCCTGTTTTCAAGTCCAGGAAACCCATCAATGCGGTTACAAACATATCGGCCTCGTTGTTCTCGCACAGTTTGTTATTGGCTATATTGATGGTGGACTCAACATCGTTGCCACTGTTTGCAAGGCTCTTTATAAGAGTCTTGCTGGTCATCATGAACATGGCGGCAGGGATTCCCTTGCCCGAAACATCGGCAATAATAAAGGCCAACGTATTATCGTTAACCAGGTAGAAGTCGTAGAAATCGCCTCCCACTTCTTTAGCAGGGTTCATAGATGCAAATATATCCAGCTCTTTGTGCTCCGGGAACGGTGGGAATATGCTTGGCAGTGCCGACATCTGGATAATCCTGGCAAACTCCAGCTCTTCGTCTATCCTGGCAGCGGCCTCTGCAATATAGCGTTTAAGGGTATCCACCGTCATATTGATGTCATCCGAAAGAGACGCAAACTCTCTGTTTGAACGCACATTCACCACCTCTTCCAGGTTTCCTTCAGTGATCTGGTTAAGAGAGCTGTTCACCTTCTGAATCTTCCTTACAACCAGTTTATGTATGAGCAGATATAGGGTTGTAAATAGGATGCCGAACATGATTATGCTCAGAATAACAGTCAGCAGAATTGCAGTATTGCTGGTGTGCATTGCCTCCTCAACCGGCAGAGCTCCTATTATGGAGTAACCCTCAGTTATGACATACATACAGTAGCAGGGCTTTCCAAATACATTCTGGATGAACAGAGTGCTCTCAGGGACCGCATGCCAGTCTATCTTGAAGCCGGTGGAATCAAGAGGCATGCCGAAATGGTTGTTCCGGTCCGACACAATAAGACCATATTTATCTGCTATGATAAGACTTCCCTTCTCACCTATATGGCGGTTCTTTGTTATTCCGATAATCTGTTCGTCTATATCACGCTGGAACTGCTCTGCAGCATATCCAATCTGCATGTAGCCACCCTTTTTAAGGGCAACCCCTGCATATTTACGGGAAATTGTCTGGTCATAGGATATAGGCTGATATTCCTGAACCAGTTCTTTTTGTCCCATAAGGAGTATATTGAACTCGGCCGACTGTTTCCCGCTTGACATGTCAAAGCCTATGAAACGGCTGTTGGTGCTCTGTTTTATCTTTTTGTCGGTCCCGATTATATCAATCTCTGCCACATTGTATTTCTGATAAAGGTTCCGCAGCAGGTCAGCGCTTATCTCATCAGCATTATCCAATACAGATTTGATCTCCCTTGCAAGCTTGAGCATGTTGGCATCAGATGCATCACTGATGTCCTGCTCCACATCATTTATGTTGACCGATATCAGTTTCTTGGTGTCCTTATAGCACAGGTAGTTCTGAATCTTATAAGAGAAGAATGTAGTTGCGGCAAAGGTCAGGAGCGCACAGATAATCAGCCATTTCTGGATTGAATAGGATAAAGACTTAAGTTTTCGCATAATCACCTCGCCTTCAGTTTACAGTATAACGAGACAAAGTGGCTGGTGTCAAAGTGGTCATCAGCCTTCTCGTAGAATCCCTTTTTATAGTAGGCCTGATACGATATTCCGGCAGAAAGGGACCGCAGCACTTTGTGCTCGTAGGAAAGCCCCATCATAGTTATAGCGGTGAAGCCGTCGCTTCCATCCTCCGGCACAGCGTTGTCAATGGTATGCATGCCGCTGAACATTCCGAAGAATGAGAAAGTTCCAAACCTCTCCTGACTAAAGGCCAAAGACATCTTGATGTTCTCGCCTGTGCATAAGTCGTAATAACGCCTCTCCTCGCCCGATGCAGGCAATGGAATATCGCCATTCATGAATTTATAGTACTCGGTGCCACCCAGCATAAGCCAGTTCAGGTGCACCTTGAAGTCGAAAAGGGCGTCATTCGGCAGGAAGAACCTGCTTTTAAAGGTAAAGCCTATGCTGTTGTCCGAATAGTTGATGACATCGGTGTAGACAAAGTCATAATGGAGGCTTAAGCCGATTGTAGAGGCTGAGTTGAGGCCTGTATTCACCTTCCTTGACCACAGGTAGCCGTCGGTGAACAGGGTTACAAGGTAGCTTTCGGATGGAGATCTGGCTGCCTGCAGATGGAACTCGAAGCTGTCAAAAGGCTCCTTGGTGTTGTGTCCGTAGGGCTTACCGTAGACAGCATTGATACCGATTCCGACAACAAAATGATAGAAATCAGAAAGGTCCTGGGTCATGCTGTCAAAGCGGGAGCTTTTTATGTATGCCCCCGCAAAGAAGAAGGTGTCGAGTTCCTCGGTCCGATCCGGCATTATGCCAGGTTCCCACTTGAATATATGGTAGTTTATGGCCTCGAACGGAGCGATGAAGTAGCCCATCCAGCGGAATTTGGTATGCCATGCGTCAGCAAAGAAGCGGTGGAACATCTCGCCCAGGGATGCGCCACCTACAGTTGTGATTATAAGGTCGTTGATGGCCGGGGTCTCGCACTCGCAGAAAAGCTCCCAGGGTATGTTGCCGAACAAGGTGGTATAGGCGGCCGATTCCCAGAAGTTAAGCCCTGCGGAGCGGGCTGTGGTAAAGTAGGAGGCTCCCTGATAAGGGTGGCATATCTGGTTTATGTTGTACTCGTCCTGGTCCCATACCCACTTGCTTGTAAGGTTGTGCTCTATGTCAGACCATTCCACATGGCCGTAGTTTTTCTCCGGTGTGACATAGCGGTTGAAGCAGAATAGCAGTCCGCTCTCCACCAGCATCTCGGCCGCTGGAATGACATAGTGCTTCTTCTCTTCCTCGGCATAGACATAGAAAGACAGGAGGTGCAGCAGTATAAGCAGAATGACAGACCTGGCTTTCAGCATGAGGTTTTACTTAGATCTCCATGTTCATTGCACGGCGTACTTCGTTCAGTGTCTCGATTGCCATTGCTCTGGCCCTTTCCACTCCGTCAAGAAGAACGCTGCGAATATAGTCAGGAGCAGCCTCAAGGCGTTTGCGTTCTGCCCTGAGAGGCCTAAGCTTCTCGTTAAGCGCATCGGTAAGGGTCTTCTTAAGAAGTCCGCCACCGCCGTCACCGATCCGCTCAGCTATTGCAACTGGATCCTCGTCGGTACACAGGGATATAAGCATAAGAAGGTTTGCAACTTCGGGCCGGTTCACCGGGTCATAGGTAATGTGGCGCTCGGCATCAGTCTTGGCCTTCTTTATAAGGTTTGCAGTCTCATCCTCGGTAGCGCACAGCATGATTGCATTGCCCCTGCTCTTAGACATCTTCTGGCTGCCATCCAGGCCCAGGATGCTTGGTGTCTTGCTCAGTAGTGCGCAGGGTTCCGGGAAGATGGGCTCTGCATTCTTGCAGAACTTCTTGTTGAACCGCCGTGCGATCTTCTGTGTAAGCTCGATATGGGGCAACTGGTCCTTGCCCACCGGAACCACTGTGCCCTTGCAGTAAAGGATATCGCAGGCCTGGTGGATAGGATATGTGAGCATACCCGCATTCACGGTGGAAAGCTCAGACTTGGAGATTTCCTCCTTCACTGTTGGGTTACGCTCCAGCTCGGCGCTGGAAACCAGTGTAAGGAATGGCAGCATGAGCTGATTTGCTTCTGGTATATAGCTGTGAGGATAGATTATAACTTTCTCGCTGGGCTTTATGCCGGCAGCCAGGTAGTCGATGACCAGCTGCTTGGTATTCTGGGATATTTCGGAGAATGCCTCGTGGTCGGTGAGAACCTGGTAGTCTGCAATCAGGATGCAGGTCGGTACGCCAAGATTCTGGAGCCGCACACGGTTCTGCAGGGAGCCGAAGTAGTGGCCTATGTGGAGGCGCCCGGTTGGCCGGTCGCCGGTAAGCACTTTATAGCGCTCCGGGTGGAGCTGGATATCAGCCTCAATTCTTTTGCTTCTTTCCAAGGCTGCTTCGTAGGTTGCGCTGATTTCTTTAGATTCCATCTTTTATTTCTCCATTGTGTATTTGAATGCGTTGAGTGTGTTCTTCATAAGCATGGCTATGGTCATAGGACCCACTCCACCCGGAACCGGTGTTATGTAACCGGCGACCGGCAAGAGTGCGTCAAAGTCGGTGTCGCCTTTCAGTATGGCCACCTTTTTTCCAGTCTTCTCGCTTATCTTCTCGCCAACCCGGTTAACGCCCACGTCTATGACACAGGCACCGGCTTTGACCCACTCCGGCCTGATAAGGCCGGGGCAACCGGCGGCGGCAACCAGGATGTCGGCCCGCCTGCAGTGGGCAGCCAGGTCCTTTGTCCCGGTATGGCATATAGTTACAGTAGCATTGGCATTCTTGCCCTTGGCACACAGCATGTTGGCCAGCGGCTTGCCCACCAGGTTGGAACGGCCTACTATTACCACTTCCTTGCCCTCGGTGCCCACTCCTGTGCGGGCCAGCATCTCCACAATGCCGGCGGGAGTACACGGCGGGAACTTTGTATGGGTGCCGCCCAGTAGGAGCCTGCCTATATTGACAGGATGGAAGCCATCCACATCCTTGTCCGGGTCTATTGCGTAGATAACCTTGTTCTCGTCAATATGCTTGGGCAGGGGCAACTGCACCAGAATACCGTGTATTGACGGATCCTTGTTATACTTTTCCACAGTATCCAGCAGCTCCTTCTCGGAACAGCTTTCGGGCAGGTTCACCTGCACCTCGTTGAAACCCATCTCCAGGGCTGTCTTAACCTTAAGTGTCACATAGGATACCGATGCCGGGTTCTCCCCCACCAGTATTGTGACAAGGCCAGGCACCTTGCCTGTCTTTGCCTTATATTCAGCAGTCTCTGCCTTAATCTCCTCAAGGATAGCCTTGCGGATCTCAAGCCCGTTTATTATCTGCGCCTGCATATTCTCTCCTCTGCCATAATAAGCAGCTTTCTTGCAATATCATATTTGGTTGAAAGACCCATCCGGGTCACCTTGCCGTCCTTAGTTACTGCCAGCATCTCGTTGGTATCGGTCTCAAAGCCCCGGCCAGGCTTGGACACATCGTTCACCGCTATCATGTCGGCATCGGCAATCTTCATCCTATTCTTGCCGTCGGCCAGAAGCTCTTTCTCCGGCAGGTCATGGAGGGCTCTGAATGCCACCAGGAACACCTTTGGGAACTTCTTCTTTATGCCATCTATAATCTTTACGGTGGGCACAAGTTCCAGCACCAGCTTCTTATTCTTCCGGGTGGATATCTTCTCTTTGCTCATCTGGGCTGGCTTCCAGTCGCCCACAGCGCTGGATGCGAACATCATATCGTAACCGCCTTTAAGCTCCTTCTCCACCACCTTCTTCATATCGTCGGCAGTATCCACCCGCACCACCTTATAACGGCCCACCGGCTCCACAGAGCCTTTTCCATACACTACAGTGACCTCTGCTCCCATGTCAGCGGCAGCCTGGGCCAGGGCAAAGCCCATCTTGCCCGAGCTGTTGTTTGTGATAACCCGAACCGGGTCTATATACTCCACAGTCCGCCCTGCAGTTATAAGCACTTTTCGTCCCTTAAGCAGTGCCTTGTCAGCCAGCACAGAAAGGACAGTCTGATAAATAGCCTCGTTCTCAGGTATCTTGGCCTTTCCCTCCTCAACCCGGGGCATCATAACAGTAATTCCGGCATTCTGGAGCTTCTTTATATTCTCCAGCACAAAAGGATGGCGGTACATAGGCTCGTGCATGGCCGGTACAACCACAACCGGTATCTTCTCGCCCAGCGCAGTGGTCACCACTGTGGTGACAGGGGTATCATCAATGCCGCCCGCTATTTTGCCAATAGTATTGGCTGTGGAGGGGCACACCAGCACCAGGTCGGCCTTGCCGTCCACATTTCCGGCCAACGCCACATGCTCCACCGCCCCGGTCAGCGTGGTTACAGGCTTGTACCCGCAGGCCCACTCAATCAGGTCGGGTCCGATCAAAGAGCATGCACTCCCGGTCATAACTGGGTACACAACAGCACCATGCCGCATGAGAAGCCGCGCCACCTCGCTTGAGCGCACACAGGCCACGCTGCCCGTAATGCACAATACAATGCGCTTGCCGGCCAGCTCTCTGCCCGCGGTGCCGATTATATCAAAAGAAGGATGGATTCCATAAGCCATGTTTTCCCCCTTAGTCTTCGCTCACTATTCCGGCACCCCGCTTTGCGATGCTGGACACCATAAGGTCCACAGACCCGGCCGGGTACTTGGAGCAGAATTCCTGAGCCACAGGTATAACTTCCGAAAGCTCAGCTTTATGCAGTATAGAGAAAATGCCTTCGCCGAACATAGGCATGCTGGCATTTATATTCCTCTCTGTAAAGAAGTCCAGGGCAGCCCTCACTTTATCGGAATAAAGTGCTGTCTCCTCGGCGAACATCCTTGAATACTTAAGGAACGACGGTATATCCGGGGTCTTGCACAGCATGCTGTGGTACTTCTCCCCCGCCTTCATAATCCTGGCCCTTATATCTGGATCCGACAGTGCCGACTTGGTGGAAAGAGGACCGAACATGATGCACAGAGCGTACAGGTCCTTTTCGTAAGGGATTGAGATGGTAGCCCCTATTCCAGGCGCTCCCGCCTTGGTAAGAATACGGAAGCCACCGAAAGACTCACCCATAACAGTACCAAGCCCTGTCTTGCAGCGTACCTCGGCAACATGGGCAATCTGGGCCGCCTTTATTGTGTTGAAAGGCTCGCCATACAGGTGGTTAAGCGCCAGCACCAGGCTCAATGCACCGCCACCGCTGGTGCCGAAACCGGCCCCCTCCGGGGTCTCAATAGTATGCCGTATATCTATAGGAATAGGCTTCTCCCCCAGTTCCTTGAAGAAAAGCTCCCTTACCAGATGGCTTACAGGAGCCTCGTTATGCTTGCCGTTCATGATTATGGAGCACTCGTCAAAGCTCTTCTTGACCTCGATTGTGGTGGTAACACCCTTCAAAATGGAGAATCCTGCCCCCAGGGAGCCTGCCAGAAGCGGGTCCTTGCTGCAGTCCTGCATATAGAAAAGGCCTGTTAGATGTCCTGGAGAGAATGCCGCAACTTGTCTTAACATTTGTTCAACTCAATTTTTACAGATTTGATCTTGTTTCCTTCCACGTCCTGGATGATGAAGTTCATCCCCTTATACTCTTTCTTCTCGAACTTGACAGGAATCTTGTCGAAAAGGTCCAGCACAAAGCCGCCTAAGGTATCGTAATCCTCGTGAGGCAGCTTTATCTTAAGTTCCTCGTTCAGGTCATCGATGCTGACACGGGTATCGCACAGATATGTGGAAGGTCCCACCTGGATGATATCCTCAACCTCGTCATCGTCAAACTCGTCCTGGATCTCGCCCACAATCTCCTCAAGAATATCCTCAAGGCAGATAATGCCGGCAACTCCGCCGTACTCATCAACAGCAACGGCTATGTGTACCCTCTTCTTGCGGAAATCGTGGAACAGGGCATTTATCTTCTTGGAATCGGGGATAAAATAAGGCTTTCTGACAATATCCTCAATCTGGATATCCATGTCACCCACCTTTCTGTGCTTCACCATCTCCCTCATCAGGTCCTTTACATAAAGGATTCCTATTACGTTGTCGATAGTCTCCTCATATACTGGGAACCGGGAGAAGCCGGACTCCGCGATCAGGTCCATGACCTCTTCCAAAGGCATATCTGTAGAGATGAAAACCACGTCGGTACGGGGCACCATGATGTCCTTGGCATCTTTCTCCGCCAGGTCCACCACTCCCTTGATCATCTCCTGCTCTTCTACGTTCAGGTCTCTGTCTACCCCGCTTGGATCTTCCTTCCGGGGCTTGAATAAATTGTGAAAAAAACTTCCAGGTTTCAAAGCAAAACCACTCCACTAAATTTTTTTAATATTTTCTCCTGCTTCACCAGCATAGGCTGGTCAGCATCGTTATTCTCATGATCCATGCCGCTCAAATGCAGCAGACCGTGCACTAAAAGCCTCTTAAGCTCCTCGTTCACGCTAATCCCGAAATATTCGGCGTTCTTGGCCAGTGTCTCCATGGAGATCACTATATCACCGGCATAGAACCGCCCTCCCTTGTCCGGAAAAGCCTCCTTGCTGTCCACCTGGGCAAAGGAAAGGACGTCGGTAGGCTCATCCTTGCCCCTGTAGTCCCGGTTCAGCTTCTGAATGAAGGCATCGCCCGTAAAAAGGACCGACACCTCCCATTTATCCTTACCCAGAACATCCAGCACCTTGAGCATAAACTCCTTAACCGGGGTCTTTTTCAGCTTTACAGTGCTCTCATTTTGGATCTGCAGACAGTTCATTTATCTCTTCCTGCTTAGGATACTGTATTCTGGCGTGATGAATACCCTTCAGGGTGTTCACGAAGGAATTCTCCACCACCTTAAGGTCGTTGAAAGTCAGCTCGCTCTCCGAAATCTGCCCCGACTCGATCTTGCTCTTTATGATGTCGCTTACCCTGGCCTGGATTCCCTCCAGTGTGGGGCTCTTCATAGCCCGGACCGCAGCCTCGATGGTATCGGCCAGAAGCACTACCGCCTCCTCCTTGCTCTTAGGACGGCCGTCCGAATAAGAATAGGCCTCCGGAGTTACCCGTGCCTTGTCCTCAAGCTTCATGGCCTCCACATAGAAATAGGAGATAAGGCCGTTTCCATGGTGATGTGCGATAATATCGATGACCTCTGGCGGAAGGTTCAGTTCCTTAGCCTTCTCCACGCCGTACTTGACGTGGGACTTGATGATGGACACCGAGAGGCTCGGCGACAGATTGTCGTGCCGATTGTAGGTCTCCTGGTTCTCGATGAAGAAGTCGGCCTGGTCTATCTTTCCGATATCGTGATAGTACCCGCCCACCCTTGCTAGAAGGCCGTTGGCCTTGATCTCTATACAGGCGGCCTCGGCCAGGTTGCCCACCAGGATTGAGTGGTTGAAGGTACCCGACGCCATGTGGAGCATCTTCTGCAGTATCGGGGTGTTCAGGTCAGAAAGCTCAGCCAGCCTTGACTGTGTGGGCACGTTCATAGAGTGCTCGATGATAGGCAGGATACCCAGACAAAGTATGCTGCACATCAAACCGTTCGTGAATGCTGCCAGCACCATAAGGAAGATATGGTTCATAAACCGTCCCGATGCCAGTATGAAGGCCAGCATGAGGAACATATTGATTATTCCCAGGTACGCGCCCGACTGGATAAGCTGAATCCTCTTTGTATAGTTCCGCACTACCATTGCTCCCGAGATGCCCGAAAGCACCACGAATATGGCGGCCAGGGCACTGTTCATGTCGAAAAGGAACACTATGAGCGACGATATGAAGGCAAATGCTATGCCTGCCAGGGAGCTGCACACAATGGAGAGCAGCATGGAGAATGTGGCAGACGGTATGATCAAGGCCGCTATCAGGTTGTCAAAGAGCGGCGGGGTCTTAACCAGAATAAGGAACAGAAAGAAGAAAATCTGTATCAAGATAAGGAAGAAGAGCATATAGCTGTACTTTCTGGCCCCGTTCCGCTGCATTACGAACGGAACAAGCACCATTCCGAACAGGAACAGGCAGATAAGGAAGATGACAGTTCCGATTACACCGCCCAGATTGAGCTTGCCCGAGCTGTTTTTGAGGGCCTCTATCTTCTCCATGTCGGTGTCCGATATGATGAAGCCCTTCTTTACGATGACATCGCCCTCCAGCAGAGTCTTGTATACCGGGTCAAGGTTGGCCAGCAGGGTCTCCTTCTTCTTATTGGTCTCGTCGTAGTCGTAGAACAGGTTCTCCTTGGCAAACTGCTGCACAAAGAGCACCACAGTCTGCAGGTCAGTCTTGTCCAGGAAGGAGCTGTAGCGGCTCTTGATGAAGTCTGGTATCTTGTCCTTAGTCATCAGGTCGGTAAGGGCTATATCCTCCTTCTCCCGCAGGTTCTCCCTCCACCGCCATACCTCGGCAGTCTGGTTCTTATCGTAGCCGGCCGCAGTGTTGTCCATGACTCCCACGGTCATAACATCCTCCAGGGCCTTTCGGGCTGTCTCCAGTATCTGGCTGGCAGCCGGGCTCTTGCCCATGCCGTAAAGGAAGTCGGTGCTTATATTGTACCCGTCGGCCTTAAGCTTCTCGCTAAGGGCGGAGAAAGCATCGTAATCCATGTTCTCGGCAAAGTAGTTCTGGAGAGTGCTGGTGAACTCCCCGAAGGCAGCCACCACATTGGCTGTGACACCGGAATCCACCTTGAAGATAGGCAGAATCTTCTTCTCGGTGTCATACTTGTGCTTGGACATAGCATTGCTGTCTATGTACTGGATGTCCCTGTCTGCAACAATGTCCTTCTCTGCCACCATTCCGGGCTGAATCTGGTTGGAGCGGTCAGAGAGAGTCTCCATACGGCTTAAAAGGACTATGAAAAGCAGGTCCAGGATGAACGAGCATAGAAACACAACCTTTATGGTCTTATGCCCCTGGTCCTTTATGTACCGCAACAGTTCACTTATTTTTTTCATACGCATCTATAATTTTCTTTACCAGACGGTTTCTGACGATGTCACCGGGAGAAAATTCCAAAAAACCGATGTCATCTATGTCTTTTAGTATCTTGGCAGCCTCCACTAAGCCGGAAGCCGATTTATTTGGCAGGTCTATCTGGGTAACATCGCCGGTCACAATAGCCCGGGAATGCTCTCCAATGCGGGTAAGGAACATCTTCATCTGTTCCCTTGTGGTGTTCTGAGCCTCATCCAGAATTATGTAGCAGTGGTCAAGGCTCCGGCCCCTCATATATGCCAGAGGTGCCACCTCTATAACCCCGGTCTCCTCCAGCTTGGCCACAGCCTCAAAGGAAAGGAGGCTCTCCATGGCATCGTAGAGGGGCCTCAGATACGGGCTTATCTTCTGGGCCAGGTCGCCGGGCAGGAACCCAAGGCTTTCCCCCGCCTCCACCACCGGCCGGGTTATAACCAGCTTGCGGTACTTCTTCTGCATAATCTCAGACAGCGCCTTAGCCACAGCCAGGTATGTCTTTCCGGTGCCGGCAGGGCCTATGGCAAATACCAGGTCCTTGGAGTCAAAGAGCTCTAAAAGGCGCATCTGGTTCTTGTTCCGGGGGAACACCCGGCGGCTTGAGCCCGCTATTGTAATGGAATAGTCCTTGCTGGATTCCGAGGTGCCGGCCTCGGCCTCGTTGAACAGGGTTGTTATCATGTCCTGGTCTGGGGAAATGCCCTTCTGGGCGTAGGTGCGCATCTTTCCGATCACCTGACTGAAGAGCTCCTGCTTAGTCTTGTCATCAGACTCAAGCAGTATCTCGTTGCCACGGCAATAGACTGGAACCTGCAGCTTCTCCTCTATAGCTTTGAGATTGCGGTCGCCATAACCGCATAGTTCTGGTATCAAATCGGTGTCGTCCAGGACACAAATATATTTATTTTGCAAAATAAATCCTTAATTATTTATATTTATAATAAATTGGTCTGTCAAGGGTGCCTGCTGATTGCTAAAAGAGCCGTTTTAGTGTACTTTTCTATCTATGAGTGATATCAAAGAGCGGATAAAGATAGTCCTGGTGCACCCAGACGACAGCGGAAACATAGGTGCCGTATGCCGCAGCATGAAGACCATGGGAATACACCAGCTTATAATAGCAGACCCACAGCAGTACGATGAGCATACCATAGAAGTACGCGCTGTCCACGCCTTCGATATCTATCAGAACGCCCAGTTCTTTCCTACCTTAAAGGAAGCCCTTGTGGGGACAGCCATCTCGGTGGGAACCAGCCGCAGGGCTGGCAGAAAGCGCAAGTACCGCACATTCCTGCCCGAGGAGATGTGTGAGCAGATATGCCAGATGACCGAGGGCGAGGTTGCCATAGTGTTCGGGAATGAGGAGCACGGCCTTACCGACGATGAGCTGGCCGAGTGCAACGCCGTGGTGTCAATCCCTACCTCCGACGATTTCCCATCCCTTAACCTGTCCCATGCTGTCCAGATCATGTGCTACCACCTGTTCCGTGCCAGCCTTAAGAGACTGCCCAAGCGCACCTTCACCCCCCTCTCAAGCCAGAGGATGGATGAGATCTGCAGCCACTTGATAGAGAACTTCAGGGCCATAGGATTCTTCAAGATAGACGGATCTGAGGAGATGCAGCGCTTTTTCCGTGACATCTTCTCCCGTGCCATGATGTGCCGTGAAGAAGCAGACAAACTGGACAAGATATTCACCAAAGTAGCAGGCATCAAGAGCAAGATAGACCAGGGCAAGTGGGAGTGCTGATGAGAAAAGCCCTTTTACTCCTTCTTTTTGCCCTTTTTACCCTTAATTCTGTCTTCGGAATGACTGCCGACGAGGCCAAAATGGCAATCCAAGGCTATTTCCAGAGCGGAGAGCCAGAGAAAGCCATAAATTTGGCCAATTCTTATAAAGATACAAACCCCGAACTCAAGCGACTTGCCTTCATAGCAGCAGTAAAGGCAGGCAACACTCAGTATGCCACCCGGCTCCTCCCTTTCAAGGACCCGGACGGCGAGCTCAACTTCTACATAGGCCGGTATTATGAGGAGATGGGGAATCTGACCAAAGCCATGGATATATACACCAGCTTCCAGGGCGACAACATGTTCACCGCTGTCAGCTACTACCAGGCAGGCCACTGCGCCGAGCGCAAAGGGGATCTGATCAAGGCTGAGATATACTATGACCTGGCCCTGGCATCGGAACGGACATTCTCCTCGGCAAGGCCTGCCCTGGCACGGGTAAAGGAGAAGCTGGGCAAAAAGGAAGAGGCCGACAAAGTGCTCAGGGGACGGTACTCCACCATGGCCCGGGGCGACGGATACTTCAGCCCACCGCCGATAAAACCAGCCAAGACTCTGCCAGCCAATTTTGCAGGAAAAAAGTCGGGCCGCATAGTCCGGGCATGCATTGCAGAGCATATCACTTCCTTCAAAGCAACTCTCAGTCAAACTAGTGAAGTTTTAAATGTAAACTTTGAAAACAGTACAATTTCTGTATATAGTCAAGGTAAACTTATAAAAAGCGTAAAGAATTCATACAAAATATCAAACAAAAACGGCAAGGGAACAATCAAGCTCACAGACTTAAGAACCAGGTCAGGAGCCTCCAAAGCCATTTCTTCTGGCAGTGAATTCAGGGGCGACATCGAAGTACTTATCAAGGACAAAGCCCTTATGATCATCAACCATATAGACCTGGAGGAATATCTGTACGGTGTGCTCCCCTCCGAGATGTTCCCGGACTGGCACTATGAGGCCCTCAAGGCCCAGGCGGTGGCTGCCCGGAGCTACATTCTCTTAAAGATGCAGGCCTCGGCCACAGCCCAGTACGATGTATACGTGGGGGTAAACACCGCGTACCGCGGGTACAACCGAGAGAAGCAACAGACCACAGCTGCTGTGGCAGAGACCTTCGGCCAGGCCCTGTTCACACCTCTGGGCAGCCCGATTGATGCAGTGTTCTGCACCAATAGCGGGGGTTACACCTCAACCCCCGCTACCGCCTGGGGGAGCTACAACCAGGGGTTCCTGACAGCAGTTCCCGATAAAAAGGTAAAAGCATTCTCTACAGAGCCAAGCCCCGGCCAGATGGCCAGCTTCATAAAAAGCCCCGCCCCCATGTACTGCTACGTAGCCCCTTATGCCGCGTACCCGGCGTACCGGTGGGCCATCCAGTTCACCCGGGAGGAGCTTGAGAACCTGGTGGACCCGGGCCACACCATAGGCCATATCAAGGGTGTGCAGGTAAACAGCCGCGACATAAGTGGCCGTGTCACCAGCCTCACCATCCAGGGCACACTGGGCGTAATAGTAATCGGCTCCCGCGATATGCGGGCCAAACTGGGAGGCCTCAAGAGCTCCATGTTTATCTGCGAATATCAGCTGGCCCGTAACGGCCTGCCCAACACCTTCCTCTTCATAGGCGGAGGCTGGGGACACGGCGTGGGACTGTGCCAGACCGGCGCTGCCGGCATGGCAGTATCGGGCATCGGCTACAGGAACATCCTGAAGCACTACTACCCCGAGGCAATCTTCAAATCTAACTGCTATTAATCCAATAAAGCGGCAATATCTGGGAAAAGAGCCACACTCCGCTTCAGGATGCCCGTAACATAGGCGATCAGTATGCCATAGTTGGTTATCGGCTTACCCTCGTCCTCGGCGCAGCGCAGGCGGTACTTCATCTCCCGCTCGTTCAGCATGCAGCCACCGCAGTGCACCACCATAGCGTACCGGCCCAGGTCTACCGGGAACTCGGTACCGCTTGTGAACTCAAAGTTTATCTTCTTTCCAGTGTTCTGCAGTATCCAATTAGGCAGCTTCACTGTGCCTATGTCGTTGCACTGCCTGTGGTGGGTGCATCCCTCGGCTATAAGCATAGTATCTCCGTCCTTAAGGCTTTTTAGCGCAGCCACGCCCCTCACCGCCTGTGCCAGGTTCCCCTTGTAACGTGCGAAAAGGATGGAGAAAGATGTCAGAGGTATGTCAGCCGGCACAATCTTGGAGACCTGGGCGAACACCTGACTGTCGGTGACCACCATCACAGGCTTCTTGCCCAGATTCTTCAGTGTAGCCTCCAGCGTTGTGTTCTGGCACACCACTGCGGTGGCCTGGCTGTCCAGTATATCCCTTATTGTCTGCTGCTGAGGCAGTATAAGGCGCCCTTTCGGCGCAGCCTTGTCTATAGGTACCACCAGAACGATAATATCGCCCTCTTTTATCAGGTCGCCGATAACCCGCTTTGCATCGCCATCAGGCTTAACCTGGCGGGCAATCATCTCCTTGAGCTCGTAGATGTTGGTCTTTGCAGTACTGCTTACGTAGATGGTATGCTCATCACCTGAACCGCAGGATGGTAGCAGGTCGCACTTGTTCATCACCACGATGTATGGAATGTTCTTGGCTTTGATCCGGTCCAGTATCAGCTGGTCTTCGGGGGCAAAACCCTCGGCCGCATCCACCACCAGAAGAGCAATGTCGGTCTTGTTCAGCACCTGGTAGGCTTTCTTTATCCGCAGGTCACCAAGGGTACCGGAATCGTCCAGACCCGGGGTGTCTATCATCATCACAGGGCCAAGAGGCAGAAGCTCCATAGCCTTGGAGACAGGGTCTGTTGTAGTTCCCTTTATATCAGATACAACGGCCAGATCCTGGCCAGTAATTGCGTTAATCAGGCTCGATTTCCCGGCATTCCGCCGTCCGAACAGCGCTATATGCAGCCTTTCTCCGCTTGGAGTGTCATTAAGTCCCATACATTCTCCTTCCCTTTAATTATACTTTAGGGTTGAAATTTGTCCAGTATCGGTTAAACTGTAAGTATGAGCGAAGAGAGAAAAATCCATGTATTAGACAAGGTCACAGCTTCAAAAATAGCTGCCGGCGAAGTTATAGACCGCACATCCAGCGTTGTACGGGAGCTTCTGGACAACGCCATAGACGCAGGCGCCACCGAGATCTCGGTATACCTGACAGGTGGCGGCATAAAAGAGATTCGCGTTATAGACAACGGCTGCGGTATGTCCAAGGCCGACCTTGACATCTGCTTCCTTCCTCATACCACCTCCAAGCTCTCCTCTGCCGACGACCTCTTCAATATAAACACCATGGGCTTCCGGGGCGAGGCGCTTGCCAGCATCGCGGCCTCTGCCAAGCTTGAGATAATCACATCAGAGGATGGCTCCAAGGGAGCTTCCATCGCCATAGACGGCGGCAATATTAAAGATTTCGGCACAGTAAAGGCCAACAAAGGAACAGTGGTGAGCGTGCAGGACCTTTTCTGCTACCTCCCGGCCCGGCGCAAGTTTCTGAAGAGTCCTGCCGCCGAGACCTCCAGCTGCCGCACCGTGTTCTACGAGAAGGCGCTGGCATTTCCCGGCATCACTTTCAAGCTGTTTCTGGAGGGCAAACTGGCCTCTTACCTCCCGGCCGCAAGCCTTAAAAAGAGGGTTTCCGACGCATACCCATCTCTGGCGCCCGAAAAGCTCTACCACCAGGTTGATGCCCAGTGCGAAGGCTACTCTGTCACCATCCTGTTCCCAGGTGTGGAGGTTGTGCGCCGTGACCGCCGAGACATCAAGATTTACGTGAACAAGCGCCCTATCCAGGAGTTTGCCCTGGTACAGGCTGTGTGCTATGGCCTTTCGGCCTATTTCCCCGGTGGAACCTACCCTGCCGCCTTTGTCTTCATACAGATAGACCCGGCGCTGGTGGACTTCAACATCCACCCCGCAAAGCGGGAGGTAAAGATAAACAACCTGCCCATGATACACCGCACCATTGTGGAGGCTCTGAAGCAGCACATGGGTGAACTCCAGAAACCTGCGGGCACTGCCGATGCCCTCTACCCCAAGGATGCGGAGATAAACACTGGAATAAAGAAACCGGCAGACCCGGCACCGTCATTCCGGCCATCCGGCCCAGAACCCAAGACCTTGTTCGGTCCCGAGAAGACCCAGATGACCTTCTCTCCTCCGCAGCACCAGAGCCGCAGCTTCTCAAACCTGCTCAAGGACAAACCCGATGTAATCAACTTCCAGCCCAGCCCCGAATACAAGGGCGATTTCCGCTACCTGGGCCAGATCTTCGACAGCTTCCTCCTCTGCGAGCGGGAGGATTCCCTCTACATCATAGACCAGCACGCAAGCCAGGAGCGCTTCTATTTCGACACATTCCTTAAGGAAAAGCCCGAGATTCATCAGCTCCTGATCCCTTACAACATTGACTGCGAGCCCGATGTGGCACGCCTTATAGAGAGCCAGCTGAAGAAATACGCGGAGATCGGAATTATAATTAAGAAGGATGAGTCGGGTCAGCTCTACATAGATGCAATGCCCTCCTCTTTCTTTGAGCTTAAGAATGATGTTCTGAACTTGTTGACCACTCAGACAGGCGACTTCGAGAACATAAAGACCGAACTCTATGCCCGGGCAGCCTGCAAAAAGGCCTTCAAGGCCGGCGATGCCATAGACTACGATAAAGCCATAGACCTTATAAAGAAGGTGTTTGCCATGCCTATGCCCCGGTGTCCTCATGGCAGGCCGCTGTATTACCAACTTACTAAGGAGAAGCTCTACCAGCTTCTGGAGCGCACTGTATGATTATTTTATAACATGGGAAAATAGATCACAATCCACAAGATAGCAGGATCCGCCTGCAACCTTGCCTAATTCCAGATTGTCCAGCTTGATGTTGTCAAGTTCTGCAAGATAAGCCTCGGCCTCTTCTTTTGAAATATCGAAACCCTCAGATTTAGCATATGCAATAAGCTCTTCAGGTGTCTCACATTCCATTGCCTTCTTTATCTGTTCCAATGTTATCTTTGATTTGTCGATCGACATGTATGCCTCCTCAGAATTCCACTACTTTAGGCGGTGCTGTGAATGATGAGAACACTGCCTTGGCATCCTTGAAATAGAGCACCTGTGTGTTGTCATCGGAGGCTGAATACATTGCCTTCAGCTCTGGATAATGATTCAGCATGTCCTCTTTAGGCGCCAGCCTGTCATCGTTCACCAGTGTCCCAGAAAGCCTTAGCCATGTAGCGCCGTCAAAGCAGGACAGCTCCACCTTGGGATTGGCAGCAATCTGTTTGGAAACAGGCTTTACCTTCCCCGTCTGGATATAAAGCTTTCCCTTGAATATATTGATGGTGCCGAAGGGCCGCACCCTGGGCTGATCCACTTCTACAGTGGCCAGGTAATATACGCCACACTTCTTGATGAATTCATATACTGACTGCATTATCTCCACCTCTTGTTTAAAATATAAATTAGCCTATTTACGTTGTCAAGAAAAAACAAGCAAAGGCATATTATTGCTGACATTATAAAGATTTAAAAAGTTTTTCAAACTTTTTTCTCCAAAATTGAAGCAATATGAATTATTTTCCTGTATATACCAGTGGAGGCACAAAATGTACATAAATAATTTAAAAACAATTAAAATAAAACTTGCATTGCTTAATCCCATATTATCTGCTGATGTAGATATTATTCCAGATTTTTTCACTATTTCAAAAGGAAGGAGTAGTGAAATATTAAAAAAGCAGATTGATTGGGCTTTTGAACAAATAAAGAATAAGACACCAATTTCTCCAGTAGGAATAGTAACAATCACAAGAAAAGGAATCAGGGCTTCCCTGTTTAAAGGGCCAAACAGATATAAAGCATCACTATATCCCGTTTTAGATTTATTAATTGAAAATAGTATATTGTTATATACCAACTTTGATGGGAAAAAACGGCAGTTTATTCTTGGAAGTAAATTCTCTAGAAAAAACAAGGAAATAGGTTTTGTTGGTATTGTAATCAAAGAAGATAAAGAAGGTAATAAATACTATTCACATACTATCTATCAAAAAAATAGCCGGGCGGCGAAAAGCGGATCTGGAAACCAGAACCTGACTCTAAGGCTGCACCCAGCTGTTAATAATATACTCCATGAAATTCTATCTGTCAACAATTAACCGCTAATCGAAAAGAGCTTCCCAACTTGAGGTCGAAAAATTCGACCTCAAGTTGGGAATGTCGTAGTCATCAGCAGATTATCTTCTGCAGAGACAAAGCTTATTGAGCATGATCGTTTCCTAATTATCGACAACACAGAAATCTATCATATTGGTGCTTTATTAAAGGATTTAGGCAAGAAATGCTTCGGTTTCACTAAGTTGGAAGATGCAAAAATCATGATAAAAGCAGTTCTGGATGCTGTATAAACGCCCAAATGAATTGTCAACTTTTTTATAAAATGTTTTATAAAGTACAAAGCCTCCGAAAAAAAACGGAGGCTTTTTTTATTGCACAAAGTGGATGCTGACCACCTCGCAATGTGTGCCCACCCTCATTGGCATGCCCCAGTAGCCCACGCCAGAACTAACCACCACCTGGGGGCTTAAATCATCCTTCCGGTAATAACCGTAATCCACAGGAAACATCTTTCTGGTGATCAAAGGGAATGGAAACACCTGCCCCCGGTGGGTGTGGCCGCACAGCACCAGGTCGGCCTCATCGCCGTACCCGTCCACCCCTTTGGGGTCGTGGTCCAGCACCACCACAGGCATCGATCCGTCCGGGCGGACAAAGAAATCAGACAATGCCTTCCGGCTAAGGCCTCCGAAGCCCCCTATAGGCCTCCCGTCAAGCCGCCCCACCAGGGCCAGCCTGCCATCAATGACAGCATAATCATCTTCCAGCACCTGGATGCCCGCCCTATCCAGAAAGTCCACCATCTGGCCGAACGTCCTGCCCGCATCGTGATTCCCCAGGCAGGCATATATACCATACTTTGTCTTAATCCTGCGCAGAACACCCAGGGCAGATTCCGGGTCCCGCACCGCACTGAAGTTGTTGTCAAAGAAATCCCCCGCGATGCAGAGCACATCTGGCTCAAGAGCGTTCACAGCAGAGACAACCTTCTCAAGACGTCCCTCAGCCCCAGTGGCCCCCAGGTGGAGGTCGCTTATCATCACCAGGTTAAGGCGGGATAAATCATCCCTCCCCTCAAGCTTAATATCGTAGGAGACATGATAGATCCGCTGGGCATTAAGCACCCCATATATGCAGGTGATGACAGTCAGAAGCAGCACGGCAAGCATCACGCAGCCCCTGTACAGGTGATGTGCGGTAAAAGGAAGCCTGAGCAGCCGGGGCACAAGGAGCAGGATATCGGAAACAACGGTGAACAGGAAAAGATAGAAGAAAAGCCCCATGCAGTAGCCGCTTACCGGTGTGAAGAAGTGCTTTATGTTCATGGAGATGAGGGCACAGGCGATAACAGAGGCCAGCACCGGCCAGAAGCGCACCCCTGTAAAGAAGCTTCCGAACCCCCGATAGAGCCGGAACGCCAGATACAGGCATGTCATGCCGAGAAAAGAAAAGAAAAAAACTATATATAATCTGAACAAGACGATAAGAACTTAAATGCCGGATCAGATAGGATATAACATACCGCAGCCGTCCATATAGCAGGAATTATCGCCTCCTGCCACTTTATCCAGATCCTTCTTGTTGAGCTCAAAATCTGCCAGTTCAGACATATAAGCTTCGGCCTCTTCCTTGGTGATATCGATACCACCGGACTTGGCAAGAGCAATCAGATCATCGGCTGTATCGCATTCCATTGCTTTCTTGATCATCTCAATTGTTATTTTTGATTTATCGATTGGCATTGTCTCCACCTCTTTATTCAGTCTATAAAGCAATTACATTGTGTGTTTAGGGCAATCTTCCATATAACATATACCCTCTTTTCCACCAGCCACCTTATCCAGAGCCTTGCTGTCAAGCTCAAAATTTGAAAGCTCTGCCAGGTAGGCCTCAGCCTCTTCCTTTGTAATCTCGGTTCCTGCTGCTTTGGCAAGATCGACCAGCTCATCTGCAGTAGCACACTGCTTTGCTCTTTCAATCATCTCTCTGGTGATTTTTGTCTTATCAACTGGCATTGCTTTCTCCTCTTGTTTAAAATATAAAATAGGATATTGGAGATGTCAACTTTTTCTATGCAATTGCATTTGCAATCCAACCATAGCCCTGCACTGCCATATCTATGAAGTGATTAAGCAGCAGTGTAATCTTGGCTTGGAAAGATGGCTTGTCGTAGCAAGGTGGCAAATCCTCGTTCAAGGAGTCTCGGATAGCATCTTTAACCATTTCTCTAGGCTTGTCATCTTTGTACCAGTCCACAACAAGCAGTTTATCTTTAAGCTGTTTTAATTCTGCATCTGTCATATATTAGTCCCTACACCATTAATCATTATTAATCATCACCATCATCGAAATTAAAATGATCTTTAACCTTTTTATAAATTGTTTTATCGTTAGCTTTATAAGCAACAAGAGGAACACTAGTCATTCCCTTTTCCCAATATCCATCTGTAGGATCTGTAGTAAATTTCTTCCAATCAACTCGAATAAATAACTCATTATTGGAATCAAGTTTATCTTTTGAAGTTTCAGAATCCCATGGTGCTATTTCAACTGGAGTTAAAGTACCATTTACATCTACCTTAAAATTTGACATTGGAACGGCATCGGCCAAGCATTCTCCAATTCCAACAAACCCTTTACCAGTAATATAGCAAAATACAATATCGCCTGGTTGAATATTAAATAAATACCTTCCCGATCCGTTAATATTTGCGGAAAGAAATCCATATTTTAATGCATCTGACCAACTTCGGTCAGCATATGTAACAGTGAATTCTTGGAATTTAGTGTTTTTGAAAAACTCTTTTTCTTCCTCGTCAGACCATCCTCCTGAAAGAGTTTTAATATCGGTTGGATTCCATATATCATATGCCATTTTGAGATATATTTCTGCACGATCTCTTATGCTTTGTTTATTAAAATTAACAATAGCTTCAAATCCATATTTTTTTGCAACATTTGATAAGAATTGAGGATTATTATGATATGCAGTGGTATTAAGGGCCTGAGCTAGTATATTATCACCAGAATAATTCTTTACTTTATCTGCATAATTCATAGCTTTGTAGCTTCTATTCTTATCGCGTGTAAGGATTATTAAATTGCCAATAAATTGACGCTCAGTCTGAAACTCTTTGGGATCGTTAAATTCTGATTTATAATCATCAAATTTGTCTGGAAGAATATGCTCAATGTCATAAGTGTTTCCCTTCATAGTTCGATCTGTATAAACATCAAATTGTGAAGGATTTCCCATCAAGACATTAACAAATGAAGTAAATCTAGCTAGAAGATGTAACATATATCTTCCAGTGAATTGGTTAAGACTTAAGTTTGTAAGTCCATCAATTTGCTCATCCATTCTTCTTAAGGTTCTATAAAGCACCATTCCTATTGTCTTAAGATCTTGATTTCTAATATCTTTCATTAGTTTAAAAAGAAGGTATTTATTTGTATTCCAGTTTACTTTTTTATAATTAAAAATACGAACAGAAGCAAAATCATCAACAAATTTTGATATCATCTTTATCTTTGTACTTATTGTATCATCTTCGTCAGCATTGGCAATGGAAGAAATAATCAACAAATATTGATAATTCAAATCTCTATTGGCATTATAAAAAACTTCCTCATAGTCTTTAGTTAAGGTTGTACTATATTTTTTTAGCCTTAAATATAAATCAGTAATTCTTGTCATTTCATCCATGACAAAGGACTTAAAATCTTTAGATTTTTGTAATTTCATGCATGAAAGTGCATTGTTTCTTACCCATGAATAAAATTTGTCACCAAGTAGCTCAAAATCTTCATCCTTGGCATCTTTTTTTGTTTCACGAAGAGAATTAGCATATTTAGCCCTAAGCCACATAGAGATAAACTCTACATCCTCTGTTTTTTCTTCTCCGCTACTATCATAGGATGAAGCATTTTTTATTTTATTTATATTTTCTTGCCATCTATGATTTACTTCAATGCGATCACTTTCTGTTACTTGCTGAATAATATAAGCTTTCATCATTTCAGTACTATTTAAACTTAATCCTCTATCATTCATAGTAAGAAAGATTGTATGGGCCTCATCTTCAGAAGGAGTGTCAATTTCAAGCAATAGAACACGTTCAATAAGCCAATTAATAAAAAAAGGTAAAGCATCTTCTTTTAAATTATCTGGGAAACATTCTGTAATATCATTGTAACGCGTAAGCATATTTTGGGAACTTTCATCATTAGCAGTAAAATTAGGATCTGCTTTATATAGAGCCTGCATACATTGTTCGCGTTCAGGAACATCAATATTGAATTTCTTTTTACCAAATATATTATCATAAATCATATCATCGATTTTTATTCTGTCATCTTCGGATTGAATATTATCCTTTTGCAAATTGTTTAGATATATTAGTAACAATGTAAGAGAAGTCAATCTCTGCTGACCATCAATAATCTTATTATTTGGTTCACCAGTACAGATAATGCTTCCCATATAGTAATAACCATAGTTAGCTACATCTGAAAGATCATGAGAAGGATCATAGAATTCCTCAAAGGTTGTTTGCAAATCATTAATCATCTGTTCTATCTGTTTGCGTCCCCAGCGATATTCACGCTGAAAATAATCTACAGTAAATCTTCTACCAGAAAGAATCTTTTTTAACGTTTCAGTTTTATCAATTTTTTGCATTTTTACCTTTCCATCCTATATCACGAATAATGCAATACTGGGCATAATTATGTATTTGGGCATTATTTTACCACGGATTTGACCATTTGTATATTAAAATATTTTTATTAATATATAAACTTGCTAAACTACCCTATCTACACTATACTGTTGCCTATGAAAAGAATAATTATCTGCATCTGCTTTTTGTTTACTTTAGCTATCTCAAACACTTTTGCCCAAGAAATCGGTGAGAAAGTATACAAAGAAATTATTATTGATGGTAAGAAAATCAACAAATGGCTGGTAGTTTATGGGTTTGCTGACTACGATGACAAAGGCAATAGCATATACTACAAGACAGAAGATGAAGAATGGTGGTATGACATTGATGATAAAGGCAATACAATTCATTCAAAAAGTTCAGATGACTTTGAATGCTGGTTTGAATATGACGATAAGGGCAAAAAAATTCATGAGAAATATTCAGATGGGACATAAGGTTGGCCAG
>JAEEGK010002825.1_pt1 | contig 43591 bp, 30 predicted proteins | sample 8958771 | NCBI WGS metagenome assembly JAEEGK01 (sample SAMN16246547, study PRJNA631951) | gut metagenome | biome: gut microbiome; feature: rumen; material: SC-attached | host: Bos | place: Iran: Karaj | collected 2018-10
ACCAGAGCGGCGCCTTCGACATCAACCCCGAGGACATCGAGAGCGTTTCCGTGCTGAAGGGCGCCACCGCGGCGGCCCTGTACGGTTCCCGCGCCGGTAACGGTGTCATCCTCATCACCACCAAGAAAGGCGGCAAGGGCCAGGAAAAGATCGGTGTCAGTTATTCCGGTAAGTTCACCTGGTCTCCGGTCGCGTATTTCCCGGCCCTCCAGAACAAGTACGGCCAGGGTACCCTGGGCAACTATGACAAGCAGGCCACCGGCTCCTGGGGTCCTGAGATGAGTGCCTCCCGCACCGAGGACAACTGGTGGGACGGCTCCTCCAAGATCCCCTTCATCGGCACGGAGAACCCCTGGAAGGAATTCTACCGCACCGGTAATAGCCAGAGCAACAACGTGACCTTCGCCGGCGGCGGAAAGGACAACCCGTTCCGTCTCACCCTGGGTTATGACAACACCAACTCCGTGGTGAAGAACTCCGACATCAAGCGCACCAGCGTGGACTTCGTCACCAGCAACAAACTCACCGACTGGCTCCAACTCGACGTGAAGGCCAACTACGTGAACACGTCCGGCAACAACCGCCAGCCCCGCGGTGCGTACGGCTCCTCCTTCAGCATCCTCACGATGCCCCGCAACATCCGGATCGCCGACCTCGCCGAGCATTGGCTCGATGCCAACGCCGCCGCTGCCGGTGCCGGTGCGGAAGCCCAGATCAACTGGTACAAGGTGAGCCCGAACTGCCAGAACCCCTTCTTCATCCAGAACAACCTGGTGAACGGCGACTCCCAGAACAAGTTCTTCGGCGTGGGTTCCCTCACCATCAATCTCCTGAAGAACCTCACCTTCAAGGTGAAGGAAGGCATCACCTGGGCCGACGTGACGGACAAGACCACGCGTCTGTACGACACCTCCGGCTTTAACTGGCCCGAGTACTCCCAGAAGCAGTCCACCACCGTCGAGAACAACCTGGAAGGCCTCCTCTCCTACAACAACAAGTTCGGTGACTTCGAGTTCGGCGCCAGCGTGGGCGGCAACCTCATGCATTACAAGAGCGAAACCCTCCGCGCCATCGCCAAGAACATTCCTTTCTCCGGAGCCTATTATGTCCGTGCCGGCCAGTTGGACGGCGACACCTACAACGACATCTACGAGAAGGAGATCCAGTCCCTGTACGCTTTCGCCAACCTGGGTTGGAAGAATTTCCTCTTCCTGGACGTGACCGCCCGTAACGACTGGTCCTCCACCCTCCCGGCCGAGAACCGCAGTTACTTCTATCCTTCCGTGAGCGTTTCCTACCTCCTCACCGGCATGCTCGACGAGATGGGTGTGAGTTACGACAAGGATATCCTCGACTACGGCAAACTCCGCGCATCCTGGGCCAAGGTGGGTAAGGACACCGATCCTTATCAGTTGATGACCCTGCTGGGCACCACCAGCGGTATCAACGACCTCAACTACATCACCTACCCGACCACCCGCGCCAACGCCAACCTGAAGCCCGAAATGGTGACTTCCTGGGAACTCGGTACCGAGTGGCACTTCTTCAAGAACCGCCTGGGCTTCGACGTCACCTATTATCACTCCAACACCGTGAACCAGGTGATGCGCATCGACCTCCCGTACTCCTCCGGCGTGCAGCGCCAGTGGATCAACGCGGGTAACATCCAGAACCAGGGTATCGAACTCCAGGTCAACGCCGACTTCATCCGCACCCGCGACCTCACCTTCGGCGCCACCTTCAACTTCGCCAAGAACTGGAACAAGGTCCTCGAACTCTATCACAATGCCGAAATGGGCATCGACGTCGACCGCTACTCCCTGGGCGGCATCAACTTCTCCACCTCCGGCGACGGTACCGTCTATGCCATCGAAGGCCAGCAGATCGGCACCTTCGTGGCCACGGGTTACAAGCGGGACGCCAATGGCAACAAGGTCATCGGCAGAAACGGCCTGCCCGTCATCGAGTCCAATAAGGAAATCGCCAGCGTGGCTCCGGACTTCACCGGTTCCTTCGGCCTCAACTTCGCTTGGAAGGGCCTGAGTTTCAATGCCCTGTTCTCCTTCCAGAAGGGTGGCAGCCTGTATTCCGCGACGGAGTACATGACCCTGCACAGCGGTACCGGCCTCCGCACTGTGGACCGCGCCGACCGCGTCATCGAGGGTGTGCTTGAGGATGGTTCCAAGAACGATATTTCCGTGACGGCCCAGAACTACTGGAACAACATCCCGATGGAAGAGTGCGTCTATGACGCTTCCTTCCTGAAACTGAGCGAACTTTCCCTCGGCTACAGCCTGCCCAAGAAGTTCCTCGAACGCACCTTTGGCGGCTATGTGGACAACGTCCGCGTCTCCGCCGTGGGCTCCAACCTCTTCTACTTCATCAAGCACACCCCGGGCACCACGCCGGACGGTGCGCTCACCGAAAGTTCCCTCATGGCAACCGCACTTGACCTGTGCCCGTATCCGGCCACCCGCAACTTCGGCGTAGCCATCAACATCGGTTTCTAATCTAAAGGGAGAAAGTGAATATGAAAAAGTTTATCATACCTGTCCTTGCGCTCCTCGCCCTGGCTTCCTGCACGGCCAAGTTCGACGAGATGAACAAACCCACCACGGGTCTTACCATGGACTCTGCACAGCCGATGTACATCTTCGGCCGTACGCTGTACAACGGTTCCTCCAACGACCACCAGCGTAACTTCAACCTGAACGACGACATGTACGCCCACTACTTCGCCCAGGGCCTCGGATGGACCGACTTCTGGCGCTACAACGCCGGCTGGGGCGACATCTACTGGCGCGACTTCTATACGGACCGTCTCCAGGAGTACTGGCTCATCGACGAGATCTGCGGCGATGAGGACCACTACAAGTGCATCAAGGCTGCGAACGACGTCTGGAACGTCGTGCTCTGGCTCCGCGTGATCGACCGTCACGGCGACGCCCCTTACTTCGATGCGGAAGGCAAGTTCGGCGCCGGCAAGGGTACCACCCTTCCTTACAGCAAGGTAGAGGACATCTACGACGACCTGATCAAGCGTCTGCAGGCCGATGTCACCGCGCTCGGCAACACCGCCGGCCAGTGGGATTTCGGCGCCTATGACTTCCTGTTCAACAACGACTGGAACCAGTGGAGGAAGTTCGCCAACACGCTGATCATGCGTCTGTCGATGCGTCTTTCCGGCGTGTACGACAACCACAAGAACGATTTCGCGACGGCCGCCGCCGGCTGCTTCGACCGCCCGACCGACTACGCCCGCATCAGTTGCGACACCGGTGTCTGGGGCGACTACTACGACCGCACCTTCAACGACTGGGCCAACACCTTCACGAACTGCGACTTCATGGACATGATGAACGGCAAGAACAAGGGCTATTTGATTGGCAGAGTGGATCCCCGCCGCGACTTCTTCTTCCTGCCCGGTACCGAAGCGGCCACGGACGGCAACAGCAACTGGGACGGCTATCCCTTCGACTATACTTCCGATACTGAAGAGTCGATCGTCAAGGCTCACGGTGGAAACAAGTCCTATGCCCGCCTGAACATGTACGACAAGAACGGCTTCTTCCACTACAGCGGTGCCGGCAACGAGAACCTCTCCTGGTGCTACAGTTCCTACTCCGAGGCCCTGTTCCTCAAGGCCGAGGCCGCCCTCCGCGGCTGGATCAGCGGCAATGCCGAGGACCTGTGGAAGCAGGCCATCAGGGCTTCCATGGACGAGATCGGCGCGTTTGTCACCCGTTCCGGCGGTAACAAGACGATCAGCGCCGCCGAACAGGATGCGTACATCGCCGCCCTGCCGTCCTTCGGAACCCTCAAGGAGGACCAACTGCGCAGCATCATGGTCCAGAAGTGGATCGCCCTGTACCCGAACTCCGTCGAGGCCTGGGCCGAGCAGCGCCGTACCGGTTATCCGGACTATGTCGGCCACATCCTGACCTACCCGGCCGTGAGCGCCAGCTCCGGCGTGAACGTCGGCAACATCATCCAGCGTATCCCGTACCCGCAGAACGAGTACAATACCAACGCCGGCAATATCCCGGAAGACCACAAGGACTACAACGCGAAGAACATGGAGAAGGGTCTCTTCTGGAGCCTCAACGGCGAAGGAGGTACCCAGAACATCAAGACCTTACCGAAGAACTTCTAGTCCTTCCGGTCCGGTTTCACCGAGCGTCCGGCCCCTGACGGAGCCGGACGCTTTTGTTTGCGGACGGCTTGCAGAATCTGTTTATATTCACTTACTTTGTGATTGTTATGAAAAGAATCTGCCTTCTCCTTGCGCTCATCGCGGTGAGCGTCGCCGCGCGGGCCCAGCATCCCCAGCCCACGCACAGTTATCTGGAAATCTACGACCTCGCGACCCGGACGCACCGGGTGGTGAAGGAATTCCCCCACGTGATCGAGGCGCCCAACTGGACGCCCGACGGGAAATGGCTCGTCTTCAACATGGACGGGAAACTCTGGAAGATTTCCCCGGACGGGAGTTCGGACCCCGTCGAGATTCCCACGGGGGACATCACCCAGTGCAACAACGACCATGTCGTCACGGCCGACGGCAAGTGGATCGGTCTGAGCAGCAACGACCCGGCGAACCGGCGGTACAATTCCTACGTGTACGTGGTTCCGTTCGAGGGCGGGCAGCCGCGCAAGGTCACGGCCGAAGGACCGAGTTACCTGCACGGAATCAGCCCGGACGGGAAGACCGCGGCCTACTGCGCCTTCCGCGGGCCGGAGCAGGAGCAGGACGTCTGGGCCATGCCCCTCAAGGGCGGCAAGGAAGTCCGGCTGACGGACGCCCCGGGCCTGGACGACGGTCCCGAGTACAGCCCTGACGGGAAGCACATCTGGTTCAACAGCGTGCGTACCGGCCGGATGCAGGTCTGGAAGATGCGCGCCAACGGCAAGCAGCAGACCCAGATGACCTTTGACGAGGACATGAACTCCTGGTTCCCGCACATCTCCCCGGACAACCAGAAGGTCGTGTACATCGCCTACCATGACTACGAGGTCGCCCCGGATTCCCACATTGCGGACCTCAACGTCCAGTTGCGGATGATTCCCGCCGGGGGAGGGAAACCGGAAGTCCTCCTGGACTTCTTCGGCGGCCAGGGCAGCCTGAACGTCAATTCCTGGAGCCCCGACAGCAAGCAGTTCGCCTTCGTGAGTTACCGCCTCTCGGAGGAGATCACGGCGCCCAAGCGCGAGATGGCCGTGCAGTTGTACTCGGTGCGCACCCTGCTCGGAACGCCGGAGCAGTTCGCCCGGAACCACGGATATGTATTCAGCCGCCTTGTCCAGATGGGTTACACCGCGGTCGAGGCCTTTGGATACGAGGACGGCAAGATCGCCGGACTCGGACCCGCCGACTACCGCAAGGCGGTGGAATCGGCCGGCCTGACATTCCTGTCCTCCCATGTGTCGCACCCGCTGTCGGCGCAGGAACTCGCTTCCGGCGACTTCTCGAAGGCGCTTGCCTGGTGGGATGACTGCATCGCCTACCACAAGGCGGCCGGTGTCCCGTACCTGGTGATGTCCTGGTCCCAGCCGCTACAGACCAAGGCCCAGATGTCCGTGATGGCCGCGTACCTCGACGCCATCGGCGCCAAGTGCCGCGCCGAGGGCATCCGCTTCGGCTATCACTGCCACAGCCACGAGTACAGGCAGGTGGACGGGACCACGATGATCGACACCTTCCTCACCGAAACCAAACCTGAGAATGTCTTCCTCCAGATGGACGTCTATTGGGCCGTGATGGCCGGCGTCAGCCCCGTGGAGTACATGAACAAGTATCCGGGCCGGTATGAACTCCTCCACATCAAGGACAAGTATGAACTGGGCGAGAGCGGTATGGTGGGCTTCGATGCCATCTTCCGGAATTTCCAGCGCGCGGGCACGAAGGGCTTCGTCGTGGAACTGGAACAGGCTTCCACCCCCAACATCCTCCAGGGCCTGCGCAAGAGCGCCCTCTATCTCCGGAACGCGTCGTTCTGAGCGGAGCGTGCATTTTTTGCAGTTTTTCCTTGTAAAACCGAAAAACCGTCGTATCTTTGCAGTGTATTAGTTTAGTAATACACAAAAACAACATACCGATGAAATCAAGGATTCTTACTGTTCCGATGCTGGCGGCCCTCCTGGCCGCAGCAGCCTGCAGCCCCCGGGTGTATTCCTCCAAGTCCCGGGTGGCGGATGAACTGCCCGACGGGGGAAACTACACCGAACGCGTCGTCCCCGTGGTGACCAAGATCGCCCCGGACTCCCAGGTGATGCTCCGTTTCTATGACAGCGCGCCCGATGTCGCCTACATCTCCGCGGCGGACTTCCAGTCCATCGTCCTGCCCGGCTCCGTGATGACGGTCACGCACACGGGGGCGGGGGAGTACACCCTGAAGAATGCGGACGCGACCGCGGTGGTGAATGTCAATACGGACGTCTTCACGTCCGACGATTTCGAGGCGTTCACCAACCAGATGGGCCTCCTGCAGCCCGGCATGGCCAATGTCTATTATGACGGCATGCCTTTCGTCCGCTACAAGAGCGTCGCCTATTTCCCGGCCAAGGCCGCGACCACGCTGGACTACGGCGCCTACGGCATCGACATCCACGCCGACGGCAAGGGCACGGTCTATTTCCCCTTCGCCACGCTCGCGGACATGTACACGGACCTCTTCTACCACCACGCCGGCTTCAACGGCGAGAAGGTGGTGGCGAACCTGTCGGTGAACGAGGTGAGCCTCGCCGAGATCGACCCGGACTACAACAAGCCCCTCATCGAAAAGACCACCCGGTCCGCTTCCCTGGCGGAGTTCAACTACAAGGAACTGTGTTTCGCGATGGACCATTTCTACGGCTTCCCGGGCCGTATCCAGTACAATGACGCCCTCCGCGCCAAGGGCCTGGACAAGACCCTGGAGGAAGACATCGCGGGCGGTGCCTCCATCAAGAAACTCCTCCTCTCGGAGAAACTGGTGGATTACATGATCGGCATGATCGGTCTGACGGGCGTCTATTTCGACGGCCACACCGCCATGGACATCACCTCCGCCATGGGCCAGGCCACCGAGCATCCCGACCTGTACAATGAGTACCGGTCCGCGATGATGCAGCACCAGGACGTGGTCGCCCTGGTCATGGGTGCGATCGGGTCCATGCGGGCCATGATTGGGGACGGCCAGGCCGTGGAGGCGCTCCGTCCTAAGGCCTACGGCGAGGGCGTGACCTACGTCAAGAAGGGCGATACCGCCGTGTGCGTGTTCGACTCGTTCAACAGCCGCAACGAGCAGGCCTGGAAGGACTATTACGCCGGCAAGGGCCCCCTGCCCACCGTCGAGAACACCGAGAAGGATGACATGGTCATCTTCCTGGACGCCCTGAAGAAGGCCGATGCCGATCCCGAGGTGAAGAACCTCATCATCGACATCACCGCCAACGGCGGCGGTTCCGCAGACATCGTGATGGCGATGACCTCCCTGATCATGGACAAGAGTTACATCAGCCAGGACAACGCCCTCACCGGCCAGCGCTCGATCGTGCAGTACGAGGTGGACCGCAACTTTGACCGCGTCTTCGACGAGAAGGACAAGGATGTCCACTACGACCTGAACTTCGCCGTCCTTACCTCCGGCATGTCGTTCTCGTGCGGCAACCTCTTCCCGTCCATGCTCAAGGACAACGGCGTTCCCGTGATGGGCGCGACCTCGGGCGGCGGCTCCTGCGCCATCCAGGCGATGTGCACGGCCGACGGCTTCTGCTTCCAGATCTCCTCCTTCCGTGCCCGGCTCAACTCCCTGGAAGGTGAGAACATCGACGCGGGTGTCACGCCCGACATTCCGATCGATGCCGAAGGAACGGTGGAAATCAAGATGTCCGAGGAAAACTCCGTCATCGTGAAGGACTACTCGAAGTACTTCGACATCGACTGCCTCAAGACCCTCCTGGAAGGGTGGAGGAAATAGGATATTCCGGTCCTGGAATCAATCGGGGGCGGATGCCGGGAACGGCATCCGCCCTTGCTTTTTCCCGGATATTTGGAAAAATATAAAAGTTTTTGTTATCTTCGCAATTTGGTACTAGCCAACCTATTGATAAAAAACTATTTGTATAACCTGAAACTGATAGACAATAATCAGTAAACCAACCATAACCAATCAAACCCAAGGACATGAAAATGAGAAAACTGTCTCATCTGTTCGGACTTTTGGCGCTGCTGCTCCTTCTGCCCGGACAGTCATTCGCCCAGAACCTGCGCGTACAAGGCCGGGTCCTGGATGAACTGGGAGAAGGGGTGATCGGGGCGGGCGTGGTCATACAAGGGACCACGACCGGAACGATTACGGACATGGACGGCAACTTCGTCCTGACCGTGCCCCGGGGCTCCATTCTCGAGTTCTCCTGCGTCGGTTACAAGACGCAGGCGGTTCCGGCATCCGCCCAGATGACCGTCAACCTGGAACCGGATACGGACTCGCTCGATGAATCCGTGGTCATCGCGTATGGCCAGCAGAAGAAAGTGACCATCACCGGCGCCGTCTCCGCCGTGAGCGGCGAAGGACTGATGAAGTCCCCGGTTCCGAACGTCGCGAACGCCCTCCAGGGTAACCTCCCGGGCGTATCCGCCGTCCAGCCTTCCGGTATGCCGGGCGCTGACGAGCCGGTCATCCGCATCCGTGGTGTCGGCTCCCTGAACAGCGCCGAACCGCTCGTCCTCGTGGACGGCGTCGAGCGCTCGTTCTCGCAACTCGATGCCAACGAAATCGAAAGCATCTCCGTCCTCAAGGACGCGTCCGCGACGGCCGTGTTCGGCGTCCGCGGCGCGAACGGCGTCATCCTCGTGACCACCAAGCGCGGTAACGTGGGCAAGGCCTCCGTGACCGCTTCCGCCAATGCCGCCGTGCAGACGATCTCGAAGTTCATCGACTTCGCCGATTCCTACACCTACGGCAAGATGTGGAACTACACCGCCATCACCGATGCGCTGCCGGTGACCCAGTGGCCGGCTTCCCCGACCATCGCCGACTACACCCCGTACGCCGATACCGGCATCCGGTTCTCCCAGAGCGTCATGGAGCACTTCCGCCTCGGCGACATGCCCCGTACGTTCCCGAACATGGACTGGATCAAGTACATCATGAACGATGCCGCGTGGCAGGAGCAGGCCAACGTGAACGTGAACGGCGGTACCGAGCGTGTCCGCTACTTCGTGTCCGCCGGTTTCCTGAACCAGGATTCCCTGTTCAAGACGTTCTCCGACAACAAGAACGAGACCTTCAACTTCCAGCGTCTGAACTACCGTGCGAACCTCGACATCGAGGTTTCCAAGCGCAGCCAGTTGTCCCTGACCCTCGGCGGCCGCATGCAGGACCGCAACACGATGGGCGGCGGTGAAGGCTTCCTGTTCCGTTACCTCCAGGGCGCGACGCCCTACGCCGGCAGCGGTATCGACGAGCAAGGCCGCCACATCGTCTCCGACGAGACCATCGTCGGCCCGTTCGACCGGGACGCCCTCGACAACTACTACGGTCTCGGTTACCAGGTCGAGAGCACGAACGTGCTGAACTTCGACCTCCAGTACAAACTGGACCTCGGCTTCCTCACCCAGGGTCTCGATTTCAAGGTGAAGGCCTCCTACAACTCCGAGTACACCGCCCGCAAGAACCGTCAGAACGGTTACGGAACGGGCCTGAAATATGTGGCCACCCTCGTGGAAGGAAAGGAAGTCCTCCGCAAGGAGAACATCACGTGGCCGCTTCCTTACAATGAGTCCAAGTGGGGCAGCCGCAACTGGTACACCGAAGCGAGTCTCAACTACAACCGCCGCTTCGGCAAGCACAACATCGGCGCCCTCCTGCTCTATAACCAGAGCAAGACCTACTATCCGTGGGATTCCAACAACAGCCTGTACCAGTCCATCCCGAAGGGCTACGTCGGTCTCGTCGGCCGTGTCACCTACGACTATGACACGAAGTACCTCCTGGACTTCAACATCGGCCGCAACGGATCCGAGAACTTCGCCCCCGGCAAGCGCTACGGCACCTTCCCGTCCATCTCCCTGGGCTGGATCCCGTCCATGGAACCCTGGTGGCAGCCCATCAGCAAGGTCATCAGTTACCTCAAGTTCCGCGGTTCCTACGGTATCGTCGGTAACGACAACACCAACGGCGCCCGCTTCCTGTATCTGCCCGGCGCCTGGCAGTTCTACTCCGGCGCCACCACGGTGAACCCGCAGCGCCGCGGCGCCAACTTCGGTACCTCCGGCGGCTGGCTGCAGGCCGTCAAGGAACTTACCACCGGCAACCCGAACGTCACCTGGGAGACCGCGACGAAGATCAACGTCGGTGCGGACGTCACCTTCTTCAACCGCCTCCACGCCTATGTGGACTTCTTCTGGGAGGACCGCAAGGACATCCTCGTGTCCAATGCCAACGCACTCTCCGCCGTCACCTCGCTGCCCTCCAGTTACGTGAACCAGGGCCGTGTGAAGAACCACGGTTTCGAGGTCACCCTGAACTGGGAGGACCGCATCGGCAACGTCCATTACAACATCTCCCCGAACGTCTCCTTCGCCCGCAACCAGGTCATCGAGATGCTCGAGGTCCCGCCGATGTACGACTACCTCAGCCGCACCGGCCTCCCGGTGGGCCAGCGCTTCGGCTATGAACTGTTCGAGTTCTACCAGCCCGGTACCGAAGAGCGCTATCAGGAGAAGTATGGCACGGCGATGCCCGACCAGAACATCGCCCTCAAGTACGGCGACTGCGTATATGTGGACCTGAACGGAGACGGCGTCATCGACCAGAACGACCAGCACCCGATCGGCTACACCGACAACCCGGAACTGACGTTCTCCCTGAACACCGGCATCCACTACAAGGGCCTCGACTTCTCGATGCTGTGGACCGGCGCCGACCATGTGAGCCGCACCCTGAACGGCTACTTCCGCGACCAGTTCGGTTCCACGAACACCTCGGCCCTCACCCAGTGGGTCGCCGACAACTCCTGGACCACCGACAACCCGGACGCCGCCCTGCCGCGTATCTCCTTCACCAACCGCGTGCACAACAACCGCGATTCCCAGGCGTGGATGATCAATTCCCGGTACGTCCGCCTGAAGAACGTCGAACTGGGCTACACGTTCAACAAGCCCAAGTGGATGCCGTTCTTCAACTACATCCGGATCTTCGCCTCCGGCCAGAACCTCCTGACCTTCTCCACGTTCGACGGCAACGACCCGGAAGCCCCGGGCTCCGGCCTCGACTTCGGCGTGCGTTACCCGATGACCCGCGTGGTCAACATGGGCTTGCAAGTTAACTTCTAATGCGGCAAGATTATGAAACAAAAGATATCGAATGTCATCCTGGTGCTGGGTATCGCGTCCGTTTTCGGCTTCTCGGCCTGCGTCGATAAGTTCGCCGTCGGCGATGCCTTCCTGGAGAAGGCCCCGGGCGTGGACGTCAACATCGACACGGTGTTCACGAGCGCTGAATACACCCGCAATTTCCTGTGGAGCGCCTACGGCCAACTCTACTGCACCTATACGGCCGGAAACATGATGAACGGCGCGCCGATCGACGTGCTTACCGATTCCTACCACTGCTATGTCTCCTGGGGCGGTCCCAAGCAGAGTTACTATCCCGGCCTGCTGACCGAGGATGCCCAGGATACCGAGAACGGTAACTTCCAGGGCAAGTTCTCCTACTCCACCAAGACGGGTGGCCTGGATGCCGACGCCGGCGGCCGCGTCTCCATCTACGAGACCGTGCGCAAATGCTGGCAGATCATCAACAACATCAAGCGCGTGCCCGACATGTCCGACACCGAGAAGAGCCGTCTCCGCGGTGAGGCCTACACCATCATGGCCAGCCGGTACTATGACGCGTTCCGCAATTTCGGCGGCCTCTGCCTCGCCCGCAAGGACTACGAAGTGGGAGAGAACCACACCTCCGGCCGTGCGACGGCCTGGGAGACCGTGGAGTTCATCGACTCCCTGATCGTGTGCGCGATCAACGAGCCCGGCTTCATCTGGAACATCCCCGACTCCGACCAGGGCCAGTGGTCCGGCCGCCTCACCCGCGCCTCCGCCCGCGCCCTGCGCGCCAAGGTATGGATGTTCGCCGCCTCCCCCTTGTTCAACAACAAGGAGCCCTATATGGACTACACCCCCGACAAGGTGACCGAGTTCACCAACATCGAGCACGTGTGGTTCGGCCGCGAGGATCCCAGCCTGTGGAACCGCTGCCTCCAGTACTGCGAGGACTTCTTCAATGACAATGCGGCGAACGGAAACTACTACGCGTTGATCCAGCCCACGTCGCAGAACGAAGCCGGCTACCGCACGGCCTATCGCCGCGCGTACCGCTACCGCAACGACGCGACCAACCACGAGAAGTTGTTCGACGCCCATCCGACCCTCACCCTGTCCGACGGCGGCTGGGGCTGGGGCTGGAGAGGCTTCGCCCTCGACTGCTACCGCCAGGGCGGCGCCGTGCCGACCAACGAACTGATGGAATGCTTCGGCATGGCCGACGGCCGCAACTTCCCGTATGCGAACCTGTACGGTCCCGGCAAGAACCCGCAGGGCATCGACATGTTCGCCGACCGCGACCCGCGCCTGTACGAGACGATGCTGGTTCCGCGCCAGAGCCTTCCCGCCGGCTTCGACTACGCCGGTTTCAGTTATGTCGATTCCTGGGAGAACGGCGCCATGTTCTTCGATGCCGGCAACTTCGGCGATGCCAATGGCGACGACAATGGCTCCCACTACCGTAAGTTCAAGTGGATGCTCGACTATACGAACGGCCGCATGGATGACGAATACATCGGCGTAGCCTACACCCGGCTGGCCGAGATGTATCTCATCCGCGCCGAGGCCAAGGCCGAGACCGGCAACCTGAGGGGCGCCCTGGACGACATCCACGTCGTCCGCAGCCGGGTCGGCCTCGGACGGCTGGAAACGATGAATCCGCAGTTGAACCTCACCTCGAACAAGGAGAACCTGATCAACGAGATCCTCCGCGAACGCAACTGCGAGATCGGCGCCGAGTGCGGCGACCGCCTCTACGACATGGTCCGCCGCAAGCGCGTGGACCTCTTCACCAAGCCGCTCCACGAGATCCGCGTCTATCGCCTGGATGAAAACGGTCAGCGCCTGCCCCTGAAGAACAGCGACAACCAGGACATCGACCTGCGCTGGGATCCCAGCACGCCCTGGCCCAAGTTCGAGTATGAGAAGCCGCAGATCGTCAACGGAGCCCGCCGCTGGTGGGATTGGGAAGACTTGAACGGAAACGGAGTCTTCGATTATGGTCAGGAGCCCGGTTTCTGGACAAACAAGTGGCTCATTGACCCGGTGTCCCGTATCGAAGTGCAGAAGGGTTACGGCCTCACGCAGAACCCTGGTTGGTAATCTATCAAAATGCATCCGATTATGAAATTACGCAATATACTTATAATCAGCATGTTGGGATTCTGTGCGGCCGAATTCGCCGCCCAAGCCCAGATCGCGCTGCCCGACAGGAAGGCGCAGACGGTGGATTTGGGCTACGGCGTCGAGCAGTCTGAATTCCTGACGACGGCGGCGACCTACACCATCACCGCCGAAGAGTTGCGCCGCACCTCGGCCATCAGCCTGGCCGATGCGCTCTACGGCAAACTTCTCGGCCTGAACGCGTTCCAGAACACCGGTTTCAAGGGGGAGGAAGGCCGCGGCGCGAGTTTCAACATCCGCGGCGCCCAGACCACCGGAGAGCGTGACATCCTCATCCTGGTCGATGGCCAGGAGCGTCCGATCGACCGCCTGTCGGTGGAAGAAGTGGAGAGCGTGACCGTCCTCCGCGACGCCGCCGCCGTGGCCCTGTACGGCCACGAGGGTATCAACGGCGTCCTTCTCGTGAAGACCAAGCGCGGCGTTGCCGACAGCGGTTTCCACATCAAGGCCGGTGCCTCCCATAAGATCCAGTTCGATCCCTACAAGGCCCCGATGCTGGCCGAGTACGACTGCCTGCCCGTGAGCAATGCCGCGGGGATGTATGCCTATGCGCTGAACGTCGCCCGCGCGAATGACGGCCTCGGCGCCGCCTATACTTCGGATGAGGTACGGAAGTTCACGGACGGCAGCGACCCGTACGTGTATCCGAACATCGACTGGAAGGACGAGGTGTTCAAGAACACCGCCAGCGAGACGAACGGATTCATCTCGATGTACGGCGGTTCCGACAAGGTGGAATACTACACCCACCTCGACTACACCGACGCCAGCGGCCTGTACAAGAACCCCGACCAGGGCGACTGGAACTCCCAACTCCGCTACTCCAAGGCGAATATCCGCACCAACGTGGACTTCCAGGTGACCAGCACCACGAAGGTCCGCACGAACATCTTCGCCCTGTTCATGGAGACCAACGGCGTTCCGAACGTGAATTCCAACGACGCCTGGTGGCATCTGTACAAGGTGCCGGCCCTCGCGTTCCCGATCAAGACCCTGGGCGGTGTCTGGGGCGGCAGCCAGACCTTCGGCGACTTCAACCTTGTCGCCAAGGCGACCGGCACCGGCTTCACCAAGTCCCACCAGCGCCAGATCTGGGCCGACCTGACCCTCATCCAGGACCTCGACTTCATCCTCCCGGGCCTGCAGTTCTATGCCGGCGGCGCCTACGACAACGCCTCCAACACCATCGAGAACCGCACGAAGGGCTATCAGTACGGCTGGAACTGGTATGACGCGAACAACGTCATGCAGGAGACGGTCATGGGTACGGTGGAGGACAAACTCGTGTTCAACTATTATGTGGATTCCCAGTGGCGTGTGGGCACGATCAACACCGGCTTCAAGTATGCGACGCAGTTCCGGAACGGAGACAACTTCTCCGCTCATGCGGGCTATAACATGAAGAGCGAGATCCGCGACGGCCAGAGCAACACCTGGTACCGCGCCAACTGGACCCTCGCCACGCACTATGACCACGCCGACCGGCTGATGTGGGACCTGGTCCTCGCCGCGAACGGCTCCAACCGTTCCTATCCGGCCAAGTGGGCGTTCTCGCCGACCACGGCCCTCGGTTTCATCTATGCCGACGACCCCGGTGCCAACTTCCTGAATTACGGTAAGTTGCGCGTCTCCGCCGGTATCCAGCACACGGACTATGTTCCCGCGAACGGCCTGTGGCTCGACCGCTGGAACAACTCCCACGGCCAGTTCTGGTACGGCCAGAACTTCGCCAGTTCCTGGGGCGCTTTCCTGACCCAGTTCCCGACCACCAACTTCCACCAGGAAGCGGCATACAAGGCCAACGTGGGTACGGACCTGCGGATCGCGAACAGCCTCGACGTGACCGTCGATGCGTTCTACCAGCAGCGCCGGAACATCCTCGTGAGCGCCGGTTCCCTGAACTCCGACGTCGTGGGTATCCAGTCCTCCTATGACGACAAGGGCCGCGTGGCCAGTTACGGCGTGGAAGCCGGCCTGCGTTACGCGAAGACCTTCGCGGGCGGGCTCAGCCTGTTCGCCGGTGCCAACGCTTCCTTCGTGAAGAGCCAGGTCCTCGAGTGGATCGAGACCCCGGCCTATCCGAACCTCTCGGTCATCGGCACGCCCGCCGACGCCGCGCGCGGCCTCGTCTCCCTCGGGTTCTTCCAGAACCAGGCGGAGATCGACGCCAGCCCGCTGCAGGAGTTCGGCCAGGTCAAGGTCGGCGACATCAAGTACAAGGATGTCAACGGGGACGGCGTCATCAACGAGAACGACATCGTCGCGATGGATTGGGGCCAGGCCTTCCCGGCCCTGAACTGCGGCTTCAACCTGGGCTTCGAGTACAAGGGCTTCGGCATGAACGCCTACTTCCAGGGAGCCGCCCTCCAGACCAAGAACATCATGTATGTGGACGGTGTCTGGGGCGCCCTTTCCAACAACCGGAACATTTCCTCGGAGTATTACAACAATTGCTTCGACGTCCTCGGTTCAGACGCCCTGTATCCGCGCCTGTCCACCCAGCAGGTGGCCAACAACAACCAGGCTTCCACCACGTGGTTCCGCACGGTCCGGTGGCTCAAACTGCGCGACTGCGAGGTGTACTACCGGATCCCCGCTTCCGTGCTCGGCCACGTGAAGGTTTCGGATGCGAAACTGTTCGTCCAGGGCCAGAACCTGCTGTCCTTCGACAATATCCCCGCCATGGATGCCGAGAATCTCGGCACGGGCTATCCCGTGATGAAGGCGGTCAACATGGGCCTTTCTGTGATCTTCTAAATGGAACGCATTATGAAACTTGACAGAATCTGCTTATTCATTCTCGCCTGCCTGGTCCCCTGCGCGTGCGCGGACCTCGACTACAGTGAGGAAAACACCCGCGACGAGGAGTGGACCTACGAGTACTTCGAGAATGGCATCAAGAATATGGTATTCGACGTTTATGCGCAGGTCTATAACAACGAGTTCGACGACAACAGCGCCTACTTCCTCGCCGGCGCGACCGACGAGGCCCAGTACGCCCTGGAGACCGGTGCGATTAACAACTACGTGAACGGCGGCTGGAGCGCTGCCAATCCCTATTCCCGGACCTGGTCCAAGTGCTACACGGCCATCGCCGATGCGAACATGTTCCTGGAGAAGTTCGACCAGGCGGACATCACGGAGTGGCAGTACAATCCGGATTACCGCAACTGGGTCCAGCAACTGGAACTCTTCCCGTACGAGGTCCGCTTCCTGAGGGCCTACTTCTACTTCGAACTGTTCCGCGCCTATGGCGACGTTCCGCTCGTGACTACCACTCTCACCAACGCGCAGGCCAACTCCGTCACCCGTACCCCGGTCGACCAGATCGTGAAGTTCATCGTCGATGAACTGGACGCCGTGGCGCCGTACCTGCCGGTCAACTACCTGACCGAGGTGAACAGTGAGATCGGCCGGGCGACCCGCGTCGCCGCCTATGCGCTGAAGGCCCGCACGCTGCTGTATGCGGCGTCCCCGCTCTTCAACCCCACGGGCGACAAGTCCCGGTGGACGAAGGCCGCCGAGGCCTGCAAGTTCGTGCTGGACAATGCCGACAGTTGGGGTCTGAAACTCAGCAACTACGGTACCCTGTGGGGCCATGAGGCGTTCTTCAATCCGGAACTGATCTTCGGCCTGGGTCGGGGCGAGTTCAACTCCTTCGAGATGGCCAACTACCCGGTGGGCGTCGAGAACGGCTCCTCCGGCAACTGCCCGACCCAGAGTTTCGTGGACCAGTATGAGTACCAGGACAACGGCCAGACCTTCGGTCAGCGCTATCCTGGCAACATCGACCTTCGGTCGGTCGATCCGTATGAGGGACTGGATCCCCGCTTCGCCCTCACGGTGGTCAGGAACGGTGACGAATGGCCCACCAACGGTGCCCAGAAGAAACCCGTCGAGATTTTCCGCGGCGGTTTCAATGCGGCGCCCAAGTACGGCGCCACGCCTACCGGCTACTACCTGAAGAAGTATGTGGACGGCGCCTGCGTGACGACGGCCGACAACCAGACCACCCGCCGCCACACGTGGATCCTCTTCCGCCTGGGCGAGTTCTACCTGGACTATGCCGAGGCCGTGTTCAACGCCACGGGCAGCGCCAACGATGCCACGTACGGCCTGACGGCCAACGAAGCCATCAACGTGCTGCGCACGCGTCCGAGCGTCAATATGCCGGAATTCACCGAGAACGGTGACGCCTGGGTCGCGCGCTACGAGCGCGAGCGCCTGGTGGAACTGGCCTTCGAGAATCACCGTTTCTGGGATGTCCGCCGCTGGAAGAAGGGCGCGCAGTATTTCAGGACCATCCAGGTTGCCGACATCAGCGCCAACCTCCAACTCACCCGCTCTTCCGTCAGCCGCCAGTGGGACGAGAAGTACAACTTCTATCCCATCCCGCAGTCTGAATTGAAGAAGAACCCCAACCTCACGCAAAATGCCGGATGGTGAAATGATTAAAAGGAGTTCCATTATGAAGAAGATATTTGTATATTTCGGATACGTGCTGTCTGTCGCCCTCGCGGGCGCCCTGACGGCATGCAACCCGCAGGAAGCCGCCGATGAGGAAGCGGCCGCACTGAGCATCAAGACGTTCTTCCCGGCCAAGGTCGTGGCGAACACCCCGATGACAGTGAACGGCAACGGCCTGGACGCGGTCCGCGAAGTTGTGTTCCCCGGCGGCGTGGCCGTCTCCGACATCGAGCATGTCGGCGACGGCATGCTCCGCCTGAAGGCTCCGTCCGGCATCGCGGCCGACGGCGGCCTGCTGACCGTCCGTACGGCGGATGACGAGGCGGTGTCCCGCTTCCCGCTCACCGTAGGCGATCCGGTCGTCACGGGCTATTCCAAGCAGGAGGGTGAGAGCGTCGAGTTCGGCGAACTGTTCTACATCTACGGCAAGGACCTGGAGTTCCTCTCCAGCATGGAATTGCTGGATGCCGATGGCAACCCCAACGTCATCCCGGAGACCCTGTTCTACCGCAAGGGGACCAGTTCGGTCGTCGTCAAGATCCCCCAGAACACCTTCGAGGGTACTTTCCCGGGCAAGGTGCGGAGCATCGACGGCAAGACCTTCGACATCCCTGAACTCACCTACACGCCGCCGTCCGGCGACGGCCACTGGGAGCACCAGGAGGTCGTGGTATTCGACCAGGAGACGGTCTTCGACAGTTGGAGTTCGACGCTCGTCGTCCCGGCCGCCCGGTTTGCCGATGTGACCGAGGGCGCTGTCATCCGGGTTCTCTATAAGGACAAGGGCAGCGACTTCCTTCCCCTCTACAAGCATGTGGGCAGTTGGGGCGACTGGACGGAGTTCCAGGATCTCATCGCCCATGGCGACGGCTTCTTCGAGTCCACCGTCACCGCGGCGGTCATGGACGAACTCAAGTCCGAAGGCCTCCGCTTCCAGGGACTCGGCTTCACGGTCACCCAGGTCCTCCTCATCCAGGATATCTGGGTGCCGGAGGAAGGAGGCGGCGGCCCGAAGGAGGAGACGACGCTCTGGGAAACGGAGACCGTCTTCGACGCTTGGAGCGCTACCATCGTCCTCGACCCGTCGTTGTTTGCCAAGGTCAAGGAAGGAGAAATCGTCCGGGTGTACTTCAAGGACAAGGGCACCGACTATAACCCGATCTACAAGCACGTGGACAGTTGGGGTGACTGGACGGAATTCCAGGCCGGAATCTCCCATACCGACGAATACTTCGAGGCGCCGATTCCGGCGGGAGCCCTCGATGAACTCCAGTCTGCCGGTCTCCGCTTCCAGGGTGTCGGCTTTACCGTGACCAAGATCACGCTCATTCCGGTGTAACCTCTTAACGTTCGAGAAATGAAACATCAGATATTACGTTTTCTTGCTGCAGGCGCAGCGGTCCTTCTGGGTACCGCTGCCTGCAACAAAGTCAAAGAAAAGGAGTTCGATCCGAACGACCCTTCCATCTGGACCATCGCCGTGCAGCCGGAATCCCAGACCGTGTCGGCCGAAAAGGGGTCTGTCACCTATACCTTCACGGCCCCCGACTACTGGCGCGTCAGCAGCCCGGAGAAGTGGCTCCGTTTCGAGCCCGAATCCGGAAAACCCGGCCAGGTGACCCTGACCGTGACGGCGGACCAGAATACGGGACAGGAGCGCAACGCCCTGGTTACCGTGTCCACCAAGTACAACCGTGGCAAGTTCACGATCACCCAGTCGGCCTGGCCTTACAGTGCCGATACCTGGGTGGTCATCGGATCGGTCCAGGGCGGCGAACCTGTCGGCATGGAAGACGAGGGTGACAAGTTGGTCTGGGGAGCCGCAAGACTCCATTACTATCTGGGTGAATCGTTCAAGTTCCGCATGGGAACGGACGAGTCCACCATCCTGGGTCTCGCCGGCGCGCTCACGCCGGTGGAAGGGCAGGAGAATACCTATACGGCAGCCCTCCAGAAGGGTGGCGAGAGCATCATCCTGCCTGAAAACGGTTACTGGGATGTGACGCTGGACATGAGCAGGAGCGAGTGGACGGTCACCGTCTCCCTGCAGGAACGGTTCGACTGGACCCTGGTCGGTACGGTCAATGGAGGAGACTGGACCCAGGACAATGCGATGACTTCCAACGCCGACAAGTTGGTCTGGGAGATCGCCAAACTTCCTTATCATGCCGAAGAGGAATTCCGGTTCCGGATGGATGCGAACGATGCGCTCAACCTGGGCCTGGACGGTGAACTCACCGCGGTGGAAGACGCCGAAGGCACCTACACGGGTTCCCTGAAGGCGGACGGCGGCAATGTCACCCTGCCGATCGAGGGCTTCTGGAACCTCACCCTCGATGTGGAGAACCAGACCCTGACGGCTGTCTTTGCCGGCGAGTTCCCCAAGCCCGAGCCGAATCCGCTTCCTTCGAACTGGGAGGCGCTCTGGCTGAATGACGGCTCGCACGGCCAGGTGGCCTGGGACGGCATCTACCGTTTCGGCCTGGAAGGCCATGACGGGGGCCATGAGTGCGTAGCCACCTTCCCGCAGGAGGTCTGGGATCGGATCAAGAGCGAGACGATCTATGTCTATCTCTCCGGCGAGAATCCGCAGATCCGCGTGACCACCGGCTGGTGGGCGGCACAACTGACGCCGAATGACATCCAGCCCGGCAACGAACTGCTTACCGACAATGAAGCCTATACCTGGATCCTGAAGGTGAACCTGAGCGGCCACGAGGACATGCTTGAGTTACTGGACCAGCAGCACCTGCTCTTTACCGGCAGCGGCTACACGGTCCTGGGCATCTATGCCGAAAAGAAGGGCGTCCCCACCCTCGTGAAGAACACCGTCTGGTCCAACGACGGTTCCGCCGGCGAAGCCGCCTGGGACGGTGTCTACCGTTTCTGCCTGGAGGGCCGCGACAACCCGGCCTCGCCGGTGTGCATCGCGGAATTCCCCGCCGATGTGTGGGCGCGGATCAAGAGCGAAACGTTCTACGTGACCCTGACCGGTGCGAATCCGCAGATCCGCGTGGTCACCGGCTGGTGGGAAGCCCAACTGACGTCGACGGATATCCAGCCCGGCCACGAACTGCTCACCGACAACGGTGACGGCACCTGGACCCTGACGTTGAACCTCTCCGAGAACGGGGAACTGGTCAGTTTACTGGATGACCATCACTTGCTCTTCACCGGCAGCGGATTCGCCCTGCAGGAACTCTACTTCAAAGAAATCCAGTGGATTCCCGTGCCGGCGGAAATCGATATCGCTCCTTTCACCCTGTACGAAGACAGAAGCGCCACGCTGACGTACCCTTACTATCCGTCCTGGGGCGACAACAGCGGCAAACTCCGGATCATGCGCGGCATGAGTCCTGCGCTCGAGTCCCTGGGCCTCACGACCCACTCCAAGTTCATCGTGTACAAGGAAGTGGGCACGACCGGCCAGATCCAGTTCAACAATCCGAACTGGGGCGACCTCAACGCGGGCTGCAACGACTGGAGCGGCAATCTGGACAAGATCGAGGTGGCTGTCACCGAGGATATGCTCAAGTGCATCAGCGGGGAAGTCAAGGACGGCTGGAGCGATACGGCCATCATCCTGCAGGGTGACGGCCTGAAGGTGACCAAGATCGTCATCTTGCCGTAATCCACCCTCCTCTGCGTAAGAAGGCCGGCCCGTCGGGACCGGCCTTCCTTTTATTTGCGCATGACACAAGTATTTGTTATCTTTACCAAATGAAACCACAAATTACGGAACATGCGTAAAATCTTGACATTCTGCATGGTCGCTGCGGCGGCCTTCCTGCTGGCGAAGCCGGCCATGTCCCAGACCATGACCCTGAACGACCTCGGCTACTTCGAGGCGCGCGGGACGAACGTGCTCGTTTACAACAACCTGTACAACGGCGCTTTCTATGACGAGAAATTCGCGGGGGTGGAGATCATCCAGCGCGGCGAGCGGCTCGCCACCGGCGGCGGCGTCCGCCTGATGAACACCCCGGAGCAGTGGGACATCTTCGGTGACGTGTCGGACCGGGTGGTCAACCGCGGGGAAAACTACGTGGAGGTGAAACTCACCTATACGGACTACGATTTCGTGTCCAAGGTCCGGGTGACCCCGAAGGACGGCGGCTGCCTGATCCAGGTGCTTCTGGACAAGCCCGTCCCGGAGAAACTCGTGGGCAAGGCGGGCCTGAACCTGGAGTTCTTCCCGGCCTCCTACTTCGGTAAGAACTACCTGGTGGACGGCCTCGCGCGCATCCTTCCGAAATATCCGATGCATGACACGGAGGTCCATCCGGTGTCGGAGAAGATCCCGCAGTACTTCGGCGAGAGCACCTTCGACGACCGCGGCCGCGGCGACTTCCTCGTGGCGAAGCCCATGTCCGTCGGCCACCGGATTGTGCTGGCCCCGGAGGACGAGGCGCTCCGCGTGGGCGTCCAGTCGGAGACGGAGATCGGCATCTACGATGGCCGTCACCTCGCGCAGAACGGCATGTTCGTCCTGCGTTCGCTCCTGCCCGGCGGCAAGACCGGCAAGGTCCTGGAATGGTACCTGGAGCCCAGTGTTTCCAAGAACTGGGTCCGTCCGGCGAATATCGGCTTCTCGCAGGTGGGCTATTCCCCCGCGCAGAAGAAGGTGGCCGTGGCCGAACTCGACCGCAACGACGACCCCGCCCCGGAGGCCCGCATCCTGAAGGTGAATCCGGACGGCACCAAGACCACCGCGATGACGGTTCCCGCCAAGGTCTGGGGCATCTACCGCCACCGCTACAACTATGTGCAGATTGACTTCTCCGATGTCCGTGAGCCCGGCCTGTACTGCATCGAGTACCAGGGCGTGGAGACGAACGCCTTCCCGATCGACAAGGACATCTACAGCGACAAGTGGCATCCGACGATGGACATTTCCCTCGTCGTGAACATGGACCACATGGAGGTGAACGAGGCCTACCGGATCTGGCACGGCCGCGCCCACATGGACGACGCGCTGCAGGCTCCGGCCAATGTCCGCCTGCACGACGGCTATTTCCAGGGGGACGAGACGAACGATGCGTACAAGCCCCTGGAGCACATTCCCGGCCTCACCGTGGGCGGCTGGTATGACGCCGGCGACTTCGACATTCAGGCGAACTCCGTGCTGAACACCACCCAGGACCTCGCCTACATCTGGCGCGAGTTCCAGCCGATGCGGGACCAGACCCTCATCGACCAGAAGACCCAGTATGCCGACATCCACGTCCCGGACGGCGTTCCGGACAATGTGGAACTGATCATGCACGGTACCCTGAACATCAACGCGCAGGTGGAGAACATCGGTTTCGTGGCGCAGGTCATCGGCCAGCCCGACATGCACCACTACCACCACCTTGGCGACGCGCTGACGCTCACCGACGGCAAGGTTTACGACCCGACGCTGAAGCCGTATGAGGTGCGCGGCGACCGTTCCGGCACCCTGGACGACCGCTTCGTGTTCACGAGCCGCTTCAGCGCGGCGGGCGTGATGCAGGACATTGTCTCGCTGGCCGCCGCCTATCCGGCCCTGAAGGACTACTATCCGGAAGAGGCCGAGCGTTCCCTGAAGAACGCCAAGATGCTGTGGGAAAAGCACTTCGACGCGGCCGATCCGGCCAGGAACCCGGTCCAGGGCCGCTGGGGCGGCTTCGGCGGGGATCCGCGCCTGAACGCGGCCATCGAACTCTGGATCGCCACCGGCGACAAGAAGTACAAGGACTTTATCGTCCCGCTCGTGGAGAAGCAGTTGGATGCCAAGCCCACGGGTCCGCGCAACACCGGTGACGTGCAGAACGGCATGTTCTCCACCCAGTATACCGGCGGTCCGAACCTCACCGCGGCGCTCAAGATCTATCCGTACATGGACAAGAAGTTCCAGGCCAAGGTCCGGGCCCTCGTGCCCGCCTACGTGGAGGTCATCACCCGCGGCGGTAAGGACAACCCGTACGGGGTGTCCATCGGCGGTGCCAGTTGGGCCGGCAATGCTTCCATCATCACGGGCGCCTACAATTGCTACCAGATTTGGAAGTACTTCCCGGACCTGATCGACCCGGAATATGTCCTCGCAGGCCTGAACTTCATCTTCGGCTGCCATCCCTACAGCAACGTCTCCTTCGTGACCTCCGTGGGCGTGAACACGAAGAAAGTCGCCTACAGCAACAACCGCGCGGACTACTCCGTCATCCCCGGCGGTATCGTCCCGGGCCTGCTGGTGAAGGAAGACTTCTTCGAGAACAAGGACGACTACCCGTTCCACTGGGGTGAGAACGAGTGCTGCATCAATACGGCTCCGCAGTACATCCTGCTGTGCCTGGCCGCCGACGAGGTGGTGAAAGCGATGAACAAGTAGGACGTTTCCGCGAAAAAGGAAGGCCGGCCCCGAAACTCGGGACCGGCCTTTTTCATGCGGCAGCACGATGCTTAATAAACGTGCACGGAAGTGGCTCTCGCGGCCTGGAGGTAGTTGATGCCCCACCAGCACATCTGGAGGCAGACGTAGGCGAAGAGGAGGATCCACAGGGCCGGGCGTACATCCTTGGGACGGGCCAGGCGGAAGTGGATGTACACCAGGTAGCAGAGCCAGGTGATGGCGGCCCATGTCTCCTTCGGGTCCCAGCCCCAGTAGGTGCCCCAGACCTGCTTGGCCCAGAGGGCGCCGAAGAGCATGCCGAAGGTCAGGAACGCGATGCCCACATACACGAGGTTGTCGGCCATCAGCATCTCATCGGCCGTCACCTGGCCTTTCCGGAAAACGAGGAGGTAGATGGCCATGAGCGTGGCGGCGCCCAGCAGGGCGTAGGATAGCATGTACACGATTACGTGCGGGGCGAACCAGGCGCTCTGGAGGGCCGGCATAAGGGTCTTGTTGTGGATTTCGGGCTTGAAGAGGTTGACGCAGATGAACACCAGCGCCAGCACCGTGGTGAAACTCAGGATCCACTTGTACCTCCAGCGGCTGTACACGATGATGCCGCAGAGGGGCAGGAAGAAGGAGTACCAGAGACGGGTTTCGCCCTGGGTGCGCAGGGGCGGGCGCTCCAGCGAGATCCACATCCCCAGGATGAAGGCGAAGAAGACGAGCAGGCCCACCGAGGTGAGGACCAAGGTCAGGGCCCGGCGGTCTTTCCACGCCAGGACGGCGCCCGCGGCCCAGAACAGCACCGCCACGGCGGCGAACCAGATGAACAGATCCCAAGTCATGGCTTATTCCTCCTTTCTTTTAGGGCGGGGGGCCATGAAGAATATAAGGGTCACGGCACCCGCCAGCATCATGTAGATTCCGGCATACACGAAGGGCAGCCAGGGGTCTTTCACCATCTGCAGGACGCTGACCTTGCTTTCCGTCCCGGCCTCCGAATCATAGTCGTACTGGTAGAACACCCATCCGTTCAGTTTCAGGGGCTTGTTCACGTCGATGGTCGCATCGACGGACTTGCCCTGTTTCGTATGGACGGTCACTTCGGAAGCGAAGCGCTTGGGCATGCGCATCCGCATGCCGGGCTGCAGGGGGTATTCTTCCATGATGAAGTCGTGCAGTTCCACGGAAAGGTCCAGGTCATAGACCTTTCCGGACTCGTCCTCGGCCTTCGACTGGGTCTGTCCCTCCTCGAGGGTCATGAGCAGTTCGCGCTTGTCGGGAGAGCCCAGGGCGCCGCACACCAGGGCCAGGAAAACGCCCAGGTGGTTCAGCAGGAAGGGGATTTCCTTCAGGTTGAAATGGAGCAGATGGTTCAGGCAGACGAGGCCCACGATGACCATCATCCACGCATAGGCCAGCACGAAGGGCCAGAAGGTGAGCATGTGCGACAGCCAGGGGATGCCGCCCTCATCGACCTGGGCGACCAGGCCCATCACGATGGTCAGGCCAAGGGCGTAGCAGATCGCGGGTACGGAGGCCCCGGTGTGCATCAACCATTCAAACAGATAAACTTTTTTCCGGAGGGCGTACATCACGGCAATCGCCGCAAGGCCGATGCCCAGCAGGATTACGTTGGCCGGAAAGGCCAGCCGTTCCCAGCGCACCGGCCCTACCGCTATCTGCAGCAGCAGGCCCACCACCAGAAGTCCTCCTCCGATGAGGAAGCCTTCCTTCAATTTCCAAGGTTTGTTCCACATAGCGGGATAAAGATACGAAATTTTTTTAATTTGTTACAAGTGAACGGGTTTCCCGGGGAGACCGGTGGGGGGCTGGCTTCCATTTCATTTGCAAGGTTTTCCGGGAGAATGCTTATATTTGCAAAAACCCAATGCGATGAGACACCTGCTTCCCCTGATCACGATCGTGCTGCTCTGCGCCTCCTGCTGCCTGTTGCGCTCCCGGAAATCCGATTTCTCCAATACCCGCTGGACCTCCTCCTACGAGATGTTCCTGACCGACGTGGGCACGGAGAAGACCACCGTCACCCTGACATTCGGCCCCTCGAACACCTTCGTCCTGGAACAGCAGACCGTCATGCCGCCCTATCCTTCCACGTACGCGAATGCCGACGGTACCGTTGACAGGAACCCCGGTTACACCCGCACCTCCACCCGGAACGGCACCTACCAGGTGAAAGACAAGACCATCATCTTGACCGACACCTCCGGCTCCGTCCACAACCTCCTCATCTCCCCCGACCACCTCACCGCCCCTGACCTGACCTTCCAGGAACTGGTGTTCACGCGCGCGGAGAAGCAGTAGGGGAGGCGGGAGTTGCAGGACTCTGTCATCGACACTCATATTCCGCTAGATGACTCTGACGCTGATCTGTCGGCCAAGGCCACGAAATAATTTGACCAGGGTAGAGAGTTGAATATCGGCATGTCCTTTTTCCACGCGGGATATGAAACTTTTCTTGGTACCGATCCTGTCGGCCAATTGTTCCTGGGTAAGGCCAGCCCTGAGGCGCTCATCCTTGAGTTGCTCTCCAATGATGAATGCGTCGCATTCCATCTCGAACTGGTCTCGCCGGGGTGTGCCGACTGTTCCGAAGTCCTCGGCGATGAGATCCTCGATAGGGGTCAGATTCATTCTTTTGAGGGTTTTCTTATCCATTGTCCTGCCTGTTTTTCTGTTCAAAATATTTCTTCATCAAGAACTCCGCTTTGTCTAATTGATCTGTCGGGGTCTTCTGCGTTTTTTTGTGGAATCCGTTAAACAGTATGATCAGATTCCCTTCGTCAAAACAACAGAAGATACGATAAATACTACTCCCTTGTTCAACGCGTATCTCAAATAATCCTTTTCTCCCTTCAATTGCCTTTAAGAATTTTCCGGGGACATTCTTGACCCTCATGATCAGAGTAAGCACTTGATACAGTTTCTTCAGTGCCTCCTTGTCCAGCATCCTCCTGAATTCCTTAAAGTGGTTTTCAAAGACAACAACCTGCCTCACATACTCTTTTCTCATACCGCACAAATCGCTCCGTTTGCAAAGTTAACCAATTAGTGAACAATTATCAAATAGCAGGTCAGAAAAGACCAGGGATAATCGAGACAAAGGTAGAAAATCAGTGGCCGAAATGTTGAATTCTTCCGGCCGTTACCCCTCCTTTTTTCTTTTTCCGATGTCGATTATGTGTTTCTTGTCCGATTATCGTTAGAATTGTGCGAAGGGCAAGAATATTTCTTATGTCGAGGATTATTTTTGCGTGCACATGCGGCAGAACCCCGACCGGATCGGGCATCTAACCTTTCCGGCCGTGGCGATGGGCGGCGGCCCGTTACTTCCAGTGCTTCAAAGTCGAAAGATACGCGTCGAAGAAGAGTTTGCGGTCGGCGTCGGACTGCTTGTTGGGGTTGGGCATGTGGCGGACGAGGAAGTCGAGGAGGGCGTCCTTGGAGGTGTAGGCGAACCGGCCGTCGATGTAGCACCATTTGCAGTAGTCCCGGTTGAGGGTGCCGTCGGCTTCATGGCCGAGGAGGGTGCTGTCGGCGAGGGGCATGCCGCAGCATTGGCAGTAGCGCGGCGCAGTAAGCGTCGCCAGCAGTTCCTCCGGGGTGTCCACGGTGGTCAGGCCGGGGGTTCCTTTCATGGGCCGATAGCCCCAGGTGACGGCGATGGCGTCGATGCCTCCGTTCGCGGCGGTTTTCATGTCGGTGGGGGAGTCGCCCACCAGGACGGCGTCCTCCGGGCGCGCGCCGGTGCAGCGGAGCACTTCGCCCACGATCTCCGGATCGGGCTTCAGCGGGAATCCGGGCCGGTTGCCCAGCACGGCGGCGAAAGGTATGCCCGGGAAGAACTTCTGCACCAGGTACTCCGTCCCTTCCTGGAACTTGTTGGAGGCGACGGCCAGCCGGACCCCCATCCCATGGAGCCGGTCCACGAGTTCCTGCATCCCCGGATACGGGTGCGTGTGGACGTCGATATGGGCGGTATAATAGGCCTTGAAATCCGCCAGGGCACTGTCGATGAGGTCCTCGTCCCCCTGCATCCCGTCGGGAAGGGCCTTCTTGACGAGGTTCCGCACCCCGTGCCCGACCATCGTCCTAAATTCATCCCGCGAATGCTCCGGGAGCCCCCGCAGCCGCAGCGCATGGTTGACGGCCTCGCTCAGATCCTCCAGCGTATCCAGCAGCGTCCCGTCCAGGTCGAAGAGTACAACTTTGTAGGTCATGGGGCAAAGATACGGAATTTTGGGGAACGGGCTTTTGTCCCGGACGGGGTTTATCGGGCAGGAACCCGGGTTGAGAGAATGAAAGTTGCAGATTTATGAAACATTTCTTACCTTTGCCAAAAAGGAAACATGTACCAGATTGCAGACATAGAAAGCATGCGGAAGACCCGGGGGATGACCCAGGAGCAAGTGGGAATCCTGGCCGGAATGAGTAAGTCGCAGATATCCAGGATGGAGAATGGAAAACTCGGGAGTCCAGCCACCTACGAGAGGGTTCTTCGCGCTTTGGGCTATAAGGCGGTGATTCTGTTCGAAGACACCCGGGGGGATAGTGCCTTGGGAAAAGAGTCCATTCTTTCCATGTTGAAAGTTTACTATTCCAACAACAAAGCCGCATTGGGTATCGAGAAAATCGGATTATTCGGCAGTTTTGCCCGGGGCGAGGCTGGTCCCGACAGTGATATCGACATCCTCATCACGCTTGCGAAACCGGATTTGTTGCTGTATTCCACGATCTCCCGCCAACTGGAGACCGTTTTCGGGAGGCACATCGACCTGATTTCTTCGAAATCGCACCTGCCGGAGTCCTTCAAAAACCATATCGAGAAAGAGGTCATCTATGTTGAGTAAAAAGGAGCGTGTGCTGGCCTTGTTAAAAGCCGGCATGGACGAGATGCATCTCCTGCTGGAGATGACCCGGGATATCCGGAACCCCGATGATTTCATCTCCGACCTGTCCGGAATGGTGATTTTCCGTGCTTGTGGCATGAGTTTGCAGTATATTACCGAAAGTTTCGTGAAGATCAGGAATCTATGCGGAAGATCGTTTTTCAATCCCTATAAGACAATTCCCTGGGATTCCGTTTTCGGAATGCGCAACTTCCTTTCCCATGAATATGGCGATGTGGATACCGAGGGAATCTTCAATACCGTTAAGACAAGCATCCCGGAGTTGCTGGAAGTCTCGGGAATGATTTATCAAGATGTCGCCAACGGGGTTATTTAGTCGGATTCTCCGCTTTTTGCAAGGCTGTAATTGTCGATGTTGCACCAGAGGCATGTTTATTGCTTTGCAGTAGGCGCTTATGAAAAAGAAACTGATTATTGCGTGTGTGCTGACGGCCCTGTGTGGCAGGGCTTTCGCCCAATCCAGAGATATTGGTCTTCAAGTCGGAATCAATGTTCCCGTGTCACAGACGGTCCGGATCGGGAGCGACATGATGCTTGGCGTCAGTTATGGACAGTTCTATTACAATGGTCTCGGCTTCCGGACGGGGGTCCAGTATGCCGCCAGCATGGCCAGCATCAATGACGTCATCGGCGTACCCCTCGCGTTTGCTTACAGAACCCGTTCCCGGTCGGCCGATGAACGGTTCCAGGCAGGAGCCATCGGTGCAAGAGATGCCATGGTTTACCGTCACCCCTACGGCAGCAGCGAGAAGGCGGCGAGTTTTCTCGGCGGATTCCTGCTGAACCTGTTCAGCGAAGCGGAGTTCTTTGCCGGCGTGACGCCCGGATACATCATCGGCCCCTCAGAAACGCCTTCAAAAGCGGTGGGGGCTTCGCGCTGGAGCGATACCTGGGTGGAGAAAAAGCACGCTTTCTCGCTGTCGCTCGATGCCGGAGCGACGCTCAATTACAGCATCTGGCGCTTCGACCTCAAATTGACACCAGCCATCCACTACAACCTCACAAACAACTACATCTATCACCTGTCCTCCGGCGAAAAAGGTGAAGTTGTGGACCGCACGACGCCGCTGCGCTGGTTCTTCACGCTCAACGGGGGTATCGCCTTCCGGTTCTGACTTTAACGGCTCCCCTCCGCCACCTTCGTTTCGCAATCCTTCATGGCATCGAGGGTCTTCTGAAGCACCTCGTCAAGGGGCCAGCCCAGCATTTCGGCACCTTGCTCGATTACCTCGCGTGAGCAGCCGGCGGCAAACGTCTTGACCTTATATTTCTTCTTGACTGACTTCAGTTCCATGTCCTGGACGCTTTTCGACGGGCGCATCAGGGCGGTAGCCCAGATCAACCCTGTCAGTTCATCGGTGGCAAAGAGCACTTTCTCCATCAAATGCTCAGGTTTCACGTCCACATGCATACCATAGGCGTGGCTGCAGATGGCATGGATCATTTCTTCGCCCACGCCGCCTTCGCGCAGCAGTTCGGGCGCCTTGATGCAATGCTCCTCCGGATACATCTCAAAGTCGATGTCGTGCAGCAGTCCCACGATCCCCCAGAAATCCTCTTCTTCGGCAAAGCCCAATTGCCTTGCGTACCAGCGCATCACCCCTTCCACTGTCAACGCATGACGCAGGTGGAACGGGTCCTTGTTGTATTTTTTCAGCAGCGCCAGCGCCGCCTCCCTTGTAATGTGCTTTTCCATAATCCGTTGATGGTTTCCGACGTGCAGAAACAAAGTTACGAAGAAATCTTGATTAGGGAAAAACGCTCGGCGCGGATGTCACCCGCACGGATACAGCCGCGACGCAGACGAGATGGATCCGGATGCTCCCTACATCCGAAAAAAACCGTATCTTTGCGCCCCGAATCTGACAGATACTATGAGAACGAACCTTCATCTCCAGAAAAGGCGCTTGATTGGCTACATCGCGGGCATCCTGGCTGGTGCGTCATACGGGGCCAATCCGCTTTTCGGGAAGGCATTGATCGAGAGCGGGGTGCCCATCATGGTCATGCTCTTCTTCCGCTATGGGATTGCGGCCGCCATCCTGGCGTTGTGGATGCTGGCGAGGAAGGAATCCTTCCGGGCGGGCAGGCGCGGAATCGGCCTTCTCGTCCTGTTGGGCCTTTTGTTCGCGGGCAGCAGCATTACGCTCTTCTGTTCCTACAATTATATCCCGTCCGGATTGGCGACGACCCTGGTTTACCTGTATCCGGTGTTTGTGGCCCTGATCATGGTTTTCCTCCGATTCTATCCCAGTTGGCAGACCTGGCTGTCGATCCTGGCCACCTTCGGTGGAATCCTTCTGCTTTCTGCCCCCTCCGACGGGGTTCAGATCCGGGTTCCCGGCGTATTGCTGGCCATCGGGGCGGCGCTTTGCTATTCTTTCTATCTGGTGATCGTGAACCGGAGCAAACGCATCCGGAACATCTCTGAGCATACGCTTACGCTTTATTCGCTGGTCACCGGAACAATCCTGTTCGCCGTCATCCGGGCTTTTCAGGGCGGGTCGATGCTGGAAGGCGTTGACACCGCTGCCGATTGGGGTAATCTCATCGGCCTCGCCATCGTACCCACGATGATCTCCATGCTCACGCTGGCCATGTCGACGCGTTATATCGGCCCGACCAAGACAGCGGTCCTGGGAGTCTTCGAGCCGCTCACGGCCATCCTGATCGGCACGCTCCTGTTTGGAGAGCCGTTGACGGGGAAAATGGCTGTCGGCATCGCCATCTGCGTCGCCGCCGTCGTCTTTATGATTCTGAAGCCGGGGAAGAAAGGGCAGGGGCGTTGAGGACACGCTCGAATTCCTCCAGGAGCCGTTGCCGGGCGGCTTTGCTTTCGGGCCGGCGGGGGAGGAGCATGTCGAAAGCGTGGGTGTTGCCGGGATAGACGTCCACTTTCGCATCGACTCCGGCGGATTGGAGGTTCTTCACGTAGGTGAGGGTTTCCGCGTAGAAGGGTTCGCCGTCAGCGACGAAGGTGTAGCAGGGAGGAAGGTTGGAATAGTCGGTTTCCCGGGCGGGGGAGGCGTATTTGCTCACGGAGGCCGATCCGTACAGGTCCCCGAGGTAATGTTCCCAGCCCCAGTGGTTGCGGCGCGTGTTCCAGACGCGTCCGTGGTTGTCCGCCGATGTTTCCGTGTTTCCACAGGACGCCGGGTACGGGCGCATCGGCCTTCTTCGGCTGCAGGACCAGGGCTTTCATCGTCCCGGCTCCGGTCGCGATCCTGACGGTACGGGACGTCAGCGACTTTCCACCGCCGGTCAGGAGTGAAAGGAGCAAAAGGAGCAGGGACAGGAGCATCTTCATGAAGTTTTTCTATGACGGCTTTCTCTCTTGCAAAAAAGTACCCGCCGGACCGGCCTCGTTCCGGTTTCATTTGCCGATGTGCCGAAGAATTGCTATGTTTGCTTCTCACAATTGATTACTATTGCTTGCCATGAAGAAGGGATTCATAAAAATGTCCGCCGTGAAGAAGTTCCTCACGACGCTGCTGGCGACGACCATATCCATCGTGCTCACATTCGGTACCACCGCCATCATCGACCGTCGGAAAAAGAAAGTCGAGAAGCGGGATCTGGTGATGATGATCATGTATGACATGCGGGAATCGCTGGCGGAGGTCGGCCAAAGCGAGGAAGGCCTGAAGGAATTCTGTGACCTGCAGGCGGACCTGGTCGCCCATCCGGACAAGTTATCGGACGGTTTTTCGCTGCTGGTGACGCACATCCCGTCGCTGACTTACACCACGACGACAGAGAATATCTTCAAGTCCAATATCGAAACGATGAACACCATCGGGAACATCCTCTTTGTCGAGACGGTCTCCTCATTCTACGTTACCCGGAACAAGTTCAAAACAGAGGTGGCTGACGAGTTCTTTCGGAAAATGGATTGGTTTTCAGTGGATTACGAGAGATTGTCTGCGTTCGACGCCTCGTCACTCACCTTCATTGGCGAGACATGCTATCAACTCATGCGGCGTCATTTTGAGGAGAGCAAACTGATGATGAAGGTCAGCGAGGACGACCTGGATGTGTTCAGCCGCCAGCGGGAGAAACTGAAGGAGAAACTGCAGGAGCAGTTGGGAGAAACGCAGGTCGAGATGGCCATGAGGGCCGTGGAAGAAAGGATTCAGCGGGACCAGGCCCTGGAAAAGGCCCGGGAGGAAGGCCGGAAAGCGACTTATTGAATCACCATCAGGAAGCCGCCGCAGGGGCGGCAGGGGATGCTGACGGGTGAGCCGTCGAGGGCGAGGTCGCATTTCACGCTCCCGGGCTTCTCCGTGGGTCCGTTTCCAGTTGTACGTAAGCGATGCCGACCTGTTCAAGCGCTGGTCGACTTCCCGCACCATCCACCGATCCAGCATGAGACGGTTGAAATGCTGTTTGATAGTTGTGAAGTCCTTGGCCGGTCCGAAGAGTTCACGGCGCAAGGCAATCATCTTTTCCGAAATCTGTGGGGTACTGAGCCCATCACATTGGGCGATGATGTTCCTGACCCCTCGCCGATACTCCGCAATCTCATCGGCGGAAGCCGTTGCGGGGTATTTATTCGAGTTTCTCCTTTGCAGTATTCGTTGATGACCATGGGCACCCTTCCTTGTTTAGACCTTTGGCAGAAACGCGCAAATCGTATCCTCTCTGATGACCTTGGGCGCTGCTTTCCCGGCCAGTACCAGCACTTTCTTCCCATCCCGGTAGATGTGAAGTTGTCGCGAGCGGACAACGGCGGTCAAAGCCGGATCATCCAGGACGGCTGTCCATAGAGGATGATAGACTCCCTCTTTTTCAAAGAGTTTCCTCTGAAGATGGGAGCACAGATTTGAGGTATCGATCGGTTCCATATCAATTTTCGGCGTGAAGATAGACACATTTCTCCGCATCTCCAAAGGATCTGGTGCGACAACGGTGCGACAAAACTGCACAAAAAAGGGCTCCCAGATACCTGAGAGCCACTTTCGTGCGGAGAGGACAAGAGTAAATGCCCATATTTCACCGCAGATTGCGATTCTTATCAAAACGAATCGTTCGTTTCGTATTGGTGCGATGAAAATGACCGTTTATCGCACCATTCTTTTTACACGCAATACTCCCGATGGAACCAGAAGGCAAAGACAGGATCGGCGAAATAAACACCATCGGCTCTTTTGTCAATAAGTTCCTTCTCCAACATAACATTCTCTATTCTTGCAATGTTTGACTTGCTGCCCAGACGATACTTCTCAAGTGTACTCGAGGATGAAAAGCCTGCGTGGAGACCGGCGTCCAAGGCCTTCAAGTAGTTCATCTGGTATGCTGTCAAGTTCGCCAACTGACGCACAAATAGCGCCGATGTCTGCCTTATCAGGAGTTCATAGCCACTTTCAAGATTCTGTTCTGTAACCTCTTTTTCTGTCTCTATCATGACATTCCAGGCCAATTGCTGAACATAGGATGAGTATAATTGAACCTTCTCACACAAACGGCCGGCCATTTCTTCAGAAATGATCATATTTCTTGTACTGAAGCGCTGGACGATATAGCCGATCCACTCTTCCTTGGGAATGGCTTCCAAGAAAAGCATGTCTCCGAAATGATAGAAAGGCATGGATTTATCCTGGAAGAGTTTATCCATCATATGCTTCTTGCTCCCGAACAGGCAGTAAGATACGTTTTTCTGCAATTGCCATACGCCCCTTACTTTTTTTTGAAAACCCGGCGAGTCGGGGAACTCGCCCACCTGCTGGAACTCATCGATGCAGACGACGATGTTCAGTTTTCTCTTTTGTGCTATTTTTTCCGGAAGGTCCAGGATCTCCTCCGGATTTTCCGTCTTGGGGCCGATTCCCAAAGAGACGGAAAACTCCTGCATCGGATCGGGCGAAATGGAAATTTTCGGAGATAGACGGGACAAAAAACTCTTGGCAAGTGTCATCGCCTGCTCTGCCTTGGATGCCAGTCCTTTGAGAACTGCCGACGCAAAACGCTCATAGAACTCAAATTCGTCGCGGCAGTCATAGATATCCATCATCACAATCTTGATGGACGGATCGGTGATTTGCTCAACGGCCCGGTAGACCAGAGAGGTTTTCCCCGTTCTTCTAGGGGAGATCAGGATCGTGTTCACCCCTGCTTCAAAGTTCATTCTCAAGCGTTTGGTCTCGGCTTTTCTGTCGGTAAAGTTCTCACCAAAAACCGCTGTTCCATATACAAAGGGCTTGCTCATACATCTTTCGTTTTCGCAAATATAGCATTTAATTTGTGATTCCACAAAATTGTGGACCACAAAATTGTGGAAGACGTCCATTGTCTTATCGGCATCAAGGGCGACCACATCGAGGTAACGACCGTCAAGACGGCGGACAGCATCTCCATTGAGTTGAACAAGGTTACCAGGGATATTCTGGAGAAATACAAGGACACCCCCTTCAAGGACAACAAGGCCCTGCCGAACTACACCAACCAGGCGATGAACCGCGACATCAAGGAGTTGTGCAATCTCGCCGGCATCAATGAAGAGATCCGTGTTACCACCTACAAGGGCAACGTCCGCACCGACAAGATCCAGCCGAAGTGGGAACTGGTCGGCACCCACACCGGCCGCCGCACCTTCATCGTCAACGCCCTCTCCCTGGGTATCACCCCGAACATCGTGATGAAATGGACCGGCCACTCCGACTACAAGGCCATGAAGCCCTACATCGACATCGTGGATTCCATCAAGGCGAGTTCGATGACGAAGTTTGATGGGTTACTTTAGTATGAAAAGGCGTATGATCGCTTCCCGAAAATGTGATTTATTATGGACTCGCTGAAAAGGGAAATGCAGATACGGTAACATTTTATCGGATTTCAAGCGATTTGATTCCGCATTTTATCGGAATTTAAGTGGCATAATTCTGCATTTTATCGGAATTCATATATTTTTATTATCTTTGTATCAACGACATAGACTACAATCATGATTGAAGAGAGAATAATCCTGCAAGTCCTTGCAGAACAAAGAGATGAAATAAAAGGATATAATCCTTCAAAGTGGGTGTCTCGAAAGGAAGAATCGTTATTCGAATTTGACAGCACGATGGCTCAGGTTGTCATCGGCGTACGTCGCAGTGGAAAGTCCACTCTGTGCCACAAAGTGCTGCTGGAACATGGCGTCCGGTATGGTTACGTCAATCTTGACGATGATCGGCTCCTTGGGATGGAAGCGGGTGATTTGAATACCGTTCTTTCGTGCGTATATCAACTTTATGGGACGGATATCCCTTATCTGTTCCTGGATGAGATACAGGATGTAAACGGTTGGCACCTGTTCGTAAACCGGCTTCTCAGGAGTAAGATGAGGATATTCGTAACGGGAAGCAATGCCAAACTCCTGAGCAGCGAACTGGCTACACACTTGACTGGACGCTACAACGAGATTCGCCTATTTCCGTTCTCATTCGCCGAGTATTGCACCTTTCATCAGGTCGATATCACTGGTATTACCACAAAAGCCGATGCGTCCCGCAAGAGCGCCTTCATGGACTACATTGTCACCGGAGGATTCCCAGAGCTCCAGAACATCAGGAACAAACGGGGATATATTGAGAGTCTCATCGGGGCCATCGTGGAGAAAGACATCAAGCGCCGCTTCAATATCCGCAACATTGATGCTCTCAGGAAGATTGCAAATCATCTCATTAACAATACCTGTCAGGAAATCAACTACGACGATATGTCGGGAATCCTTGGTATCAGCGATAAGACTTGCAAGAAATACACGGACTATCTCCGGCAGGCTTTTCTTATCCAAATGCTGACGAAGCATTCATTTAAGAGCAAGAATAGGATCAGGAACCCTAAATCTTATATTGTAGATCCCGGATTCCAGAATAACCGTGAGTATTCAATGGCTGGAGAAAACATAGGCTGGCGCTTGGAAAACGTGGTATACACTGAACTTCTCCGGCGATGCGCGTATGATTTCCGAGATGTTTATTACTACAAAGCTAATCCTCGGGCAAAGGAAGTAGACTTCGTCATCTGTGACAAAGACCAGGCTCAAGAACTAATCCAGGTTGCCTATGAAATCGATACTCCAAAATCATGGAGCCGGGAGACAACAGCCTTACTCCAGGCCTCTGGACCGCTCCATTGCGATAACCTGACCTTAATTGCATTCTCAAATACCCGGGATGTTAAAATGGAGGGCAAGACCATACATGTTATCTCGGCAATTGAATGGCTTTTATCATAAAACAGTTTTTCATCAAGCAAAGGCTGACTGATTAGTTCTACTTTGTCAGTGGAAGGTCCCTAGTTTACTTGTTTATACTCCTTAGGATTACTGTAAGCATCCGAGTAAGTGCATCTTGTGGCCAGGAGAGATCCTGGCTACTTTTGCAAAAAAGATCCGCGAAATGCTTACAGTGCGGTGGCGGAGGAGAAGGAAGATGTTTCCGACGGCTGAGCCGATAGTTCTTCTTTTTCCGGGCGCGGGGCGTGCGTGTTCTCTAGAGAGTCTCTGAGGCGTCCTGGGCTGGAACTAAGGTAATCTGACCTGGCGACCAGCGGGAGCCGGTACTGCTGACCTTGACCTTAATTAAATTAAGCAATTCTTCATTTCCAGTCTAAAGTTTCATATCTTTGCATTAACATGGAGTATTATCCATTGCATTGAATATGGACACTTTTAAAGAGTTCGACATACGGGTCTTTGATGCCTTTATCGAGAAGTTCGCAAAGAAATATGTTGAACTGCGCACGTCCTTTCTACAGGGCTCGTTAGATGAACTTTTTAAAGCAGCCGAAAGCATTGGTACGGGGTTCGACCTGTCACAGATCAAAACCATTATCACCAAGAATTCTGTCTTCACCGATTCATTAAGAGAGCAACTTAAGCAGCCCGCTGTATTCAAAGACATCTTCCGAAGCGACTTGGGAGAATTGCTAACCACCTATTATTTCGAGGAAAAGACAGATTCGACTGAGCGTTTCATCATCCCATTAAAGAACATATCATCACGTGAAAGATACGATATGCCGGGAAGAGGTATGGATGTTATTGGCTATCGTATATCAGAAGACGGACATGTCAACATTTTGATTGGAGAAGCAAAGGTTTCGCAGGAAAAGAATAACCCTCCTGCTGTCGTTGATTCTGCTGATGATTCCATCTACAGAACTCAGAAAAAATATCATGACGATCAGGCTATTATCGCACAAAGGCTGACTGACTACCTCCGGAGACTCAACCCTAGTTCCGACGATGCGGTTGCCATCATGTGTGCTATAATAAGCATCGACAATAAGAATAAAGACAAATACACCATAACATACGGTTGTGGCCTGGTGCGTGATTACACTTGCGTGAAAGAGCCAGAAGATTATGGAAAAATGCAGAAAAGGAAGGAAGATTTCAAACCCGGAGATATTCGTTTTGCCATTTTCTCTTTCATGAACAAGACTATAGAGGAGACCATAACGGATTTCTACAACAAGGTTCAAGAGCTAAAGAATGAGTCATAATCCTCTCATATCTTCTCTTCTTGTCGACGAGAGCATCAGCGGCCTGCTTGAACAGGCTGAGGGTCGCTATTGGCGCAAGGCTATCTACAAAGGAGAGGAGGGGGTCGATGATGTTGATTCATTAGCGAGGGTCACCTATGTATTATCCTCATACGCATTAAGCAATTCCGTTCAGGCCGAGGAAGCCAGCAGATACTACCGAATTCTAAGAGGGTTTCCCATTAGTGATGAAAAAGCCCGGTTTTTATTCAATAATCTCCTTGGTTTTTCTCTGAAGGACTCCTACATTGGATATTTTTTTATTCTTTCAAGTCTAGCCCTAAAGACAAAGCAGACCATCTCGGCTCGTCTTATACTCAACTCCTACCAAGAATCATCAAACCAAGAGGATGAATGGTTTGAGCGAGTATTATTTGCTATCCTGCAGTCCCTTCTTTTCCTCATCCGCAAGAAAGATGGATATTCAGATTTACGTCGGGCAATCAGCCTTATTGACGCCCTGAAACAGGAACAAAGTGTTTTTGAGGGAAAATATCTCGATGCTTACTCTACGCATGAGCAAACGAAAAGAGCCCTTGAGTTAGTCGCATTATACCATACATCAAAAGCTCTTGTTGAAACCGCATCTTATCTTATCAATGGTTACGAGTACGCCAAAGGCAATAGGCGCATCGATGCTACAAGACGGCAGCACATCGACATTGCTCAATCATTGTTAAGTAGAGACGAATATCTATATGGTCTTATTAGTATCATCAGCGATGATTTAAAGACTCTTGTCTCAAATTCAATCTGGTCAAGGACCGGATTCCAGGATAAGATCAAACAACTCTGCAGAAGAAAAGCTGAGAGCGGGATGCTTGAACTTCTACCTTCTCAGATAGACGCTTTTGACAAGCGGCTCTTTGACGTGGCCGCAAATGCTATCATTTTGCAGATGCCAACGAGTGCTGGCAAGACCTTGCTTGCCGAGTTCAATATCATCGTCAACAGATCTCTTCTTTCCGGATCCAAAGTCATTTATATTGTTCCATCCAGAGCCTTGGTGAATCAAGTCTATCATGATTTATCGTCAGACTTGAACGATCTAGGGATTTCCATTGCGAAGACATCGTCTGTCAACGAGATAGACCCGACAGAAAATGCTTTTATATCTTTTGACGGGATAGATGTTATCGTGTCTACACCCGAGAAAATTGATTTGTTGATAAGAAGGAATCACTCTGCTGTAGCCGATGTTTCTCTTTTTATTATAGACGAAGCTCACATGATCAACTCTGGGGAGCGAGGTGCCCGTCTTGAGTTACTCATTGCCATGCTTAGAAGAGAACGGCCCAATGCGAAATATATGCTTCTTTCTCCATTTCTGCCTGGCGACAGGGATTCTCTTGTTGAATGGTTGGGAGGCGGGAATGCAATAGAGGTAGACTGGAAGCCTTCCGAAAAAATAGTTATTGGTATCAATTGCAAAAAGGATACTGCTTCCGTCAAAACATTGCGCAGCCCGTATACAGCGGCAAGCATCCCAGAAGAGACGATATCTATTCCATTAGGTTATTCGCATGCCGCCTCTGGCGACAAAGCCAAGATATTGGATTTTTGTTGTAAGTATTACTCAGAGACAGGGAGAGCCATGCTAATCCTTTGCAACGGAAAAGGATTTGCTAATAATACGGCCAAGAAAATTATGGGATGGATTGAACAACCTCAATCTCTACCGGAAGAAGTCCGTATTGTCCAACAATATATAGAAGATGAAATAGGGTGCGAGACGATTTACTCTCAAGCGCTCTCGAGAGGAATTGCCATCCACCATGCCGGCATACCAGATGATATTCGATTGCTCATTGAGCACTTGATTAGGGAACGCCACATTCGCATTGTATGCGCCACATCAACTGTGGCTGAAGGGGTCAACTTCCCTGTTTCTTCTGTTTACTTTGACACTTACAATAGAGGGAGGGGCAACACTATGTCTGCAAACGACTTCTGGAATATCGCCGGAAGGGCTGGCCGCACCATGGTTGACGAGTTCGGAAGAATTATCCTTCCCTTCAATACCGCAGAAAACGAGTTAGCTGGGAAGACTCTCTTAAGTAGGAGTGCAGAGGAGTTAGCGAGCGTACTCTCCCGTATGTTTGTTGAACGAGATAATATCTTAAGAATTCTCCAAAATGATAATTGGGAAAATGAAATTTCAGCCCAATACCCAGATTCCTTTGGCCCTCTGTTCCAATATTTCATTCATCTACTCAACGTGTCGAACAATGAATATGTCCCGGATATTGAGGAGTTGTTCAAAGACACATACGAATATACTTCCCTTTCTGCTGTGGATAGGGCTGCATTCATCTCGCTTTGTAAAGCTATTTACCAATCAATAGAGGCAAAATACTCTAGTAATACAGGTGTTCTGAAATTTGCTGACAAAACAGGATTCTCGGTCCCATCCGTCTTGAAAATCATGTATCAGAAGTCTCAGAGCGACATCATTGCCGATATCGATGGATGGAGCGCAGAGAGAATGTTTGATTTTACCAATGATCAAAATCTGACCGAGAAGATCCGTGTGATTGGAGAGCTTAAAGAAACAGGACTTGGAGTAGAAGATGGTAAGAAACCATTCAATCCTCAAGTTGTAGCTAAGATCCTTATTGCCTGGGTCAAAGGGGAGAAGATTAATGCAATTTCTTCTCTTCATCCAGCCTTCAGCAGCCTAGACGATGCCGATAAACGTATCTCAGACTTCGTGAAGCATCTTACTGGAATCACCTTCAAATCCTCATGGGGACTCGGAGCCCTGGAAGGTATTGTCCGAGGAAACGCGGATGAAATCCTGGACAGCTATATCCCTTCATATGTTTATTATGGTGTAGATAAACCGAAGGCATTAGCTTTACGGATGGCTGGCGTACCAAGATCACTGGCAGGTTCTCTATCGGAATCTCTTCCAGAAGATTTATCCAACATGTCATTACATGACATACAGGAACACGTCGCTTCTCTCTCAGACACGGAGTGGGAACGCTATAAACCCAAAGACTCCAGATTGGACGCCAAAGGATGGAAATTGATTACATCCATCCTTATAAAAGAGAAATAATCATAAGCAGAGCATTTTTATACTAAGAATGACGGGATTAGGTGAGTGTTGTTTGCTAGCCAACGTTTATAGAACTCAAGTATGGGCCCAGTTCATCGACTGTCTTGAATGTGAGAAACCTAGCATGAGGAAAAAACGCGAAAAGGTGTATATCCTCTCAGTTGAAAAACTTAGGATTCGTGATAGCTCTGTCGTTATTTGATTCTTTTACAACGACTTAGCAATAAACCCCACAAGTGAGAATAAAAGAGGAACAAAATCGGCACAAACTCGAGATTTGTGCCGAAATTGTTTCTCTAATGCAGGAATCGTTGGCCCGGAAGATTATCGTGATTCTTTGAACTCCATAATATCCAGCATAGAGAAAAGGACACCGTTGATGGTGGAATTCCAACTCTGGTGGAAATGTCCGTAATACCAGTGCGTGATGGGGTGACCAGCCTCTAACAATGAATCAAAGATCCGGTCCAGGGTTGCCCGCTCCCGCTCACAATCCTCCAGTAAGGCGGCGTCCCTCGTGGCCCAGCCCATGAGCCCATCCTTCGTAATCAACTCACAGAAGGAAGGGGACGTGTGGGTCACAACAGTATCGACCTTGTAATTTGCGTTGATCTCAGCCAAGGTCTCCTCATCAAAGCGTGGCATCTCATCCGCCCAGTAGCAAGCCTTCTGGGCGGAATGAGGCCGCGAATCAGCAGCAAGGCGATAGGTCCGGTCAATGCTGATGGCTCCGCCAATGCAGAGGATCGTATGACCGCAAGCCGTCACGATGCTGTAGTCCGGGACACAACGGAAGCGTTCGTGGTTGATGCGTTGCTCCTGAAAATACGCCGGATCGTCGTGATTGCCCCTGATCATCACAATCCAATTGTTCGCTTTGGTCAGTCGACGCGATACCTTTGTGGAGATCTGCTCATAGTAACCAGGCCTCTCGAAGCCAAAACCGCAGTCTCCGGCGACGATGAGCAAAGTGTCCGTCATCCCGTACTGAACGCACAGCTTGAACACCATTTCTTCAAAGGCCCCGTGGATGTCTCCGCAAATGACAACGCTTTTCGCATCTGTGTAGTTAAAAGTAAACATCATATTATTCATTGGGGCACACCTCTTTTTGCTTGTGCCATTTTGTGTTTTTGATGATTTTCCAATACGCTTCCCGCGACACTTCTCTGATGTGTGGAAGCCACACCTGGTTGGTGACACCGTCACGGTTCATATATTTGTCAGGCCACGGCCGGAATCCTACCATGTCATCTTGCCGTAGGATCTTTAGGATGGAATCGATCTCGTCAACAACAAGAGTAATACCCTGTTCGTGCAACGCGATAGCGATTTCGGCGACATCATCGTAATAGCCATAGACCCCGAAGTAAAGATGGAACCTGTATGGTTCGGAGTCGTCCTTTCTCCATGGTGCAAGATGGATTCTCGCATACGTCACATCCATGCAGTGATATGCGCTGTTTCCACCATACCACTTCTTATAACCATCTTCACTATCCAGATCGAGTCCCTCGATTTGTCTTCCCTTACTGTCGTATCTCTTGAAGAGCTCGACATCGGTCATGGTCTTTGCATCGTTCAGTCTCTGCTTATCATACCAATCATCACTCCTTTCGCTTTTTATCTTGGCGATGACGCGGAAGGCTGCAGACCAGATAGAGATGTATACCCGAAGGGTAATCTTGTCATACTTGTTTGGTTCTGCCGCCTTGACCGCTTCCAGCCCTTTGATAAGCCTCTCGTCATCCTTGCTGTCG
>JAEEGK010002826.1_pt1 | contig 43580 bp, 42 predicted proteins | sample 8958771 | NCBI WGS metagenome assembly JAEEGK01 (sample SAMN16246547, study PRJNA631951) | gut metagenome | biome: gut microbiome; feature: rumen; material: SC-attached | host: Bos | place: Iran: Karaj | collected 2018-10
TTCCCGGTGACGATCCCGAGGCAAGACCTCTTCTTACGTGGAGGAGCCACTCGAACAATCTCTACAGCAACTGGCTGAATTACTACGTATACCAGGCAACACCTTACGATGTTTCAACTATCGGTTCGGATCGTTCGTAAATGCCGGAAAGATAGTTTGTAAATATATATCAAAGAACGGGGGATTATCAGGATGAAGAAAAGAAAGTCATTAAAGAAGATCTTGCTCGGAAGAGTGCTCATCGCGGTGACGGTCATCATAGTGATCATAACCGAGTTCAGCATGAACAGACAGTCGGTACAGATCGATGATCTGTCGCAGTCACTTCTTGTTCGTGAATCCGTTTCGTACTCCCATGAGATCTACAACTGGTGGAGTCTTATCGAGAGCAGGGTTCAGCAGACCGCCGATGTATGGAAGAGTTCACCCGAAATGGATTATGAAGATGCCAGGCAGATGCTTCTTGCGATCACCGCTTCGGATCCCGATTCGCAGGATGTATATGTTGCTTACGGAAGCGATATGACATTTCTCGACGGATCCGGATGGATCCCGGATGATACATTCGATTTCACCGGCAGACCCTGGTATACGGGCGCACTTGCCGCGAAGGGCGAGCTTTATGTTTCCGACCCTTATGTTGACGCATCCACAGGTAAGACCTGTCTTGCATGTTCAATAGCACTTGATGACAAGACGGTTCTCAGTTCCGACATCGTATTCGATGAGATGGCAGAGAAGATGAACGCGTTCAAGTCAAGTTCATCCGATGTAAAGATTTACATCATCAATTCCGAGAGCGGAGATATACTTCTTTCAACCGACGAATCGGTTGTAGGAACCAATTTAAGCGGAAGCACCGATCCCGTGCTTGCCGGTCTTAATTCCGTTTATTCTTCTCTTGATACTTCCGTTTCATACAACGAAGATAAGATCCAGGTCGTCAAGACCGGCGCAGGCAAGATGATGTTTGCTGCTACCGAAGTCCAGGGAACTTCATGGGTCGTTGTAAGTGCCACACCCAACAGCTTCGTAATGGACAGAACCATTGCATCACTCAATATCAGCCTTGTTATCACACTGGTCCTTCTTGCGGCACTTGCTGCATTCCTGTTCTTCACTATCAGAAAGCACCTTGATCCCGTCTCATCCGTATCGGGCAAGATCGGCGATCTTACCGGCGGTGACTTTACCACCAAGATCGATCCCGAAGGAAATAACGAGATTACAACACTCAGCGAACAGCTGAACAGTTATATCGACCGTATGAGGGAAATGCTCCTTCACCTTACCGAGATATCGGATGATATGTCCCAGAGCGCGGAGCAGTGCAAGGGTATTTCCGACGGTCTTACCGAATCCAATGCTTCACAGAACACTTCCATTGAACAGCTCAACGATTATCTCAATAATCTCAACCAGTCCATAGAGGATGTCGCAAATGCGGCAACCGAACTTGCGGGCGTATCATCGGGACTTGCAACCGGTTCCGATGAAGTAAGACAGCTCTGTTCCGAAGCGGTCAAGTCTTCCGAAGACGGACGCAGCGAGATGAAGGTAATGACCGAGAGCGTTACCGTACTCAATCACACGATCGGACAGCTTGCCGAGATCATCAGAATGACCGCGGCTACCGTGGATGAGATCAAGGGAATAACCGATACGATAGGTGATATCTCTTCACAAACCAACCTCCTTTCACTCAATGCATCGATCGAGGCTGCAAGAGCGGGAGAGATGGGAAGAGGATTCGCCGTTGTTGCTGGCGAAGTCGGTGCACTCGCAAATCAGTCATCACAGGCTGCATCACATATCAGTACCCTTGTCGAGACCATTACCGGAAATATCGTCGACATCAACAAGAAAGCCGACGACTGTCTCAAGGATATGGAGAAGTGTCTTGCGGGTGTTGACCGTTCCAACGAGTCCTTCGATGTTATCTTTGAAAATATCTCAAAGGCAACCGATGCGATCTCCGATATAGCTGAAGGCATAGGCAGGATCAACGATGTTGCTACCGGCAATGCCGCAGCTACCGAGGAACAGGCGGCTACGATCAACCAGATCCTTGAGCTTTCCGATTCGATCGTTCATGAGAGCTCCAGAATTTCCCATGAGACCGATAACCTTTCCGATGTATCCGTTAAGCTTACGGGATATTCTTCAGAGATCGAAGATGACCTTAAGAACTTTAATCTCAGATAATACTTTATTCTTGGTCCGATGAGGGTGTGAAGAATGGTGAATCTTGATATTGTTACCGATGTCATCATGCTCCTGGCTGCCATCATAGGCTTGCTCGGCAGCTTGTTCAGATATGTGGAGATCCCGAAAAAAGGATGGCTTCTTGCATCCATGTTTTTCCTTTCGGAGCTTCTCAGTGATTATTATTGGACAACCTACACGATAGTTATGCATGAGGAACCGGACGTGTCCGCGTTCCTCGCATACTTCGGCTGGAACATCGGATATGCGATCATTTTTCTGTCCGTTCTTCATATGCGCAGTGAGGGCTCGAAGAGGTATTTCAATCCTCTGATGCTCCTTCCCATACCCCTTAATCTGATTCAGTTCTTCATCTATATACAGTACGGCGGACTGTTCAACAATATCTGGCAGGTCGGTTTATCAACGCTCATCGTCATCATCTGCCTCCAGTCTGTTCTGTATTATCTGAAGGAAAAGAAAAACGGAGAGCCGGTCCCGTATTTTCATTGCATCATTCTTTTCTATATCTTAACCCAGTACGTGATGTGGACGGCATCATGCTATGACTGGTACTCAGATTTCACGAATCCATATTATTACAGCTGCGTTGTCGGTTATATCACCGAGGTCTTCTTTGCATGGGCAATAAACAAAACCTATAAATCACGCGGGCTGGAGCATGCGGAAAACACCGCACGCGATACAAGATTCCAGGCCAGACTCGAGGTCATCATCTCGGGACTTCTCCTTGCGGCATGCGTGGGCGGATATCTTGTTGCCGACTGGATGAAGAAGACCATTCCGCAGGGAACAGATAATTCGGCTGTGCTCAGTATGATCGCGGTCATTCTTTTCATGTTCTCGATCTTCCTGTGCCTGATCATACTCGCGCTTATCTATATTGCCGCCCAGAGATACAAATACAAGAAATCAAGCGGAGAATCGGGTGCGGGTATAAAGAGGGGCAGGATCAATCTGTTCTTTACGATAATCGTCACCCTCGGACTGATGGTATTTACCGTCATTTATAACTCCAGACTGTTTTACAGGGTTTCACTCAGCGGAATCTATACCTCCGGTGAGGACAAGGCTGCGAATATATCATCCGAGCTTGATAATTATCTTGCGATAGCACAGTCATCGCTCAATGTCACCGCAGATACGATCGATCTGATGCTTGAGACCGGTGAGAGCGAAGAAAAGATCAATAATTATCTGGTAAGCCAGACGACCAGACTCAAGTCAAGATTTGACGAAAATTTCACGGGTGTATACGGATATATTCGCGGAGAGTTTCTTGACGGATCCGGATGGATCCCGCCGGAAGGATATGATGCAAGGGATAGAGACTGGTACAGTTCGATATTGGAAGCTGACGGTAAGACCATCATCGTTTCTCCTTATGTGGATGCACATACCGGCGATATAGTCATTACGATAGGAAGACTGCTGCGTTCCGCTGGAGGCTATGATGACAACATAGTCTGTCTCGACGTCACTGTCGGACATGTACAGGATATTACCGAAGAGATCGATATTGCGGGCAACGGATATGCAATGATCATAAACAGTGACGGTCTTATCGTCACGCATAAGGACAGAAGTTATGTCGGAACAAATATCCGTGACAATTACGGAACCGGACTCCTTGAAACGATAACGAATGCGGGTAAGTCGACGGTAGAAACCGATGTCATGGATGAGAAATGCACTCTGTTTACCAGCACCGTTATGGATCAGTGGCATGTTGTGATCGTGGTAAGAAACCGTGATCTGTTTGAGGACGCATATTCACAGCTTACGGTCAATATCCTTGTATCACTTACAATATTCGTACTCGTAACAATATTCTATTTCATCGGATACAAGAATGAGCAGGCATACGGCAAAAAAGTCGAGGAGATGAAATCCGCAAGACAGAAGCAGCAGTATGAGGCCGATGTGCTCAGACTCGAGAAAGCTTCCGCGGATGAAGCGAATAAAGCCAAGAGTAATTTCCTTGCCGACATGTCCCATGAGATCAGAACGCCTATCAATGCGATACTCGGAATGAACGAGATGATCCTCAGGGAGACCAGGGAAGACAGTATCAGGGAATACTCCGGCAATATCAGGAATTCCGGAAAGAACCTTCTTCAGCTTGTAAACAGCATACTTGATTTCTCCAAGATAGAAGACGGCAAGATGGAGATCGTTCCGGTGCGCTACAGTCTCAGCACGCTCATCACATATCTTGTCAATTCGGTTCAGGAAAGAGCTGAGGAAAAGAAGCTCGAGTTTAAGGTATGCATCGATCCGGATCTTCCTTCCGAATACTACGGTGATGATGCACGTATAAACCAGGTCGTTCTCAATCTTCTTACCAATGCGGTCAAGTACACGCATGAAGGAAGCGTGACGCTTACCGTGAAGTGCAAAGAAGTAAAAGACGGAAAGGCGCTTCTGTATTTTGAGGTTGCCGATACCGGAATAGGCATCAAGGAAAGCGATATGGACAAGCTTTTCGAATCCTTCGAAAGACTCGATGTCATCCGCAACAGAACAATAGAGGGAACAGGTCTGGGTATGTCGATCGCAACCAAGCTCCTTTCCCTTATGGACAGTAAACTGGGTGTAAAGAGCATCTACGGTCAGGGATCCGTGTTCTCCTTTGATCTGTGGCAGAAGATAGAAAATAACGAACCGATCGGTGAATATAAGATCCATTCGCTTTACGCGGGAAGTGCAGAGCTTTATCACGAATCCTTCCATGCGCCGAAAGCAAAGATCCTTGTGGTTGATGATACAAGGATGAACATAATTGTTGTGGTAAATCTCCTTAAAAAGACGGGAGTGGAAATAGATACCGCACCGAGCGGCGAAGCTGCCGTCAAGCTTGCCGATGAATTCAGATACGATCTGATACTTCTTGATCAGCGCATGCCCGGTATGGACGGAACCCAGACGCTTAAGATCATCCGCGACCTTGACAGCGGACTGAACAAGGATACTCCCATCATCTGTCTTACCGCAGATGCCATCAGGGGTGCCAAGGAAAGATATATTGCGGAGGGCTTCAACGATTATCTGACAAAGCCTGTTGAGGGTAAGGCACTTGAAAAGATGCTGATAACATATCTTCCCAAGGATAAGGTTGAGAAGGTGACGGGATCGGCGGGAGCTTTGTCCGATAAGAAGGAAGAAGCAGGTACTCCGGGAGAGGAAACCGCTTCAGAAGGATTCGATGAAATACTTAAGGCTGCCGGTATAGATACTGAGGCGGGAATCGGATATGCGCAGGGAGACAAGGATTTCTACCGTGACATACTGAAAGAATATGCATCGGAATATCCGGATCACAGCGAAAAGCTTATCGGGTATTATAACAGGAGGGATTGGGATAATTATTCCGTTATGGTTCATGCGGTAAAGAGTACTTCAAGGACCATCGGCGCCGGTGTGCTTGCGGATCTTGCCGCAAAGATGGAGGCCGCATCCAAGGACAGGGATATAAGCTTCGTGGAAAACGAACACAAAAACACTCTGGATCTTTATGAGAAGGTGGCGGATGCCGTAAAGAAGGCACTCGGATCATCGGACGAATCCGAAATCTCCGATGATGACGACGAGATCATGGAATTTGCCCCCACAAAATAAGTAAAGAAGATTTATCTTAAGAATCCGGTGAGGATCCGGGATCTGCAAAACAGTAGGAAATGATCTGAAATATGGAGAAAAAACAAATATATTGGCTGGATTCCGTTAAAGGGATTGCCTGCTGGATGGTTTTTCTTGGACATTTTAACACGGCATTCGGATATTTACCGTTCATCAACAGATGGGTTGATGCCGGAAAATACAGTTCATTTTTGATAAGCGGTGCCACTGCATTAAATATGTTTTATATTGTCTTTGCCTTTCTTGCCGCAAGGTCTTTTTTATTCAGATCGGAGGATTATCCCTTAAGAGCCGGAAAGGCAGTCGTTAAGAGATATTTCCGGCTTGCCATTCCTGTTTTTATAGTGGAAGTACTGGTTTTCGCCGTTCAGAAAACAGGGTTGTGGACCGGCAGATTTGAAACCATGCCGGCAAGAAATATATCTTTCGGAGAAATCCTTTATGACAGTTTCATAGGGTCAATGTTTCATGGCAGTGCAAATGTATACGATGTTTTTTGGATGATGAACAAGTTGTTTATCGGTTACATTTTTGTTCTGATCATGTGCATGATCGTTATATTTATGAGCAGGCCTTTCAGATATTTTATTCTTACCGTCGTAACGGCATCACTCTTGTTCCTGCGTAATGAATACTTTCCGATGGTATACGGAATAATCCTCTATATGATGTACAGAGATATTTATGATGAGGAAAGTCCCGTAAAAAGAAAAAAACTCCCGTACATTTTTGGCGGAGCAATCCTGCTGATCATCAGCACTTTTTGTTCGGGATGGAATGAGCACCTGGCTTACAGATTCAGAGACAGTTCATGTGAATTTTTAAGATTGTCATATGTTTATTGCTGGATAGCGGCCGTACTGATCATGACCGGACTGATTCTTTGTTCTCCGGTATTAAAACTGCTTGATAACAGAAAGCTTGCTTTGTCCGGTAAGATATGTTTTCCGGTATATCTCTTCCATAAGCTGTGTATGCTTACCGTAGGTGACTGTGCTTTTCGGTTCTTTGATGCCAGATCATCGGGTTATATAAATCACGGTGTCAAAGCTGCTTTTTTTGTATCTGTGACATCGGTTGTAGTAATGTCAGTGCTGTATGTCAGGTTTATTGAACCGCTTATCAACAGGCTGATAGCATTTATCATCAGGGCAATGGAAAAAAGGAGAGAAAATGGCATTTAAGGTAATAGGCGACAGCTGCTGTGATTTCACAAAGCTGCAAATGAAGAAAGGTAACGTGATCCGCGTTCCCATGTCTGTCATTATCGGCGGAGTGGAGTACCGGGATGACGGAAGAAAGACACAACAGGAATGGATAGATCTCATCAAAGCGGATCCTGGTTATCCTCAGTCCGCATGTCCTTCACCGGATGATTTCTATAATGCTTTCAATGAAAACTGTGATAACTATGTCGTTACGCTTTCATCCAAACTCAGCGGAGTGTATAATTCCGCGATGGTCGCCAAGGGTATGTTCGAGGATGAACATGAGGGTGTTAAGATTCATATCTTCGATTCGAAATCCGCAGCGGCAGGTGAGCATGTGATCGCAGAGAAGATCATAGAATTTGCGGAGATGGGCTGCCGCTTCGAAGAGGTTGTAAAGAAGGTTGAAGCTTTCCGTGATGAGATGTACACGATATTTGTTCTCGACGATCTTGAGACATTTAAAAAGAACGGAAGACTTAAGGGCGTCAAGGCACTTGTCGCAACCGCGATGAATGTCAAGCCGGTGCTTATCGGCGTGGACGGAGAAATAAAACAGATAGATCAGTCCATAGGCATTAACAATGCCGTGAACAGAATGCTTTATCATATCGAAAAGAAGGACTTCGATAAAACGCGCAAAGTCAGGATAACACAGTGCGCAAGCAAGGAGCTCTGCATAAAGATCGCGAAGATCCTTACCGACAGATTCGGTTTTACCGATGTGAAGATAATAAATGCCGGAGGTCTGTCGACCACTTATGAAAATCCGGGCGGAGTGGTCATCGCATTATAATACAGAATACAAATGGGGACGGTTCTGATGAACCGTCCCCATTATCTTATGTTCTTATTTTATTATCAGCGAATACTGCGAATTTTCACCGGGGTCTCCTTCGAGACTTATCAGATTGACGGTGATCACTTTTCCTTCTTCGATATGAACGGTGGAAGTGTATATCTCCATTTTGGATACATCCATATTTCCGCCGCAGATCAATTCTTCATTTTCATCGGTCACTTCAACTCTGAAGCTTCCGTCGGATCCGCTAATGACAAGTGCTATGGAGTAATCCTTTTCTTCCTCGATGCCGACACTGCCAAAGGATTTTACTTCACCCTCTGCCATGTTCAGAGGACCGTTGGAGGTGAAGACCGCATTTCCGGAACCTGCAACCATAAGTACGATTCCCACGATCAGCATTGCGGCAGAGACGATGCCTGCGATCGCAAAATGCTTTTTCTTATGAGTTTCGGGAAGGAGGAGTTTCTTGCCTGCTACGAAGACTAAGGGTGCGAAGAACAGTGCCGCAGTATATAATCCCAGTGAAGAGGCATCCACGCTTATGTCGGTATTTACGGTCACGTTATTTTTGTAAGTGAAGTATGAAACTATTACTGAGAAAGAGTTGAGCATACTGTGCATGATCATTGTCAGCAGAATGTTGTTCTTCTTGATGACAATATATGCAAAGACCGCACCGAGCATAAATGTAAAGGGACCTCTGAGGATGGACACGTGGTTGAGTGAGAAGAAGAGGCCTACACATAACACTGCGATCCATTCCTTGTCGAGTCCTCTGAATGTGGAAAGAAGAGCTCCTCTGTGAAGCGTTTCCTCACATATTCCGGGAAGAACCGCTACGATGAGGAGAAGCGGGATCAGTCCCAGACCTTTCTCGTACAGAAAACTTCCGAGCTCACCTGCTTCCGATGCGGAAGAAGGAAAAATGAATGCGGTTATGAAGACGGAAAGTATCGAAATCAGATAGGTACCGATAAGGAGTACCACGCATCCCGCAAAGTCCCTTAAAGTGATCTTTTTGATCGGCAGAACTTCACTTATCTTTACTTTTCTGATAAGACAGAAAACGATCGCTATTCCGGCAATCAAAAGTTCCGTCAGTACGAGTCCGGCAATTCCCCAGTTCTGCTGCATCCATACGCATACTGTAAGAAATATGGCCATTGTAATACCAAACAGTGCAAATCCCATCCAGGGACGAAGTCTTTCCTGATTTGTTAATTTCTGCATTTTTATCTCCTTATTCGTGTATCTCGCGTTCTACTTTGTATTCTTTGATCTTGTTTACATGTTTTAATATGTTTTTGATCACGATCACTGCAAGCACAAGGTTCAGTGCACATGCAAGGCTTATATAGGAAGGGTAGCCTCTTACGCAGTTGGTGAAGAAGATGAACATATTAAGTACCCATGCGAAAAGGTTCATTATGGCCGCAAAGAGAAGATAGCTGACCAGTGTCTTTTCGTATTCGATCTTGGAATCGAGGTCGGAATAGACGTCGAAATCCTCCATAGAGCTGTCGTATCTCAGGTATATTACCGTTCGTCCGGGATAGGAGACATGGCCTGTATTATGAACGTCCATTTCCTCCATGAATTTCAGGAATTCCCGGTTTTTCTCCGAAGTGAAACTGCCCCTTACAAACAGTGCCTTGTATTTGTATTTTCCGTCTTCGATATCTTCGAATTCGTAGGTGACCCTTCCTGCGCTCACAAGGCCGTATCCGTGTTCAGCCATCTCATTGATCCAGGCTTCCTCCTTGGGGAGCTGCCATAGCCAGAACAATTTATGAAATGTCGTACGCATATCAGCTTTCCTCCAAAAATTTCCTGCCGTTGTCAACAAGTTCCGATAGTCTGCTTAATTCTTCGGAGAGAACGGCTTTTCCAGCCGTTGTGATCACGTATTCCTTTTTACGTGATTCGGGATTTTCCGGAAGGGCATCGATCCAGCCCTTGTCCGTAAGGGTGTTCAGCGCTCCGTAAAGTGTACCGGGTGCAAGCTTGACCCTGCCTTTTGACAATTCGGCAACATTCTGTATGATCCCGTATCCGTGAAGCGGTTTAAGCAATGAGAGCATTATGTAGAAGACTGCTTCCGTAAGTGCCTGTTGCGGCATCTTCATCCCTCCCTTATATAGTGATAATCCGGTGTTAGTATCGATACACGATATAACGGCTTCCGATATATCGTAACCTGAGTATATCGGACGGCGATATACTTGTCAATACCTGTTTTGCACTTATTATTATTTTTGATAAAATATTAAAAAGGTGGAGATGTCTATGGAATTAAGGAAATGACGATAGAAGGTGTCGAGGAAAACCGGCAGTATATCCGCCTCAGGGAATTCGGCGCAGATACGATACAGGGCTTCTATTTCAGCAAGCCTTTGCCTGCAGATGAAGCTATTGTCTTCAGGCCTGCATTTGAAAGATAATAATTCACATCCGGGGGGATGGATGTCCAATTACGCCGAGATCCCCGCATTTGTCAGATGGGCCAAAGATAAAGGCTTTGACGGAGTGAATCTTTCACATATCAGAAACTGGGGAACATACGACGAACGTGAGTTTTATGAGAATGTCTCCATGTTTGATGAGTCAGGCAATATGAAACCTGAACTTGCCGAAGTACTTGCCGATCCGGTCTGCACCGATCCGATAGTGAAAACGAGCTGGTGAGAAGAATGATCTGTGGAACCTTATACCATGCTTGAAATCTTAAAGAATTACGATTAAATCACATGCGATATTTAACGCAAACTCAGATCTGTCGCCGATTTGACGATATCAGCCAAAAGCAATATAATATTATGACTGATATTTGAACCATCCATTTTTGCATATGGGATTGAGGACGAATCCCGATATGGATAGATGGTTCTAATAAACTTGCGTTTATTGACGGGGGAATGATGAGAAACCGGAGTAAAAATGCCAATTACAATATCGCGTATTTTTTGTCCGATATTATACTGGCTTCTTTGGCATTTGTCGTTACGTCTTTAATATATAAGTTCAAATATATCGCTAATCTTGATTACTATGTTCTTCACGCTTCTGCCATTTTCCTTATCATCGTATTCAACAACAGTAAAAGACTGTATGACACTACGTTGTTCTTTTATTTCGACCGCTGGCTGAACTATCTCAGCTGGTCATTTATCTATGCTAACGGTCTCGTTCTTGTTCTTGCTTTCTGGGTAGGCAGGTGCAAGGTCAGTATCTTCTTTTTCGTGATCTTCTGTATCATTGAATATGCATTCCTGCTTTTGAGCGCTTTTGTGATGCGAAAGGTCCTCCGAAAGAGAAAGACCTATGCTTCGAGAACACTTTTTGTGGGTTCTAAGGAAATGTACACCAAAGTTGTACGCTTTCTCGAGCACAACAGTATGAGTGTGGAGGTGATCGGATATCTCCCGGAATCGCATTATATTGCGGAAGACGATGACACACCGTATCTCGGTACGATCGATCAGCTTGAGGAGATCGTCCATGAACATTCCATAGATCAGGTCTTTTTCATGCAGCACAGGGCCCAGCCCGTCAGTTATGAAAAGCACGTTGCGCTCTGCCTGGAAATGGGACTGATCACACGTGTGCTTGAAAGACCTTACCATATTTCCCATACAAGCAGTGCAATCTGCAATATAGGACCGTATCCTGCACTGACATATCATAATGTGGACCTGAACGTCTATTCACAGTTCGTCAAGCGTATCATCGATCTTTTCGGAAGCATATTCGGAATCCTCGTTTTCGGAATCCCGATGATCATTGTTGCGATTTTGATCAAACTGGATTCCAAGGGGCCCGTGATCTTTAGGCAGGAGCGTGTCGGCAAGAACGGACGCCGCTTCAAGATTTTTAAATTCCGCAGTATGGTCGTCGATGCGGAAGCGCGAAAGAAGGAGCTTGAGGAACAGAACAAAGTCTCAGGCGGATTTATGTTCAAGATAGAAGATGATCCCCGTATTACCAGGATCGGCAGATTTATCCGGAAGACTTCCATAGATGAACTTCCGCAGCTTTTCAACGTTCTGTTCGGAACCATGAGTCTTGTGGGAACCCGTCCGCCGACGGTTGATGAAGTTGAAAAATACGACACCAAGCATTGGAGACGACTGTCCATAAAGCCCGGCATTACCGGAATGTGGCAGACCAGCGGGCGCAGCGAGATCACTGATTTTGAGGAGGTTGTCGCACTCGATACATATTACATAGACAACTGGAGTATCTGGCTGGACATGAAGATCATCATAAAGACAGCGGTTCAGCTGGTATTAAAGCGGACCGGAGCATATTGACGGGCGAAATGGATTAAATGGATTCACCGAAAGTGAAAGACACAATAAAAGATCTGATCTCGATCATCATACCCGTCTACAATGTTGAGAAATATTTAGACGCGTGTCTGGAATCAGTTGTATCTCAGACGTATAAGAATTTCGAAGCTATTCTTATCAATGACGGATCTACGGACGGTTCCCTGAAAATCTGCAACTCCTTTTGCGAAAGGGATCCGAGATTTCGTACAATCACCACCGAGAACGGAGGATTGTCCGTGGCTCGTAACAGAGGCATGGATGCAGCGCAGGGTGAATTTCTCTGTTTTTTGGACAGTGATGATATGTTCCATGAACGATATCTTGAGACTCTGCATGATCTGATCCTGCAATATGATGCTGATTTTGCGTGTTGTGCTTTCACCAGAAAGGATCCTCCTCAGTGGAGCACCGAGCCTCCTCATGTATATGTGGAAAGCGGTGAGGAGATCCTTGATCATATGAATCGCGATGATGTGATCAAGACTGTTGTATGGAATAAGCTGTACAGAAGAAGTTTGATTGAGAACAACCACCTGAGGTTTGAACCCGGCAGACTTTACGAAGATATGCTTTTTACTCCGCCCATGCTTTACTGCAGCAAACGAGCGGCGTTTACGGATGAACGTCTCCACTATTACAGAGTCAGAAAAGACAGTATCATGCAAAGGAAGTTCTCCGAGAAGTCTCTTCATTTTCACGATTCGATCTGCAGGAGAGCCGATTATTTTCAAAAGCTCGGAAAAAAAGCTCTTTATTATCACGAGATAGATAACCTCATATTCAAAGTATATAAGAATATGAGTGATTTTGAGAGCAACAGGGATAATGAAAACATCTGCGGCGAATATCGCAAGTTTCGCAGTTACATCGCAGCTGCTCTCAAAAATCCCGCCGTATTTATGCATATTTCGTTTAAGAGTAAGGTGAAATCGTTTTTGATCCTCCTTAAGAGGATATGAAATACAGATCCACAAATGAAATCGGAACCGAAAAACTATAGCAGAGCATAGGAAAGCGTTAGTACATCCATGAAGAAAATTCTTATCGTAAATGATCTTTTGACCGGCGGCGGAGTAGAAAAACTGCTTCAGGATTTTGTTGATAGATGGCATGACAAATATGATGTTACGGTAATGACCATAGTCAAGCAGGCGAATTACCGAGAGGTTTTACCCGATAATGTAAAGTACCTCTACAAGAGCGTAGCCAGAGACTATAAGAGTAAATTCAGCATTGCATATGTTGTATGCATGATAAGAAAAGCAATCTGTAAAGTTCGTTTTCATTTCATTAAAACGAAGAATAACTTCGACGTGGTCATTGCCATTAAGGACGGAGAAGTTACAAAAACAGTCGCTTATTTTAACAATGATAAAAAGTTTTCATGGTACCATACCGACTATAACCATTACTACTATTCAAAATACCTGTATGGTACAACCGATTTTGAGCGTAAGGTTCTGCAGAGATATACCAATGTTGTATGCGTGGCGGAGGATATCAGAAAATCTCTCATCGATGTACTGGGAGATGCCGGAAATTACGTTGTAAAATATAACCCTTTAAATGTTGAGGCCATACAGTATCAGGGAAAAGAACCTGTTGTCGACGTTGTGAAGGATCCCGAAAAACCTTTGTTTGTTGTGGTAGGAAGGATCAACTATCAAAAAGGATACGATCTTCTTCTCGAAGCCGTTCATATGCTGGAAGATGACGGATATAAATTTGATGTTGTGGTTGTGGGCGGAAAAGAAAGCTGGGGAGATGAATACAATCGCCTCATGAGAAGCCTGGACAGACTGCACATACAGAGCGTCAAGTTCATCGGAGGGCGTAATAATCCTCATAAATACATGAAAATGGCCGACTGGTTACTTTCCACTTCGATCTTTGAAGGTTATTCCCTGGTAAGCCAGGAGGCAGCGATACTCGGAACACCGCTTCTTTTGACCGATTGTTCCGGTGTAAGAGAGTTGGTCGGCGATAACGAATACGGTCTTATCATGGAAACCTCCGTGAAGGGAATCTATGAAGGCATGAAAAAGGTATTGGATGATCCTTCTTTGCATGAGCATTACAAAGAACAGATCCTTGAGCGCAGAAAGATCATCGATCAGGAGCAGAGATTTAAAGAGATCGAGGAGTTGATCTTTGCCGATTAATCCGGACCACCGGGTTATTTTGAGTGGTGATGACGGCTGAACATGCCGTTTGGACGGGAGATTTATGGAAAAACAATGGCAGATTGAGATTGACGGAAAGCCGAAATTATGGAATTTTGACCTTCGTGAACTTTGGCAGTTCCGAAGCCTTATAGTGATGCTCTTTAAGAGGAATTATTCCGTTCAGTATAAACAGACTGTTCTGGGACCTATATGGCTGATATTCGGAGTCGTTTTTAACACCGGTGTATTTACACTGGTATTCGGATATGTCGGCAATATGACATCCGACGGAATTCCTTATTTTCTGTTCTGCCTGTCCGGAAATATCATATGGAGCCTTTTTGCTACCTGCTTACAGGATAATACCAGGGTTCTGATGAACAACGCATATCTCTTCGGAAAAGTCTATTTTCCCAGGCTTGCGGTTCCGATCGCAAACGCATTGTTAAATGTATTGAAATGTGCCATTCAGCTCGTTGTGTGTGCACTTGTATGGGGCTTTTTCCTTATCCGCGGAGAAGTGGCTTTTACAGGTTTTATGCTGCTGGGAATGCTTCCGCTTCTGTTGTTCGCCGTATGTATGGGAACGGCAATGGGAATGATCATATCATCCCTTTCCGTAAAATACAGGGATCTTGGACATATGTCCGGAATTCTCGTTTCGGCACTTATGTATGTTTCTCCGGTTCTGTATCCTGTGTCGCAGCTTTCTCCGGTACTCAGACGTATAGTTTATCTTAATCCGATGTCAGCTTTTGTTGAAGCATTCCGTTACTGTCTGACCGGAACAGGTAACCTTTACCTGCCCGCTTTGATATATGATCTTGTATTTACTGTTGCGATCGTTTTTATCGGACTGATCCTGTACGGAAAAGCGGAAAGAACCTTTGTTGATATTGTTTAATAACCTTAGGGAGAGAAACGGTGCTGTTTAGTCTGATCATACCCGTTTATAACACCGAAAAGTACCTGCGTGACTGTCTGGAATCCGTTGAGGCACAGGAATTCGATGATTTCGAAGTGATCCTGGTGGATGACGGTTCAACGGATAACAGTCCCGCCATGTGTGACGCTTTCTGTGAAAAGTTCAATAACAGGCCCGGACGTAAAAGTACAGCGAAGGTCATTCATCAAAAAAATAAAGGACTTTCCGGTGCACGTAACAGCGGTATCCGTGAGGCTGTAGGAGAGTGGCTGTGGTTTGTGGACAGTGATGACTGGATCACTCCGGATGCGCTTGCAGCCATTTACGAAAGAATGAGCTTTGCTAAGGCCGATCTGTATACGTTTCAATCCATAAAGACGGATGAAAACAAGGGAAATGAGGAATATCTTTATTTCCGTGTCGAACAGGAAAAACTTCGCTTTCCTGATGAAGAATCCTTGTTTTCTTATTACACGGAAAGACTATTTTGTTATAAGGACGGCTGGGAGACACATACCAGACTGTACCGAAGAGATATCATAGCAGATAATAATCTGCGATATTACGAGACACCCTTCAACTTCGGAGAAGATCTTGTGTTTTATACCGAGTATCTGCTGTGTGCAAAGTCCGTTGTAATGCTGGTGAATTATCTGTACTTCTACAGACAGCAGAGTTCTTCCATAATGCATACACTTGATCAGAAGACCATTATCCCGAAGCTTATCATTCTTTTGGAAGATATTTTTCTGGAGGCCAAACGGTTAAACAGAAGATATGTATGCAGGAATTTTGATAAGGTCTGTCTTGCGGTTTTCAGTCATCATATAGAATTTAAGCTGGATGAACTTACCGATGAAGAGATCGGTAATGAAATTCTGGAGGGGACCCAAAACAAAGCGATCGGAAAGTATATATCAGCTGCATCCGGTCAGCTGAAACAGGCGGCTCATGACCGGCATAAAGTATAGTTTATAGATGAATGCAAAGGATCTGTTATGGATGATGTGATCTTAAAGGTTTCCGGAGTCGGGAAGGATTATATGCTCGGCACCGTGACCGGCGAAACCCTGAAGGATGCAATAAAAAGGGTTGTAAACAAAAAAAACGGCAAACTTCATAATGAAAGCTTTACGGCATTAAATGATGTCTCTTTTGAAGTAAAGCGTGGAGAAACTCTCGGAATCATCGGATCTAACGGTGCCGGAAAATCAACGCTTTTAAAACTGATCTCACGCATTACAAGTCCTTCCAGGGGAAAGATTTACATTGACGGAAAGGTGGCCAGTCTCCTTGAAGTGGGAACCGGTTTTCATCCTGAACTTACGGGAAGAGAGAATATATATCTGAACGGATCGATCCTCGGTATGACCAAGAAAGAGATCGATTCCAAGATTGATTCAATTATCGCTTTTTCCGAGATTGAAAAATTTATCGATACACCGGTCAAGAGATATTCTTCGGGAATGTATGTTAAACTGGCATTCTCCGTGTCGGTCCATCTTGATGCGGACATTCTGATAATGGATGAAGTGCTGGCTGTGGGAGACGTGAAGTTCCAGCACAAGTGCATTGAGAAAATGAGAGAGATCGTGGCACAGGATAGCAAAACAATCCTTTATGTCAGCCACAATATGGAATCTGTCAGAAGGCTATGCAGCCGATGCATCATACTCGATCACGGTAAGCTGGTTTATAACGGAGATACCGAAGAAGCCTGCAGGCGTTACTTTGGTAATGAAAGCGTAAAAACGGAACGCTTCGCCGACTTTTCGGAATATGTAAGACCCGGATGGCTGGGACGGGAAGATGTCCGTATCGTAAGTGCGGAATATCTTAACGAAAACAGTGGGGTCACCGGATCGGAGCTTTTGGAATTGAAGATCAAATGGAAGATCCTCAAGCAGGTTGTTAAGGTCGGCATCCGCGTTGAACTTAACGATCAGGAGGAACGTGCATTTGCGACTGCGGTATTTTATGACCTGATCGAAGGATCGGCGGGAGATACGGGTGAGAGCATCCTGAAACTGGATCTGTCCAAGGTAATGAACGGTGAGTACAAGACCTTTTACACGGTATTTGCCATGGAACAATTCGGGGAAGGCGCGGATCTTGATTGCGTGAAAGGAATCGATATTGTGATCAACCGCAAAGAAACCGACAACTCGGTCCTTAACTGGCGCAGTTCGGCATGGGGGAATATCAGGCTGACATAAAGGACCGGCTCCTGCTGAAGGGGTCGGTCAAACTCTTTTTATTCTTTAGATTATGAAAGGTTGAAATATGCACAGAAACACACTTGGAGTTTATTTATTTGCAAAAACCGTACAGTTATTTCTGACGCCCATTGCCAAGATCAGTTTAAAAGGAAAAAAGGTCTGGCTTGTCTCCGAACGCGGTTATGATGCCCGTGATAACGGCTATCATATGTTTAAATACTTAAGAAAAGAGCATCCGGAGATCAATGCCTGGTATCTGATCACACGCGATTCACACGATCTGGACAAGGTGGCGGATCTCGGAAACATAGTTTATAAAAGAACACTGAAGTACTGGATGTTATATATCAGCTCATCCGTATTGCTGGTGGCGTTTGACCCCATCGTCCCGAGCGCCAATAAAAGATTTGCAAAGGATATAAAAAACAAGAACCATCAGAAAACAGTATTTTTACAACATGGGATATCCGGCAACAACGTTACCTGGTATCACAAGGAAAGAGCTCAGTTTGATATGTTCATCTGCGGTGCAAAACCTGAGGCGGACTATGTTGCGGAAAACTTTCACTACCGGGACGGTGAAGTCAGATATACCGGACTGGCCAGATTTGATGCGCTTCACGATATAAAACCGAAGAGAACGATCCTGATCATGCCTACGTGGAGGATCTGGCTTAAGAATTCCGGTGCGGAAGAGGCCGCTCAGAGTGAATACGTTAAAAAGTGGAACAGCCTGATCAACAATCCGATGCTTGCGGAAATATCAGAGCGTTATAATGCAGAGATCATTTTCTATCCCCACGAGATGATGCAGAAGAATATCGGCCGGTTCAGCTCGCCGAATAAAAACATAATCATAGGCAGCCATAAAGAATATGATGTTCAGACACTGCTTAAGGAATGTTCATTGCTGATAACCGATTATTCCAGCGTGCATTTTGATTTTGCATATATGAACAAACCCGTGCTGTATTACCAGTTTGATGCCGAACGATTCTTTAAGGAGCATCAGCCGAGCGGATGGTTTGATTATAATGATGCGGGATTCGGAGAGTGTGTGGATGATGAAAATGCCTTGCTTGAGTGCATCGGTGATTATGCCGGGAATGACTTCAGAATGAAGCCCGAGTTTGAAGAAAACCTCAAAGAAGTTTTCCCCCTGCATGATGATCATAATTGTGAAAGGATATACCAGGAGATCGTCAAAACCTTTGATAATGATGAACTGTTCTGACCGATCGATACACAGAAATTTTAAGATTAACGATGTGAAGGACCCGAAAGATGAGCGAAGATTTAGGTAAGGTAAGTATAATCGTACCTGTTTATAATGTTGAAAAATATCTGGATGAATGTATCCTCTCAATATTGAACCAGACATATCGCGATATTGAGGTTCTTATTGTTGACGACGGATCTACTGATGAATCAGGAAAGAAAGTCGACGATTATTCCTTAAAAGATGACCGTATAAAGGCCTTTCACAAGGAGAACGGCGGTCAGGCACTGGCCCGGAATCTCGGTCTGAAAAATGCAACAGGTAAATATATCTGTTTTATCGATTCGGATGATTACTACGAGCCGGATTTTGTGGAAAAGATGGTAAATGCTTTGGCAGGTAACGATGCGGATATGATCTTCTGCAATTATTATTCCTGTTATACCGATAGGGATGTGCCGGGAAGCAGACTTCGTGAGATCGAAAACGGAAAAGTCTTTACACCGGATAAATATCTGTATCTCCTGTATGCATTCTCCGGAGTGTACTCATATGTATGGAACAAGATCTATAAAAAGGAGATATTTGAAGATCTGGAATTTCAGCAAATGCTCTGCGAAGATGCGCAGATCATGCTTTCGGTATGTGACCGCTGCAAAAAGATCGTTTTCATCTCGGATGTCCTTTATCATTACCGCAGAAGAAAAAGCAGTGCCGTAAACGCGAAACATGAATCGATGCTGATGGGAGAGATGCGCTGGGTCGAGGATCATATGGCAAGGCTCAAAGCGTCGGGTAGAGAGAATCTGTTCAATCTGGCACAGAAACTGTATATCAGAAAAATATTCGAAGAATATCACTTTTGCAGCAGGAAAACAAGAAAAGAAGTGATAAGACCTCTGCTCAAGAAGGAAAGAAAACAATTCATGCGGAACCGCAGTATTGACGGGAAGCTGCGTTTCAAATATTTCCTGGTTTCCCTGGTGCCGTATCTTTACGGTAAGTTTGCCTTCCGTTCCGAAATAAATGACAAGTTTTGGGACTGATCTGTTTTATCAAATAATGCGGTCTCCGGATCTGCGGTGCAGGTAAAAGCTATGACCAGAGAAGAATTGGCCGGTCTTTTGGACGAAAATGGAATAGATTATGTTGTTTTGGATGATGTTGAATATGATCCCATAGAGGTCATATTCTTTTCAGAGTCTGTTCCGAAATGTTTAAAGAGCGGAGAGCGGAGGACAAGCTTTACCGATGAAGAAGGCAGAAAAAGGATTCTTGTACTTCAGACCTTCAGTGAGGCGGGACTGAGCGGCTGGTATCGTAAAACAGGCGGGAATAAGGATGAGCTTTCGTCCGAGGATATCGCTTTTCTTTGGCTGTATGTGGCTTATTGCTATACAAACAGGCCTTGCTGGCTCAGACAAAACATTATCGGCAGGCATATTATGAAGTTCGATGCCGATGAGACAGGTACCGAAGATTTTTTTGCCGGTTACACTTTAAAAAAAGGTATTAAGATCGGAAGGATCGATAATACAGTTTATTCCGACAGGATCGGAAACAGTATCACCGTACGTGCCAAAGTACGGACAAAGCTGTATAAAAAGCTGGGCCTGCTTGAAATGCGGTCATACTACAAATATAAATATTACAGAGTCGGAAGAGATAAAAAGCGTCGCAGCAAAGAGTTCTTTTCCGGACTGATAAGAGATAATGTCATTACGGACCGGATAGATGACCATGGAAGAGATGCGTTTAACAGTAATTCCGGCGGTGTTTTTTTCACACATGATATAGGAGAACAAAAATTCTTTATAAAAGGAAATGAGCCGGAACCTCTTAAAACGATAAAAAATGAAGTAAAGGTTCAGCATCGCATTTTGGACAGCAAAGAGGACAAAGAGAATTTTGTCCTGATGACAAGGTGTGACGATGATGGTTCATGGATCGAATTTCCGTATGTTCCCGGCAAAACTCTTGAGGATCATCTTAAGAATCATCGATTGGACAGAGAGTCGGTTGAAATGCTGGGACGTTTTTTGTGTGAATGCACGGATGCTCTGTACAATATGAATATTGTTCATAACGATCTGAGAGAGGCGAACATAATGGTGCTCACCGACGATAACGAGCGCGTGAAGAAGTTTCTTCTGATCGACTTCGGAGCATCGAGTATGGACGGAAGATCGCCCTGGGATGTCAGTTTTTATGAGGGGCGGTATATGATAAAGAATGTATGCGGGGACTACAGATTCAATGAATATATATTGGATGATGCCGCATCGGCGCTGCTTATGTACCTGAAGGTTGGCGGCTCTGCCGATGACAAAACGGCATGTGCGCTCCGGAGTAAGGTCGGGAGATCATACTATTTTGTTGAGATGAAGTGACTGTGATGAAATATGAAATGAACCATAAACGGAAGGTTGCTGCCGCAGGGGCAGGATATGTAGTCGGAAACTATCTCCTAAAGGGAATTACTTTTCTTTCGGCTCCTATCTTTACGCGTCTTCTTTCCACCTCGAATTACGGTGATGTCGGAGCATATATTTCTTACGAGTCGATAATATATATTATTCTCGGTCTTGCCCTGCATGCCAGTATCAATAATGCAAAATATAAATATAAAGAGAAGCTTGACGAATATGTTTCATCCCTTGTCCTGCTCGCCATGGTCAGTCTGGCTGCCTGGCTCTTGTTTGCGAATGTCTTTTACGATCTGTATTCGGAAAGGGTGGGGTTCAGCCGCTTTGTAGTGAATGTTTTACTTTTTCACTCGTTCGCCAGTGCGTTGCACCAGATCTATAACGCATATATAGGCCTTTACTATGAATATAAGAGCTATCTTAAGTTAAGCTATTTTCATTCCTTAGGAAATATGGCGTTTTCTCTTATTCTGGTCCTGACAGTTTTCAGAGACGACCGTACTACAGGAAGGATAATCGGTATTTCGGTGCCGATGATCCTGATAGGATTATATATTGTCTGCTTTTTCTTCAGAAAAGCACGGCCGAGATTTGACTTTGCCTATTGGAAGTATGGTGTGATCTACAGCCTGCCCATTGTGCCGCACGGAATATCCCAGGTAATACTCAATTCCTTTGACAAGATCATGATAAGGGATATGATCGGTTCGGCTGAGGCGGGCATATACAATTTTTCATATGTTGTAAACACAATAGTTGCCGTTGCCAAGACTGCGCTGGAAAATGTCTGGAAGCCCTGGGTCTACGATAAGATGGAGAGAAAGCAGTACGACGCAATAAGGAAGGGTATCTCAGACTATGTCTGGGGCATGACTGCCTTTACATCTCTCGTAATGATGGTTTCGCCCGAAGTCATAAAGGTTTTGGGAGACAGGGCTTACTGGGATTCTACGGAATGCGTTGTGCCCATACTCATAGGCGGCTATTTTGCATTCCTTTATTCGATTCCTTCGATCATTGAATACTATTACGAGAAGACCCGTTTTATAGCGATCGGAACCGGCCTTGCAGCTGCGGTCAATATTATCCTGAATTATATTTTTATTCCCCGGTACGGATACATTGCCGCTGCTTACACAACGTTATTTACATATTTCCTGTATTTTTTGTTTCATTATTTCATTGCAAGGAAATTACAGGGCCCGGGCATTTTTCCGAACAGAAACCTCTTTCTGGCGGCATTTACGGTCGCGGCGGTCGGTGCGGTTTCCTTATGGCTCGAAAGCCTGTGGATGATAAGATGGCTTTTGGAAGTTTTCATCGCGGTTCTTGTGGTCATCTGGGCAAACAGGGAATTTGATGCGATCAATCAGTTGAAAACTGCATGGAACAGTTATAGAAAGAAGCAAGGATAAACAGATCGTCATATGAAAAAAGTCAGTGTAATCATCCCTGTATATAACACGGGGGATCTTATGAGACGATGCTTTGACAGCATTGTTTCGCAGAGCATCGGAAAAGAGAATATTGAAGCGATCGTTGTCGACGACGGTTCCACGGACGGAAAATCCCCGGATATCATTAAAGAGTATGCTGACAGGTATCCGGACACTTTTAAGGTACTCACCAAGAAAAACGGAGGTCAGGGAAGTGCAAGAAACCTGGCTTTTCCGGAGTGCACCGGTGAGTATATCACCTGCCTTGATTCGGATGACTGCTTTGATCCGAAGTGGGCAGAGAAGATGTATGGTGCCGCCAAAGAAAATGATGCTGATTTCGTTGGATGCGGATACAAGGCGGTAAGATATGTAAATGACAGCGAAGTCGTTGTCAGAGCGATGGACATGCGCCCGATCTGTTCAGATAACAGGGAAATGTTTATCGATGCCAATGTAAGCATGTTTACCACGCTTTTCAAAAGAACGGTTCTTGAAGAGTCGGGTGCAAGATATCCCGAGGGCTACATTTATGAGGATACGGCATTCTTTATAGAGTTGCTTCCGTGGATCCGAAAACCGGTGTACATTGAGGAGGCTCTGAGCTCCAGAACACTTCATGAAGGCTCCACGATGACCAATGCCCGCCCCGAAAAAGTGGCGAACATTTTTCCTGTGTTTGAGTCGCTTATTAACTTTTATGAAAGCAGGAACCTCAGGGATGAGTATAAAGATGAGCTGGAGTATTTTATCGGAAAGGTTCTTCTTTGCAGTTCGCTCAACCGCATCGGTTTTGTCAAGGGATTTGGGGACAGACGCAAGCTTATAAACAGAACGCACGAATTCCTGCGTATAAACGTTCCGGAGTTCAGGAAGAATCCGTATATAAAGGGCGGCGCCAAGGGATTATATCTTAAGCACTACAACAAGCTTTTGATGAATCTTCTGGCCGAGGGGCTGAGATTAAGATTTATCATAAAAAAAGACTACAACACGTGACGCAGGATCGCAGATTTATGGGATTTACGGCGTTTTTATTGTGAAAAAATTGACATTTATACTGAAGAAAGTATAATGGTAGTGTTGGGCTATTTTTTCGATATAGACGGCTCCGTGTGCATTTTGCGTATGAATCCTTCCCTAACAGTTGGAGACACGTGACTGAAGAGGCAATACACATGACGGTTTCTGTGGTGATGGCTACCTACAACGGGGCTGAATATATAGGAGAACAGCTGGACACGATACGAGAACAGACCAGACCTGCCGATGAACTGATCGTCTGTGACGACGGTTCAACGGATAACACGGTTGATATCGTACGGGAATATATCTCGACCCATGATCTTGAAGAGAAATGGCATGTTTACAGGAATCCCGTCAATCTGGGATTTGCCGATAATTTTAATCATGCTGCCTCTATGGCAACGGGTGACCTGATGTTTTTTTCGGATCAGGATGACAGATGGGATCCCGAAAAGATCGGCATTATGGAGAAGATCATGCAGGAGCATGAGGATTGCAAGGTTCTCTGTTCTGATTATCTTCCATGGGCTCCCGATGATCCTGATTTCGAGGCACCCAAGAGTATTATGGACAGGATGCCGGATAACGGTATTCTTGAAAAGATCAGACTGGGCAACCGCAGTCTTTATATCGGAGCCATCGGATGCTGTATGTGTGTCCGAAACACCTTTTTTAAACAGGCAGAGAGGTTCTGGTTCGACGGATGGGCTCAGGATGACCGTATGTGGCGGCTTGCACAATGTGCGGACGGATTGTATGTTCTTCATTCCAATCTGATCCGGCACAGGATACACGCCAATAATACGTCCACATTCGGAAATTACCATAGCAGGGCAAAGAGAACCGAACTGTTTAAGAAGATGCTTTTTGCCTGTGAACAATCGGAAAAAGCGGCTAACGAGTTTTCAGCCTCTGCCGGGGATATGAAGATCCTTTCATCGCACACTCAGATGATGAAAAGAAGATGTGAGATGCTGGAGAAAAGAAAACCCCTGTATGCTTTGAAACTGATAAAGTTCCTGAAGTATTATCAGAACTACAGATCATATCTGATCGATCTGTATTGTTTGAAAGATTCCTGAAGCTTTTATGGTTTTTGGAACGTAAAATGAGGAGAGGGAGAAAGGAGAAACCGAATGTGAGTAAGAAAAAGATAATAGCGGCGATCTTGGGCGTGGCAGTCATCGCATTGATAGGTGCGCTTGCGTTCAGATCGATTCGTTCGGACGATCCGGAGCGGAATGCTGACAGCATAGCCGAGATGACCGTGCAGACGGGTGAAGAGTCCGAGGCGGTCTCTGATCTGCCGGTATCCGGGGCTGAAGACAATCCCGAAGTGATCGCGGAACAGCCGGTCACAGAGCCTGAAGAGGAACCGGAAGTTGATCCCGGTCAGGTAGTTACGGAACCGGAAGCCGATCCGTATGTGGTCCTGGATCAGACGGTCACACAGCAGGATAATGATGCGCAGCTGGCAGCAGGCCGGATCATCACTGCACAGCCCGAGGACAAAAGCATCATTCCGGACAGATATAATTGCGGAGCGTGGGGTGGCTTTACCAAGGTCCTGGCGTCCGATACGGTTAACGGAATTGTTCTTAAAGAGAGTGGGGGAATCAATTCTTTTGATTTCTTTAATAGAAACACTGATATTGTGGGGGAGATCTATTTCAGCGGTTATGATTTTTCCGACTATATCATAGAAGTCTATAATGCCGATCAGATCGATCGCGAGATCACTCTTGTATTTGTAAATTGTAAATTTTCCATTTTCAGATCGCTTACAAACTATCCCAAGGTTAAACTCATTTTTACCAACTGTACTTTTAACAGTTTCTATGGAAGCTGTGCGGAGTTTAACTACTGTAAGTTCGGCAGTTTTTATAAGGATGGACTCGTTCCTTTACATGATGTCACCGTAAGAAATTGCTATTTCAGTGATTTCTCGAGTCAGGATACTGCCGGTACCGGAGTACATACGGACGGAACACAGATCTACGGAAAAGAAGGCGTAAATGCCGAAAACATCCGGTATGAGCACTGCCGTTTTGAAGTGCCGCATATCCCCGGAACGAATGCGATCAATTCATGTATCATGCTTCAGATGGAATACAGTAACGGAATCAATATTTCGTTCAGTGATTGCATCGTAAACGGAGGCGGATATACGATCTATGCTTCGGCCAAGAGGAAGGGATTTGAGTATTACCGGAATGTAAGCTTTACCAACATTGCGGTAGGTCAATCCAGGATGTACGGTCCTTTATATCCGACCGTATCCGATGGCATTGAGTTTACTAATATCTTTGATATCGATTCCTTATATGTCGCCAGTGTATGGAAGGGAAACGGAAAAACACATTTGTCCGTGACCAATGATACCCTGCAGGACAGATTGCTTGTTGTGTATGCGGACGGTGTGAAATATGATTTCATCATTCCCGCGAGCAGGGGTGGCAAGACGGATTATTTCGAACGTTTCGAAGACTATCCCATCGATCTTGATATCTGCATAGATGCGGATTGTCAGAACGTGGTATGTTTCGATTGCACCACAGGCGTGGAAAAGCAGATTCGGTTTGTTACATGGGACGGAAGTGACAGTATTTCAATCCCTTTGTAAATAAATAAAGCAGAAATAAAAAATATTAACGGGAGATGCTATGGATCAGGAGAAAAAAAGAGTTGAATTGTATGAAAACAAAAGCCAGACGGTTAGTGCAGCCATTGATAAGATAGCTGTTGATCTTATCAATAAGAGCAATAACCAGTCACAGGTTCTGCTGTTTACCGGTTGTTCACCCCTTGCGGGAACCACTACCACCTGTATCGGTGTCGGTATCGCGGTAGCTGCCGGAAAGCGCAAAACCATTCTTGTTGACTGCGATGTAAGAAAGTCAGCGAGATATAAGAAGCTGAACGACAATGTAAACAGCGGACTGGCAGATTTCTTAAGTGCTCCGGGAGCAGTTACGGATCAGGGTGTTGAGAATATAACCTATTCTTCCAACATCGAGAATCTGTACTATATCCCCTGCGGCGAATGTGATGTTAACCCGACACGTATTCTTTGTTCGGTCAAGATGAAGGAGCTTGTTGAGGATCTTCGTAAGAAATACGATTATGTTATCCTTGATTGCCCCTCCATCAATATCGTTCCCGATGCAAAGGTTATGTTCGGAGTAGCAGACGGCATCATTACGATTGCTGCATTGGGCGAGACCAGAAAAGGTCAGGTCAAGAATGCAAAGAGAATGCTGAAGGATTATCCCGACAGATATTACGGCATGATCATCAACAAGATCGAAGGTGATATGTACAAGAAGAATGTCAAGGATTATGATTACTACTTTGTCAATGCAAAGGGTGAACAGCACCTTCAGGAAAACATTGCGGGTAAAATGAAGAAAAAAGGAGCACACTAAGCGATGAAAATAAGAATTAAAGCTTTCACGATTCTCTTATTGGTATTGATGCTTGCAATTCCCAATACCGTCTATGCTGTTGATTTTAATCCCGATGCCTGGGTTGAAAGTGCCCATGTCATTGTAGAATCTTACAGCATCACCAATGAAAGGATCATTCCCGGAGAACCGTTTGTACTTTCCCTGGTACTTACAAATGCCAGCTCCAGAGTGACCGCAAGAGATACACTTGTTGAAATAACCAATCCCGGAGGCGTAGCTCCCGAGTATGGTAAAGTAGCCGAGTTTTTCGTAGGAGATCTTGCTCCCGGCGAATCTTATACCCTTGAGCTGAAGTATAACTCCTGGACTTCCATCAATGCAGATACACTTGATTTCTATGTTACCGTTGCTTCAGCTGACAGGAGCCATACCACCACGCTGAGAATTCCTGCCGGAGCAGAAGAGCCTTTCGCAGTTCTTTCACTCGAGATTCCTTCTTCCGGAAAGCAGTGGGAAAGCCTTTCCACTTCACTCACATTCAAGGTGCTCGGTGAGAAAAATGTAAAGGATGTAGCTTATGTTGTTTCCGTTGACGGAGAAGAAGTGGTAGATTCTTCCATCGGTATCATGAAGCCGGGAGCAACCAAGACCTCCGCTGTGGCATTTACCATTCAGGAAGCCGGACAGCATACGATCGAAGTATCTCTCAGATATGCCGATGAGGCAGGACAGCTTCACTATATGGAGGCCGGAAAACAGACGATCACGATCGAAAAAGGAGAAAATCCTCAGGGCGGCTCCGATGATTATTTCATCAGAGGAAATGCCTCGGAACCTAACTATGCCGGAATGGGAGCATTGGCTGCTGTCATTGTTATTCTGTTCTTTACCTTTGTGATTATTATGAAGAAGAAGTGAGGAAAAGCGGATTATGAGTTTAGAAGTTAAAGAATTGGAACTGGCAGATTACGATCTGCTTGAAAATATCAAAGCTGCTTTTTACAGATTATGGAAGCTCAAGAGCGCTGTTTTGGTCATGACTCTCATCGGCCTGGTGGCATCGTTTATCTTCATCAGCTATATCGGTGTAAGGACTAACTATGAGGCTACTTCCACAATATTCAGTGCTGCTTACGGATCTCTTTCCGATTCATCGGGCGGTGTTTCGGTCATGAATACATACAGCAGCCTGCTTGACAGTGACCGTGTATGTGAGAAGGCAGCAGCTGAGCTGAACAATGCCGCTTACTCTGCCGAAGTCCTGAAGATGATGGTTCAGGAAGAAGATATCCATATCAGCGGAGCAAGCACCAATTCAAAGTATTACGCATATAAGATCGAACTTGTAGCGATTGCCGATAACCCTGCAGATGCTGTCAAGATTGCCAACGCAATGGCTGATGCATTTGTAATGGAGATCAACGACATTGCCGGCGGCGGCACTCTTCAGGTACTTGACCAGGCTAAGGGCGTTGTGGAGTCCAAGAGCGTAAGCGTACTTCTGGTAGCACTTATTTTCTCCGGAATCACATTCGTTCTGGCATCAGTACTTATATTCATTAAAGAGTTCTTATCTGAGAAGGTTTATACGATCGCTCAGTGCGAACAGAATAACGATCTGATCCTCGGACTGATCCCCAACGTTAAGGAAAAAGGCATTATATGAAAATAGTTTTTGGTGCATCCTCCGGGGGGCATCTTGAACAGCTTATGATGCTTAAGCCGTTAATGCAAAAGTATGACAGCATACTCCTTACCGAAAATACAGACTATGGTGTAAAAATAGATGATGTGAAGACATATTATGTCAGTCAGATCAACAGGAAAGAGCTTCTTTTTCCTTTGAAGATCATCGCAAACACCTGCAAATGTCTGGGTATCATCATTCGTGAAAAACCGGATGTAATGATCACGACAGGAGTTCTTGCCATGATTCCCTGCGCACTTCTTATGAAGGCGCTGGGAAGAAAACTGATCTATATCGAGTCTTTTGCAAAGGTGACTTCCCGGACACTCAGCGGAAAGCTTTTGTATAAATACGCCGATCAGTTTTATGTTCAGTGGAAGGAAATGCTTGAATTCTATCCGAATGCCATATATAAGGGCGGAATATATTAGGAGCCGTTATGATTTTTGTTACATTGGGTTCCCAGAAGTTTCAGTTTGACAGATTACTGAAAAAAATAGATGAGCTGATCGACAAGGGGATCATCACTGATGAAGTTTTTGCCCAGATCGGATCAAGCACTTATCTTCCGCAAAATTATAAGTATACCCGGTTCATGGACAGGGAAGAGTTTTCCGGCCACATCGAAAACGCTTCTCTGGTTGTGACCCATGGTGGAACCGGCGTTATTATGGGGGCTGTGAAAAAAGGAAAAAAGGTCATTGCCGTTCCCAGACTTGCAAAGTACGGAGAACATGTCGATGATCACCAGTTACAGCTTCTTCATCAGTTTGACGATCTTGGGATCATTTGTTACTGCAAGGATGTAGACAAGCTGGACGAATGCTTTGAAGAAGTCCGCAACACGGTTTACAGGCCTTATGTTTCAAACACCCGGGCAATCATTGATTCTATTGAAGAATTTCTTGGGAAGATAGATAAACACTCGTAAATATTCATCTGATTGGAGTGAAAAATTGGAAACTTCAAGTAAGAAACTTACTTTGTATGATATACCGGAATTTGTCGAGCCGGAACTGAGGAAAATGAAAGGATTGTATTTTATCAATCTTTTCCTGATAGTTACGGACTTTTTGATGCCGCAGTATTTTGGAATTCATATAGGCTATGATATAACCTGTACGAGACTCGCCAATATACTTTTGGTGGTGTACGTTCTGTTTAATCTGAAGATAGTCCTGGCGTTTATAGATCATTCTTTAAAGTGCGCACTGACATTTCCTCTGCTGGCATATCTGTTTGTCGCATTTTATACCATGATCTTCAGAACGGATATCAACGCGTTCATGATGGTATTTCTTGAGATACTCACGTTCTATATGCTGCTCTTTGGCATAAGATATGTGATAGGTGTGATCAAATCCATCAAGATAATCCTGTTCTGTGCTTATTTCCTCGGATTTTACGGTCTGCTTGAGTATTTCGGAGGACATTCACTTTATCTTCAGCTTCTTTCCACAGTACCCAACACCGTTACCAATGTTTACAGATCGGGACATTACAGGATCATGGGACCCTGCGGACATCCGCTCGGCTTCGGTCTTTTGCTTCTCCTGTTCCTTGCTATCGCCTGCTACGATATTGAAAGAGATGAGATCTATCTCTTCAGGAGACCTGTTCTGCTGGTTGTATTGTTCTTCGATATATTCTTTACGGGATCAAGATCCACGCTGGGTCTCGCTGTCATTGAAATAGGAGCCATCCTTCTTTTCAGCGGAATAAAAAATATCAAGAAATCGCTTACGATATTTCTTGTTCTTTCGATATTTGTAGGTCTGTTCCTGTTCATCAACAAAAATAACAGTCTGGGTCAATATCTGCTGATGCAGATCGCCAGCGTAATCGATACCGCTCTCGGAACCAGATACTCGGAAATATTCGGTGCGGAGATCGGAAGACTTGACAGCAGTGAGGAATACAGAAGATTCCTTCCACAGATATTCGGACTTGAATGGCTCAACCCGATATTGGGACGAGGCATACAGGAAGGGTTCGGTGCCGAGTTCTACGGAACTGACGGTGCGGTAGTATATATTTATTCGATCGATAACTATTACGTTGCTCAGTTTATTAAATATGCGTATCCCGGCCTGGTCACTTATGTACTGTTTATCATAACAAGCATATTCACATTATTCAGAAACGGATTACGGTTCAGATGCGGATTGTTTGTAATTGTCGGTATCGCAGTCACGATCTATTTCATTAACCTGTGGTGGGTTGATGCGCTTCAGACACTTAAGTTCGTCTACGTATTCCTTGCGCTGGCATTCGGTGCGATCATACATTTGAAAAAGATCAAAAGATGACGCGGTAAAAAGACTTTAATGGCAGAAGAGAACATGAAAAAACTGTACTATATATGTCAATGGGGAAACGACAGGAAGAAAGCCTGGTCAGGAACGTATTTATCTTTATTTGACAGTCTTAAGGATAAATTTGAACTGATAGATACCCCTATCGAGCAGTCTTTTGCCACCAAGATCAGAAATGCACTGGTTCGAAGAGGGTGGTTCATTAAGTATGATTTTGCTTTATCTGCTCTGAGAAAGCCCGGAAAAAAGGCATTGGATTCCATCGAAGACTCGAATTTCTGCACATTGCAGTTTGCTGAGCTGCCGATGAGAAATGACGCACACAATTATATCTATCTGGATATGTGTGCGCAGTACATCGAGGAAGTGCTCCTGACAGATCCGGTGACCAAAGAGCACTATTTTCGTAAGAATGCCGATATGAAAGCGCTGCATAAAAGGTGTGAGACCCAGAACGCATTTTTACCTGAGTGCGCCGGAATCTTTACCATGGGCGACTGGCTTTCCCAGTACATAATCAAGCGTTTCGGTGTCGCTCCCGAGCGTGTTCACACTGTCGGAGCTGGAGTGGAGATCGATACTTCGAGGCTTAAGCCCGACAGAAAAGGAAACAAGATCCTCTTTGTCGGAAAAGATTTTGATGCCAAGGGCGGTTATCTTGTTATTGAGGCATTCCGTATACTCCGTGAAAAGTATATGAAGGATGCCGAGCTGTATATTCTCGGTCCTATGACCGATCCGAACAAGGATAATGTTCCGGGAATCCATTACAAAGGATTTCTTCCATCGGATCAGGTTATGCAGTACTATAATACATGCGACGTTTTCTGTATGCCTTCGTATGCGGAACCTTTCGGAAAGGTATTCATTGAGGCGCTGAGCTGCGGACTTCCCTGCATCGGACGCAGTGTCCTGTCCATGAATGAGATCATACAAGACGGCGTGAACGGATATAATATCGATAAGGATGATCCCGAGGTCCTTGCCGGGCGTATGTATGATCTTTTAAAGAATGACACGATCCGGGAATATGTTGAGGCTCACCGCCTTGAATGCCAGAAAAAGTATTCCTGGGAAAGCATATCTTCACAGATCGCGGAAGTCATTGAAAAAGACGAATTCTACAGGTAAATGCATATGCTTCATATGTTCTTGAGCTATTGCAAATCGCATATTTATGATATTCATTCACTCCTGGTCGGAACGATAATCTTTTTCCTGATCTATGTCTGGAAGGGATCCATCGATAAGATGATCGAGGGATGGGTAAATAAGCGCTATTCCGATCGCACACAGGACCGTCAGAGGGCTGTCACGAGAAGAGTATGGGGACTGATCTATATTTTGGTCATTCTGCTTGCGTTTCTGTTATTTACCGCTGTGTCAGTTATATCCCCGCTCGTACATAATTCGGTTCCTGCAAGCATTATAAGTGCATCCTTTGCGATCACTGAAATGGAATTCTATAAAACATTCATTAAGAAAAAAGGTGATTGATATATGGATTTCTACGTTATTCTGCTTACCGGAAGCATCTGTTTTGTATTAATGGTCCTTCTTAAACTGATCATGAGAAAACTGATCGCAGGCAGTAACTCGTCTGTTTCCGAAAGATCGCTTGCGACATTTGCTTATGTGATCGTATTTATACTCAGCATCATCGTATATGCGGTGATATTGAGATATATGGGAAATTTTCATATTGCAAGCCTTCATTTTAAGCTTTGCTATGTGATCAAGGCATGGACGGTTTCGGTCGCGCTGAATGCGATCTATGAGCATATATTTTAAATTGTAAACAAGTCCCGATTAGTGTAGAATATCTATGTTTTTCGGGACTTATTTTTTTATTGTAAGGAGATTTTTGGTCATGAAGCTCGGAATCGTGGGATTACCCAATGTGGGAAAGAGTACTCTTTTTAATTCGATAACAAAGGCGGGAGCGCAGGCTGCGAACTTCCCGTTCTGTACCATAGATCCCAATGTCGGTGTTGTTGCTGTTCCCGATGAGAGGATCGAGAAGCTCGGAAAGCTCTACAACACCAAGAAGGTCACACCCGCAACCATCGAGTTCGTTGATATTGCGGGACTCGTCAAGGGAGCATCAAAGGGAGAGGGACTCGGAAACCAGTTCCTTGCAAATATCCGTGAGGTTGATGCGATCGTTCATGTCGTAAGATGCTTTGACGATGACAATGTCATCCATGTGGACGGAAGCGTTGATTCGATAAGGGATATCGAGACGATCAATCTCGAGCTTATCTTTGCCGATCTTGAAGTCCTTGAAAAGCGTATCGCCAAGGTCGCCAAGACTGCGAGAATGGACAAGACCGCTGCCAAGGAACTTGACCTGCTTGAAAGATTCAAAGCTCATCTTGAGGCAAATAACGCTGCCAGAACTCTTGTAACGGAGGATGAGGACGAGATCAAATACCGCAGGGAGTTCAACCTTCTTACGGATAAGCCCGTTATCTATGCCGCGAATGTAGAGGACGGCGATCTCGCCGATGACGGTGCAAATAACGAGAACGTAAAGAAGGTCCGCGCTTTTGCTGCGGAGGAAGGCTCCGAAGTGTTCGTCATCTCCGCAAGAACGGAGGAGGAGATCTCCGAGCTTGATGAGGAGGAAAAGAAAGAATTCCTCGATGCTCTCGGACTCAAGGAATCCGGACTCGAAAAGCTGGTCAGGGCAAGCTATGATCTGCTCGGACTTATGAGCTTCCTTACCGCGGGAGAGGATGAGTGCCGTGCCTGGACCATCAAGAAGGGAACCAAGGCTCCCCAGGCCGCAGGTAAGATCCACACCGATTTCGAGCGCGGCTTTATCAAGGCCGAAGTCATCAATTATCAGGATCTTCTCGATAACGGCTCCATCGCGGCCGCCAAGGAGAAGGGCATCGTCCGCATCGAGGGCAAGGAGTATGTCGTTCAGGACGGCGATGTAATACTGTTCAGGTTTAATGTGTGATGAATATTAAAGATATTTCTTTTCCCAATCTTCATCTGTACCTGTCGAATGTTCCCGACGGGATCAATGTATTTGGCTTTGAGATCAAGCTCTATGCCATATGTGTTGTTCTCGGCATGTTTGCCGGAGGAACGCTTGCCGCATGGATAGCAAAGCGTGAGGGATGGAGTAAGGAGATCATCTGGGATTTCTTCTTTTACGGAGTGCTGTTCGGAGTCCTGGGTGCACGTATCTATTACGTGATATTCTCCTGGGATTATTACAAAAACGAACCGCTTCAGATCTTTAATATCAGGCAGGGCGGACTGGCAATATACGGCGGTGTCATTGCCGCGTTCATCACGGTCTTTGTCTATTGCAGGTTCAAGAAGCTGAACGGTTTAAGACTCCTAGATACCTGTGTGCCCGGACTTATACTCGGTCAGGCATTCGGAAGATGGGGAAACTTCTTCAACAGGGAAGTGTTCGGAGAATATACGAACAATATTTTCGCGATGAGGCTTCCCGTAGATGCGGTCCGTGCCAGGGATATAAGCGAGAGTATTTCATCGCATATGCAGCCCGGTGAGAATTTCATCCAGGTTCATCCCACATTTCTTTACGAAAGCCTCTGGAATGTCGGTGTTGTGATCCTGCTGGTGCTCCTCGGCAAAAAGAGGAAATTCTACGGCGAGATCGGACTTCTGTATCTTATAGGATATGGTGTGGGAAGGTTCTGGATAGAAGGGATCCGCACCGATACGCTGTTCATCCCCGGAACCACACTGGCCGTATCGCAGGTTCTGGCCGCTGTGATGGTCATCGGAAGCATTATCATCGATGTAATAGTAAGATTTCAGATATCCAGGGGAAAATTAAAATCTATCGTTTTTTGCCCCACCGATTCCCACTAAAAACAAAATCTTGTAGTGTCTGTTAAAACTGACTCCCAAAATGTAGATTTTGGGAGTCTTTTTTTGTCAATTTTTACCCAAACAAAATTTTAAGAAATATTAATAAATTGCTTGCAAATCCTTAAAATAGGGGTTATTATCATATTGTCGTGGGAAAGAGTGGGCAAAATACCCCATAAAGTGGGAAAAACAGGAAACCACAAGAGAGATAAAAAACCCGCCCAATCCCGCATAAACAGTGGATTTTTTGGAGATCAGCATCGATGACCGGTCTTATCGGCGAATACAACAGAACAATAGACGCCAAAGGCCGCATGTCAGTGCCTTCCAAGTTCACTGCGATCCTGGGAGATTCTTTCGTTATTTCAAAGGGATTTGACGGATGTCTGGTTATATACACGGACGAAGAGTGGGAAGAGTTTTCCGCAAAGCTGAAAGCACTTTCCAACGCAGACAGAACGGCACGTGAACTCAAGAGATTTTTCGGATCGGGTGCTTCAAGGGTGGATATAGATGCCCACGGCAGAGTGCTCGTTCCTTCATCACTCATAGAATATGCGGGACTTTCCAAAGACGTGACGATAGTCGGTACGGCGGACGGAAGAGCGGAGGTCTGGGATTCGGACAAGTGGAATTCGCTTAATGATGATGTAAGTCCCGAAGAAGCAGCTCAGAGCCTTTTTGAAAAGGGAATTATTCTTTAACAGATGGAATTCAAACACACCTCGGTTCTGCTAAACGAAACAATAGGTTCATTGATGGTCCGCCCTGACGGAATTTACCTGGACGGTACTCTCGGCGGGGCGGGCCACTCCTCCTTGATCGCTTCAAAACTCACGACCGGTCATCTGTACGGATTCGATCAGGATGAAGATGCGATAAAGGCGGCAAGCGAAAGGCTTGATGAATTTAAGGATAAGGTAACGGTCATAAGGGACAACTACCGCAACGCCGTAAGGATCCTTAAGGAAATGGGCATCACCGGAGCGGACGGCATCATGCTTGACCTGGGAGTCAGCTCTTATCAGTTCGATAACGGTGAAAGAGGCTTTTCTTATAACACCGATGCTCCGCTCGATATGAGGATGGATACGAGGAAGGATCTCACAGCGGCAGTGATCGTAAATGAATATCCTGAAGAAGAGATCAGAAGGATACTCAGGGATTACGGAGAAGAAAAGTTCGCGCATCAGATAGCGTCGAACATTGTAAAGGAAAGAAGCAAGGGCAGGATAGAGACCACCTTTGAACTCAACGAGATCATAAAGAATTCGATCCCCGCCAAGTTCAGGGCCGGCGGACATCCTTCGAGACAGACCTTCCAGGCACTGAGGATCGCCTGCAACGAAGAACTCGATGTACTTGAAACATCACTTGATGACATGGCGGATTTCCTGAATCCGGGAGGAAGGCTCAGCATAATAACGTTCCATTCGCTTGAAGACAGGATAGTAAAGAACGCATTCAAAAGATTTGAAAATCCCTGCGTATGTCCTCCGAATTTTCCGAAGTGCGTATGCGGAAAAGTATCCAAGGGAAAAGTAATAACAAGAAAACCGATAATACCGACAGACGGGGAAATCGAGGATAATCCGAGATCAAGAAGCGCAAAGCTCAGGGTATTTGAACGAACTCTTTGAAGAACGGATTCTTCAGTACATAGAGGGGGAAAAGGAAAATGGCAATCAGAACATCATACTCAGACTTCATACAGGGTACCGCAGTAAGGAAGGAAGCACCCGCAAGACCTTATGTGCGCCCCGAAGTACGCAGGGCTCCTAAGCGTAAGACGGCAAGAAGAAGACTTTCTCTTCCCGTTGTCCTTTCTGCGGGACTTGCGCTTGTTTCTTTTGCCGTTTGTGCCTTTTTGATGGTAACATATGTAAGGCTCAGAAGTGACCTTACCGAAATAAGCAGAAGCGTGACCGCAAAGAGAAGTGAGCTTTCGGCCATGATCTCCAGAAATGATGCCGAGTATAACCGCATCATGGCAAGCGTTGACCTTGCCTCCATCGAAGCGATCGCAAGAGGAGAGCTTGGTATGACCTATGCCGATGAAGGCCAGATCTGCTTCTACTCCGGTGAGACCGGTGATTACATGAGAAGATACAGTGACTGAGGCTGACATATGGCTTTAAAAAAGAAAAAAAAGAAAAGTGAACCCAGAGGAACATTCACAGCAAGGCAGTTAAGATTTTACAAGCTGAGTATGTTGCTTCTGGTTTTACTTGTTATATTGGTATTTCTTTCCATCAGGCTGGTAAAGATAGTGCGTGAGCACGGCGAGGATTACCAGAGGATCGTTTTATCAAATCAGAGATATGACTCAATAATCATCCCCTTCAGAAGAGGGGATATTGTTGATTCAAAGGGAACCATTCTTGCAACCAGCGAAAAGGTATATAACCTTGTCGTCGATGCGTCGGTAATGATGACATACGATGATAACAGATACCTCGAACCCACACTCACCGCTCTCGGACAGTGCTTCCCCCAGATCAATATAAACGAGCTCAGGACATTTGTGACCAATAATGAGAGCAACCAGTACCACATTCTCGCAAAGAGACTTACTTACGGTGAGATAAGCGAATTCCTGAACATGCAGGAGAACAATTCGTACATCCGCGGTGTCACTTTTGAGGAAGAGTACAAGAGAGTTTATCCGATGGGAAATTCATGTTCGACGATCCTCGGATACACCATCGGAAACGGCAATTCCGGCGGAAAGTACGGACTTGAGGAGTATTACGAAGCGGTCCTTACCGGAACCGACGGAAGAGAGTACGGATTCCAGAACGAGGATGCGACACTCGAAAGAACCATCAAGCCTGCCGTTGACGGATATACCATCCATACAACGATCGATGCCACCATTCAGGGCATTGTCGAAAAGCACCTGGGCATATTCAACGAAACATACAGGAACAATTACCGTCAGGGAAACGGCGCCGAAAATCTCGGATGCATCATAATGGATATCAACACCGGTGAGATCCTTGCCATGGCTGATTTCCCCACATATAACCCCGGCGATTATATGAATACCGATCCGCTCATCGGCTGTAACTATTATGAGGCCGTGGAAAACGCGGGCGGATATATCGAGTACAGAAAGTCTACGGAGACCATCACACAGGAAATGCTCGACCAGATGTCCTCCGACCAGATCAATGTCAATCTCTATAACCTCTGGAAGAACCAGTGCATCAGCTATACATATGAACCGGGATCGACAGCCAAGCCATTTACCGTAGCTGCGGCTCTTGACTGCGGTGCGATCACCGGCAATGAAGTTTATACATGTAACGGTGCACTTCAGGTTTCAAACTATTTCATCAAATGTCATACATATGACTCGGGCGGAGACGGTGTCGTGACCGTACAGGATTCGATCGCATGGAGCTGCAACGTTGCACTCATGAAGATCTCACAAGCACTCGGAACCGAGAATATGTGCAAATATCAGAGGATCTTCAACCTCGGACTTAAGACCGGAATCGATCTTGCAGGTGAATCACGAACCGAAACACTTGTATATAATTCCTCGACCATGGGTCCCGTTGACCTTGCGACAAACTCGTTCGGACAGAACTTCAACGCTACCATGATCCAGATGATCGCAGGATTCTCATCCCTCATAAACGGCGGATACTACTATGAGCCCCATCTTGTAAGTTCGATCACCGATTCAAACGGAGCGGTTATCCAGACCATAGAGCCCAGGGTTTTAAAGCAGACCGTTTCGGAATCGGTATCCGAAAGAATGAGACAGTACTGCAGGGCGACCGTAATGGAAGAGGGCGGATCCAGACGAAGCGGAAGGAACGCCAGACCTTACGGATATGCGATCGGAGGAAAGACCGGAACGGCTCAGACCATTCCCCGTGAAACAGGACAGATCGTTATTTCCTTTATGGGCTATGCACCCGCAGACGATCCCCAGATAGCGATCTATGTTGTTATAGACAGACCCAATTTTGCAAAGCAGGATAATGTTAAATACGCATGCCTTCTCTGCAGGGATATCCTTCAGGAAGTACTTCCCTATATGGGAATCTATATGACCGAGCCACTCACCGATGAGGAGATAAAGTATCTCGAAGAAAAGCAGCTCGAGAACACTCTCAGTTACTCTCAGGGAAGTGATGATCAGAGCAGTGAAACTGCTGTCGAAGATCCTTATGAAGAGATAGAACTTTCCGAGATAACGGATTCGACAGGTGAGACCGCAAGCGTATATCCCAGATGGATGTCTTATCCTATAGATGAGAAGACCGGATACCGCGTAGGCCCCGACGGAAAGTACTACGATGCCGATACGGGAGAACTTGCGACCGAGTCCATGTCGATACTTGATGATACGATACCCGTTAACGACAACCTGGACGGTAATACACAGACTGACTAAAGAATACTGATGGCTAATACGAAATCTGGCAAACAGAATAAAGTTATCAGAATGGATGTGCAGGCATGGAAGGACAGTGCCGATAATTTCAAGGAATACCTTGAAACAGATATCGACCTGAACCTTGTGTTCATCGTTCTCTTTTTGCTCGGCTTCGGACTTCTTATGGTTTATTCCGCATCTTCATATGTTGCGCTCAGAGATTTCGGAAGATCGTCTTACTTTTTCAAAAAGCAGATAACCGCGGATGTCCTCGGTCTGTTCTGCATGCTCATAACGATCTTCATGCCGGTAAAGAAGATCATGGATCTTCCCCATATCAAGAAGATCGTCTACCTTCTTGCAATAGGTGTCATATTCCTTGTCATTCCTTTCGGAATCGAATCACACGGTGCGAGAAGATGGATACAGATTCCGTTCATAGGCGGAAATCTTCAGCCCGCGGAGATCACCAAGCTCCTCATGATCGTTTTCCTTGCGGCAATGATCAATTCAATGGGTAATAAAGCGATCACTTCATGGAAGGGTTTCTCACTCTGCATGGGACTTACATGTGTGGCATCGATCCTTCTTTACACCGTCACGGATAACCTCAGTTCGGCACTGATCGTTTTCTGTATCGCGTTCGTTATGTGCTTTGTCGCATCGGCTGACTTTAAGAAATACCTTCTTTTTGTCGCACTCGGACTTGCGGCTGCCGGAGGTCTGATCGCATATGTATCATCAAACGATTCCGCTTCGGAAGGTTCATTCAGACTTACAAGAATATCTTCCTGGCTTCATCCCGAAAACTCTACGGAGACTTCCGCACACCAGATGCTTCAGGGACTTTATGCGATCGGTAACGGCGGATGGTTCGGAAGGGGACTCGGACAGAGTGTGCAGAAGATAACCGTTCTTCCCGAGCCTCATAATGATATGATCTTCGCGGTCATATGTGAGGAACTTGGGATCATTGGTGCCATCTCACTTATGATAATGTTCGCGCTCCTTATTTACAGGATGCTTCTCATAGCGAGAAATACCAAGGACAGATTCAGCTTCCTTGTCGTATCTGGAATAATGGCGCATTTTGCGATTCAGGTCGTACTCAACATAGCCGTTGTTACGGGTTCCATTCCCAACACCGGTGTTTCGCTTCCGTTCATAAGCTACGGCGGATCTTCAGCTCTTTTCCTTCTTATTGAGGTGGGGCTTGTCCTCAATATAGACAGGGCCAACAGAGCGGAAAGCAGGAGAAAGTGAGCGCCCGCGGGGGCAAGGCAGTACGCAGGATAACGGTGCCTTTGCTCATTTTCCTTCTCATATTTGCCTGCGTAATGGGAATAGCATATTTTCTGGAGATATACAGAGTCGATCCCGCCAAGATATATGTTGACGGAAATACTCATTATTCCAATCAGGAGATCATAGACATTGTAATGACGGGACCTCTCGGAGATAATTCGATCGTCCTGTCGATGAAGTACAAAAGCAGAAAGATCACCGATGTTCCTTTTGTCGATGCGATAACCGTAGAGGTTGTTTCATCGGATTCGATAAGGATCAGGGTATTTGAAAAAGCACTGGCCGGATATGTGAAATATCTGGACAGATATATCTATTTTGATAAGGACGGAACCGTTGTCGAAAGTTCTGATGTCCTTACAAAAGGAATTCCACAGGTAACCGGAATCACTTTTTCCGGTATTCAGGTAGGGAAACCGCTTACAACGGATGATACCGACATCTTTTTAAGGACTCTCGATCTTACCAAACTTCTTGCTAAATATGAGCTTTCCGCAGACAGGATTCATTTCCACGGAAACGGCGAAGTTACCGTATATTTCGGCAATATCAGGGTTGACCTCGGAACTGATGAGCAGGGCATAGAAGATAAGGTAATGCTTCTCGGAACATTCCTTGAAAGGGTTGAAACGCTCAGCGGCGTACTCGACATGGAAGAGTATAACGAAGAAGGCATTTATGTTTTCAAGCCCGATACGGAAGACTAATAACAGGCGTTATCCACAATATATGTTGAAAAATATGCGTTTTTAAATTATTATAGTACAGAATGTAGACATTTTTTAGGAGGACAAAACCTTGTACGAGATAAAAGAGTCCACAAAACCTAACGGAAAAGCAAGAATAATCGTTGTAGGTGTCGGCGGTGCCGGCAACAACGTTGTTGACAGAATGATAGAAGACGGAGTCACAGGCGTTGAGTTTGTGGCAATGAATACTGACCTTCAGGATCTTGAGCTTTCACTGGCTCCCGATAAGGTTCCTCTCGGTGAGAAAGAAACACAGGGCCTCGGCGCAGGTGCCGATCCCGAAGTTGGTGAAAGAGCAGCTCAGGAGAGTATTGATGAGATAAGAGAGCATCTTAAGGATGCAAATATGGTATTTATCGTCTGCGGTATGGGCGGCGGAACCGGAACAGGTGCGGCTCCCGTCATCGCACACGAAGCAAGGGAACTCGGAATCCTCACCGTAGGTGTCATGACCACTCCCTTTACCATTGAAAGAGCGGTAAGAAGAGAAAATGCACAGATGGGTATTGCCAAGATCCGTGACGATCTTGATACCATTCTTGTAATTCCCAATGACAAGCTTTTCAATCTTGCCAGCAAATCCACTCCCATAAAGACAATGTTCAAGCTTGCTGACGAAGTGGTCAAGCAGGCTGTTCGCGGTATTACCGATATCATCAACGAGGACGGAGACCTTAACCTTGACTTTGCCGACATTAAGAAGGCTATGAAGGATAAGGGTACCGCTCTTATCGGAATCGGTGAAGCCGAAGGCGAAGGCAGAGCAGTTGCCGCTGCCAAGGCTGCAGTCGAGAGCAAGCTTCTTGATTCCAAGATCAATTCCGCAAATGCGATCATCGCAAACGTTGTCGGTAATGTTACCGCCGGCGATATCATGGAGATTGACGAGTACTTCCACGATCTTGTCGGTGACAGAGTTGATTTCTTCCTCGGTATGCGTAATGACGAGAGTCTTGGAGACAAGATCAGCGTTACCATCATCGCTACCGGTATCGATGACAATATTTCAGGCGGCGGATTCGTACCCCGCAGCGTTCCTGCACAGCCCAGATACGGAACCGTTAACATTCCTTCCGTTGACAGCATTTCTTTCAATCCCTCACCCGCTCCCGCACCTTCACCCGTATCACGCGAGAGCTCCGAGAGACCCGTTACCCCTATCAGAACGGTCAACCCCACCGCTCTCGGTGCGGACGGAACCGGTCTTAAGAGCAGGGTAAAGGACGTTCATATGGAGGTTCCTTCTTTCCTCAGAAAAAAGAATGACGAGTGACTTTCAGGTTGAGGTGACCCGTGATCAAACGTGAAGATATCCTTCCTATGGGATTCCTGAAAAAATCTGATTTTTCGGGATCCTATGGAGGACTTAGATACAGACTTAAGAAAATATCTGAAACAGTCGCATCGGATTCGGGAGAAGAGCGTAAGGAAGATCATCTGCTTTGCGAGATCTGGCCCGGTCCTTTTAATTATCACACGACTCCCGATGAAGTTAAGATCTCGAAAAAGTTTTCTTTTGACGAAGACGGTGTGTGTGATTCCATATCCTGGATGAATGATGAATATGCAGGGGACCCGGACAGGTGGGATAAAGCTGCCACGGACTGGGAAAACTACGGAGCATAATCTTTTTATGAGGAGAGCGCTATGAAGTGTCCATATTGCGGAAGTGATGATACGAGAGTTATTGATTCAAGGCCTGCCGATGACAATTATTCCATCAGAAGGCGCAGGATCTGTGATAACTGCAGCAAGCGTTTCACTACTTATGAGAAGGTTGAGACCATTCCTCTCATTATCATCAAGAAGGATAATAACAGGGAGCAGTATGACCGTGCCAAGATCGAATCCGGCGTACTCCGCGCCTGTCACAAGAGACCCGTCAGTGCAACCCAGATAACACAGCTTGTCGACGAGGTCGAAAACGAGATCTCAACACTTGAGGATAAGGAGATCCCTTCCCGTATCATCGGTGAGATCGTTATGAAGAAGCTTAAAAATCTCGATGCGGTCGCATATGTAAGATTTGCGTCCGTATACAGAGAGTTCAAGGATGTAGACTCATTCATGGATGAACTTAAGGGATTCATCGGAAAGAACTGATCTAAAGATTTTTCCGTCTCCGTGTAAATATGTCAGACGTTTCCGCCGATATATATAGCGGACAGGTTTTGACACGGAGGTCATGACTATGAGGATAGGGAATTATTTCGATCATTCACAAATCTATAATGATTA
>JAEEGK010002827.1_pt1 | contig 43569 bp, 27 predicted proteins | sample 8958771 | NCBI WGS metagenome assembly JAEEGK01 (sample SAMN16246547, study PRJNA631951) | gut metagenome | biome: gut microbiome; feature: rumen; material: SC-attached | host: Bos | place: Iran: Karaj | collected 2018-10
TCTATTTTCTCTTTTTTTATTTCTTCCATTTTTCAGATTTTATTTTTTTTTTTTTGTTTTATTTCTTATCTTTTAAGGACAATAGAAAAAAATATTTTTCTAAATATTAATTTTTACTTCCAACATTAAATTTAAAAACATAGAAATGAAATTAATAATATTAGAAATAATCATATAATCAAAAAATTAAAAAAAAATAACTAAATAATCCTCAATTAATTAAATTATTTTTCTCAAAAAAATAATTAATTCTTTTTTTATATTAACTTTTAAAAAATTATTTCAAAGAAAAATATTTTTTATTTTTATATAAATTACACTTTTTTAATTTATAAAAAATATTATTTATTGTTCTAAATGGAAAAAAAATTTTTGAATGAAAAAAGGAAAAACTCAGATAATAGTGAAATAAATGTATTTAAGAAGAAAATAAGATATCCAAATAGAAAAAGAGAAATAAAGCAAAAATTAGAATTTTATTTAAGTGATGAAAATTTAATACATGATAAATATTTATTAAAAATATTAAAAAGGGAAAACAATGGAGTTAAATTAGAAACATTTTTAGAATTTAATAAAATAAGATTATTACTAAATGAAATAAAAGAAATAGAAGAAAAGAAAAAATTATTAATTAAAGCATGTGAAAATTCTGATAAAATATATTATTCAACAAAAGAAAAAAAAATATTTAGAAAAAAAAATTTTGATATAAATTCTATTAATTTAGATTTTTTAGATGAATGTACAATTTATATAGAAAATTTACCTCCAAATACAACACATGATATTTTAAATGATATATTTAAAAAATATAAAATTAAATATATTTCTTTACCAAAATATAAAAAAAGTAATCAATGTAAAGGCTTTTCTTTTATTACTTTTAATTCTATTGAAAATGCAAATGAAGTTATTAAAACTTTTAATAATTCAATTCCTAATGAATTAACAAAAATAAATTTAAAAGAAAATAAAATTTTAAATATTATGAGTAAAAAAAAGTGGTTAGAACAAAAAGAAAAATTTAAAAAATTAAAATTAAATTTACAAAAAATTAATCAAATTAATTTTGTTAATTGTTCTGATGGAAATGAATATAAAGAAAGTAATGAAAAAATAATGAAAGGAACTTTAATTAAATTATCTAAATTAAATCACAATTTTGATTTAAAAGATATAAAAATTTTAGTTTCAAATTATATTAAACCTATTTTTATTGATTATAATAAAAAACAAAATTTTGCTATTTTAAGATTTGCTTTTCCTTTATTAGCTAATGAATTTTTTAATGTTTTTAATCAAAAACAAACTTTAATTTCTGATATTGAAAACGAAAACATAGTTTGTGAAAAAATTCAAGGAAAAGAAGAAGATGATTATTTACAAAAAGTTCAAAAATTAATTAATGATTTTCAAGAAAAGAAAAAAAGAAAAAACAAAATAAATAAATAAAAATATTATATATAATTAAATATAAAATTTGTTTTTCAAATTATTATTTCTAAATAATAAATTATTAAAATTAATAAATATTATATCATTGACTTTTTTAATATATATTCTTCACTGAATTTATTTATATATTATTATTTAAATATTTTATATTAAGTTTTTAAATAATAAAAGTAATTTATTTAATTATTTTTTTTTTGAAATAAATTTTTTTGTCTAATTCCATGTTTTTTCAAATATTTAATTTCAACTCTTGTTCTAAAAGGAAACCAATAAGGAAAATATTTAAAAGGAATTAACTTAATACACATAAACAAAAAATTTTGAACAATAATAAAAAGAATTAACTTAATTTTTCCATTAACAAAAATGAAATTCTTATTAGTATAAAAAAGAATAGATAAATTACTAATTAAACCAAAAAAAGAAGAAATTTTCATAATATCATTAAAAACATCTAATCCTTTAGAATCTTTATAAGTTCTAATATATTTTAAAAACTTAAAAGAAACAACATCAGTTATTTTAAAAAATATAGTTAAAAATAAAGTAAATATTAAAGAAATAGGAGAAGCACTTCCAAATTGAACAATATAACCAAAATTTAATATTATTGGAAGAAATAATTTTATAATATCTTCATGACCATAATGCATTCTTGTATAAAAAATATATTTTTTTGAAGGATTTCTAAGATTCATATATTTATCTAATATTCTTCCTTCAAATTTTGATATTTTTCCAGATAAATAAATGTAATTATATATAAATTTCATTAAAGTAAAAATTAAATCTGATATTAATATCATTGTTAATTGATTCCCTAATTCTTGAAAACAATCATTTAAATAACATGTTTCAAAATATCTTTTAAAAAAAGCAATATAATATAAATTAAAGTAATAATTAAAAAATTCAAATAGTATTTGTTTATTTAAATATGTTCTTTTATATTCTTCTTTTGTAAAATATGATTCAAGTGAATTTAAAAATTTATTTACTTTTGAAAAAAAAAAACTTGAAATTTCCCTTATAATAAAACATATTATTGGACATAAATAAGCCCAAAAATCATATTTAATAAATTTATTATCTTTTTCTTTTAAAAATATTCTTTTTGATTGTAACATAAAAATTAATAAATTTAAAGAAATTTGAATAATTTGTGAGATAATAATAATACAAATTACAATAAATTTCTTAATAAAATTATCAAAATGATAATAAACTGGTATTTTAACTCCCATAAAAAATTCAATATCACCTGAATTTTGTTTTAAAATATGATTTCTTCTTTCAATTTTAAAATTTTTCATTCCCCAAATATAACATAAAAATTTTTCTCTACTTTTCCAAAATTGAACAAAATAATTTCCCCATAAAATAATAAATCCACAGAAAAATAATTCAAAAAATAAAGATAAAGAAGTTGAAAAATTAAATATTCTTAAAAAATGAATAATTAAACCTAAAATTGAAGGAATAAATAACCATTTTGTATAACAATAAATCCAAGAAAAATAAAATCCAATATATTCTCCATAAGTATTTCTAAATATTTTATTTATTAGTTTATTTTCTTTTATATTAAAAGGATTTAAACTACTAAATAAGATTAATTTAAAAGTAATTAAATTATTTATTACTTTATAATTAGGCATTAAAATACAATATTTAAAAATATGATTATTATCAATGTTATCTAAATTAATTATACTTGATAATGAAATAGATATTAATCTTAATTTATCAATTAATCTAAAACAACTAGAACAATTTAAATTATATACTTCTCTAAAAGTTTTTATATCAGAACATTCTTTACAAATATGATAATTATCTTTACTATCATATCTTCTATATTTATGAGAAAGTGCTTTAATAAAATCATTATAAGGAGGATAATATTCAACAAAATTTTCTATTGAATTTTCATATAATTCTGAATTTATTATATTTAATTTTTTATTTTTTGAAATATTCAATTGAAATATATTTAATTCTTTATTTTCTCTATTATAAAATTTACCATTTTTTCTTCTTTGAATTGCTAAATCAAATATTTTGAATTGAACTTGATAATGATAAGTTTCTGCTAAATTCATTAAAATTTTTTCATCTGCATAAAAATCTAAATTTAAATAACTTAATTCATCAATATAATATTTTACTCTTATTCCTGAAAATAAACATATAAAAAATTCAATGTAACAAATAAATGACTCAAAAGATAAATTGTTATCTTCATTTAAACAATAATATATTATTTCTCTTCTAAAATCATTTATTCTTTCACAAAACAAAGAATATAATAAATTTTTATAATCAAAATTTTCTTCTTGTGTATTATTATTTATAATATTTTTATTATCATTTATTTTTTCATAAAAAATTTCTTCTTCTTCTTCTGAATTTATTGAATAATCATTTTCTTCTTTTTCATTTTTTCCTTTTTCTAAAAATGAAAAACCTATTTTTTCAATTAATTTTTGTCCTTTTTTAATTTGTTTTTTATTATTTAAATTCTCAAAAATATTATATTCTTCCTTAATAACATTAGAAAATTTTTTTATATCTTTTCCAAAATTTCTAAAATTCTTTAATTTTTCATAAATTTTTGGTTTATTTTTAAATTTTTCTGTCATTTCTAAAGCAATACTAAAAACAGTTTTTTGTTTAACCAAAGGCTCTTTATATGATTTTTCAATTCTTTCTTCTAATTTAACTTGATTAAAAAATTGCATATGAAAAAAAAAAATAAAAGGATTAATTATATTTAAAATGTTTTTTGATCTTGCAAAAGAATATTGATTTTCTTTTAAAATTATTATTTTTAAATGTTCAAAATATTCATTTGGAAAATAAATGTATATTAATTCATTTGTTCCTGAATTTATTATTGGAAAACCTTTTAATTCAGGTAAAGGATAATTTATTTTTGAAAAATCTAATATATTATTTAAATTATGAAGTTTTACTGTTGTTTTTTTTCCTAATTTTTTCTCATAATTTAATATTTTTTCTATTTCTTCCTCTTTTTTATATAAAATTTTAAATTTATTTAATGTCTTTTTCTGAGCAAATGAATAATCATTATCTTTTTTACCATCATCATCAGACATTTTTTTTATTCTATTAGAAATAATTATTATATTATTAAATTTAATAAAAAATTATTAAATTTATGTGAGCATAAATCAAAATATATTAATAAATAATATAATAATAATTAAGACATAAATTAATTTTTTTATTGACAAATAAATATAATGGAAGTATAAAAATAATTAATAAATTTCTGTAAATTAAGACTTTATGATAAACAAAAAAAAAAAAAATTGAAAAAATTTTTTTATTTTATATTAATTTATATTGGAATTTATATAATAATTAAATTAAAGTAATTTATTTTAATAAACACTTTTAACAAAATTGAATATATTTGAAATAGAAAATAATTCTTTTTCTTCAATTCTTTTAATTTCTTTTCCTTTTTCAAAATAAATTAAAGTTGGGATTAAATTTAATCTAATATTAGGATCAATTAAATAATAAATTCTATATTGTTTATCAACTGTAATATTAACAAAATAGATTTCTTTTTCTTGTTGTTTTAAAGCAATAACCCTTTTACAATAATTAACTAAAGGTTCAGCAATATTACAATCAGAACACCAACTTTTACCATCAATTCCAGGAGTTCCAAATAAGAAAACAAAAAAATTTTTTCCTCTGTTTATTAAGGTTTGAATTCCATTTGAAAAATTATGTAAATTTAATGATATTTGGAAACCTGAAAAATCCAATGATAATTCATTATTATTATTAATATTATTAAATGGAATATTATAATTAAATGGAATATTATTATTAAATGGAATATTATTATTAAATGGAATATTATTATTAAATTGAATATTATTATTAAATGGAATATTATTATTAATTGGAATATTATTATTAATTGGAATATTATTATTAAATGGAATATTATTATTAATTGGAATATTATTATTATAATTTATATTATTCATATTATATTGAAAATTATTATTAATTGGAATATTATTATTTGGGTTATTTGTTTGAAAGTAATCATTATTTAAAATATTATTTCTTAAATTTGAAACATGAATATAATGAATATTTGGATTTCCATTATTATCTGAAAAAGTTATTATTGGTACACTCTTATTTAAAAGATTATTATTATTATTATTATTTTTATTATTATTATAATCATAATATCTAAATTTTGGAATATTAAAGTAATTATCTGAATATTTAAATAAAAAAGGATTTTCTTTTTCTTTTTCTTTTTCTTTTTTCTCTTTGTTTTCTTTTTGTTTTTTACTATTTAAACTTATTTTTAAAGTTGGAGTTGATATTTTTTTATAAGGATAAAATTCTTTACTTAAAACCATAGCTTTAGGTTTTTCAGAATAAATAGAAAATACACGATTAGAATACATTAAAATTAATATTTTTATTTAATTTTGTTTATATAATTATTTATAAAAAAATTACAGTTAAAAAAAAATAGATAAATTCACAAATTTTATTTAGGAAATCATTAATATAAAAAAACTAAATATTCAAAATAGCATTTTTTTAATATACCAAAAAATAAAAAATATCAAATTAATATTCTTCTTTTAAATATATTTGTTTGTTGAAAGTAATTATAATATTTTTGAAAAAATGCAAAAATCTTCAAAGGAATGAAAATCATCACCAATATCTTCTCGTAATTGTCAAAGATATGAAAAAAAAAAAGTGCAATTTGTAAAATATTTACAGATAAAAGTTGTGGAACTGGATTTATTTGTGAAGTAGAAATTAAAGACAAAAAGATAAAATTTCTATTCACAAATAATCATATAATAAATAAAGCCCAAATAAATAATATTGGTTCGGGTATTCTTCTATTCAATAATGATAAAGAAAAAATAATAGAAATAAAAGATAATAGATTTATGTATACAAGTGTTAATTTAGATTTTACTTGTATTGAAATATTTGAAAATGAAAATTTTACAAATTATTTAGAAATAGATAAATCAATTAATTGTGAAAATCCTTTAGAAGAATATAAAAATGATTTACTTGTTATTATGCAATTTCCTGAAAATGAAGATTTGTCTTATGCTGAAGGAAAAATAAAAGATTTTAGAAAAAAAAATAAAAGAATTATTCATTCTGTTTCAACTAAAGAAGGTTCTTCTGTTCTCCTATTATTTTATCTGACAGAAATTTAACTGTTGTTGGAATTCATAATTCATCTTTATCTAATGAAGAATCAAATGCAGGAATTTTCTTTAAACCTATTTTAAAGAAAATTGAAGAAAACTATAAAAGTTATAAATGGGAATTAAGGTAATTTTTATTTAAATCATTTTAGGGTTATTTATTATTTTATTTTAGTGTGTAATTTTTATTTAAATTTTTTTAGACTATAAAAATATATTATTTTAAATAAAGAAAGTATATTTCATTTATTATTTAGTGTATAATATTTAATCAAATTTTAGCATGTAAGTTTTTCAATAATTAAAATTAGCATGTAAAATATAATTTAATTATTAAAGAGTGTAAAATTTATATAATTTAAGTTTGTAAAAATTAATTATTAATAATTAGTATGTAATTTAAAATAATAAATATATAAAGAAAGTAAAAAATTTATTAAATTATAAAGGGAGTATTTTAAGTTTAATTAAAAAAAGGAAGTAATAAAATAAATAATAAATATAGTATGTATAACAATTTTTTTAAATATAAGAAAGTAAAATAAGACAAAATTGTGTTAGCCAATAAGATATAATGTTAATAAATTATAGGAGGTATTATATTAAATATTAATTAGGTAATAGATGATAAGATTATAATATTAAAAGATATAGATTGTAATTTATTATATTAATAACTTCAAGATTTTAAGATTATTATATTTTTTGATTTCATCGAGTAATATAATTTATAATTAAATATAGATAATAAGAAATATTATTAATTAATTGTAGGCTGTAATATAAAAATATTAATGAATAATTGCCTGTAAATAATTTTAATTAATTCTAGAAAGTAATATAAATTATAAATTAATTATAGTGGGTAAGATAAAATTATAAAAAAAATTATAGTATGTGAGATAATATGAAATTAATTATAGTTGGTAATATATTATTATTAATTAATTAAAGTTGCTTAGAGCATTTTTTTTAATTATAGGATGTCAAATTATTTTTAATTTTTTTAGAAAATAAGATAATATAATTAATTAATTGTAGATTGTAAATCTATTATTATTAATTAATTATAGGGAGTAACATAATATTATTAATTACTTATAGGTTGTAAATATATTATTATTAATTATAGGTTGTAAAATAATATTATAAACTAATCATAGAATGTAATATAATATTATTAATAAATAAATTATAGGGAGTAATATAATATTATTAATTAATTATAGGATTTAAAATATTTATTATTAATTAATTATAGAATGTAATATATATTTTAATTAATATAGTATGTAATATAATATTAAATTAATTAATTTTAGCGTGTAATATATTATATTTATTATTTTAATGTGTATAAGTTTTATTAAATTATTATAGGAAGTATATATTAGATAAATCAATCATAGTCTTGAAGATATAATTATTAATAATTACAGTGGGTAATATTATATTATTGATGAATTTTAGATAGTAATATATACATCATTAAATAATTACAGGTTGTAATATAATTATTAATTAATTATAGTATGTAAAATAAAAAGTTTTAATTAATAATTGAAAGTAAGATAATATTATTAATTAATAATAGCCTGTAAGATGAAATTATTAATTGATATTTAGGATGTCAAATTATTGTATTAACCTTTATAGAGAGTAGATAATAATTGTAATTGGTTGTAGTCAGTAATATAATGTTATTTAGTTATTATAGATAGTCAGAATATTTTTAATAATTAATTAGAAAATAAGATAATATTTTTTATTAATTATATAGGATGTCAAATAATAAATATTATTATTATAGTTTGTAATATAATCTTATCATTTAATTATAGCCTGTAAAATATATTATTTAAATTAATTATAGAATGTAATATATATATGTTAATAAATTATTGTGGGTAATCTATAATATAATTAATCAATTATAGTCTGTAATATATTATATTAATTAATTATAGTTTGTAATACAACATTATTAATTAATTTATGAAAGTAATATATTTGTTTAATTAATAATTAGCCAGTAACATAATATTATTAATTGTTTATAGAACGTCAGAAAATATTTTTTATTGTTTATTTTAGTGGGATGTATATTATATTAATTAATTTTAAGTTTATAAGATAATATTATTAATTAATTATAGTGGGTAATATATGATTATTAAATAACTAAAGGATATAAGAAAATATTTTTAATTACTTTTAGTCAGTAATAAATATTATTAATAAATATAGAATGTAATACAAAATTAATTTATTAATTAGGATGTAAAAAATAAATATGATAAATTATAGATTGTAATTATTTTATTTTTAATTAAACCAAGAAAATAGAATAATAATTAATTATAGATTGTAAATTATTAAATTAATATTAGTGTGATGATGTAATATAGTAATTAATAAATAAGAATGTAAATAAAATTATTTGAATATTAGGAAGTAATTAAACTTATAATTTTAGTCCGTATAATTATTGATTAAAAAATAGTGTGTATAAAAAACAAAATTAAATTAGCCTGTAAACATAAAATAATATTAAGGAAGTAAAATAAAAAATAAACAATAGTGTGTAATAATAAATATAATTAAAAAGGGTGTATATATTTTAATATAAAAATATAGGATGTATAAATTAATAATTTTAGAAAGGAGTAATTTAATAATAATTTCAGAAAGAATTACATCAATTCGTCTAAAAATATAACTTCATTTAAATTATTTTTATTTTTTCAAAATTAAAATCTTATTTCTCATTAAATTTATGTTAATATTTAAAAGATAAAACACTTGTAAAATATTTATTATAATCTTTATAATTATTGTATTTAAATTATATATAAAGAATCAAAGTTTCTTATTCAATTTAATCATAAATTATTTTTTCAAAATAAAACATTTTAACATTTTTCTATAATTTTAATTAAATAAAATAAATAAAAGTTAATTTAATAATTAAATTAATAAAATCTTAATATATTAATCATTATTTTTTAAGATTAAATTTTCTTGGATTTTTTCATTAATATTTTTATTAGTATTATCCAAATTTTTATCATTAATATTTTTACTTGAAATTGGAAAAGAATTATCTTGAGGATTAGAAATATAAAAAATAATTTTATGTATCATTTTAATAATATGATTTAATTTATCAAAAATATTATTTTTAATTTTACTTTTTTTATGAGAAACATAATTAATAAAATTTTTAGAATAATGTCTTTTTTTTTCTTTATTTTTTCCAGTTTTTTTTAAAACATAATTTGTATTTTCAGCTTCTTCTTCATAAACAATATTTTCAAATTTATTATTAGGTAATTTACTACTTTCATATTTTTTATGTAAATTAACTTTAATATTTTTTTCATTAATTTCTTCTTTATTTTTTAAAGAAAATCTTTCTTGAAAATCTAAAAAATTTTTTTCTATTTCTCCTGTTGATAATAAAGAATCATTATTATCTTTTTTTTTTGGAATTGGAGAAAAAATATTTTGTAAATTCATTTCTTTAATTTCTAAATTTAAATCATTTAATTCTTTATTAATATTATCTAAAGAAGTTTTATTATTTTCATTCAAATTGTTTATGCCATTACTTATTAACTTAATTTCATTTTTTAAATTGAATATTTCATTATATAACATTTGATAATTTAAATTAAATTGATAAAGAATCATTTTCATAAAAATTAAAATAGAAGATTCATTAATTAAAGGTAAATTATTAATAAATTTTTCAAATTCATTTTTTTTATTATTTACACTTTCAATATTATCTTTATTAATAATAACAGAAAAATAATTTTTAAAATTAATACAATTTTTTAAATGTTCATCATAATCATTTCTATTAAAACTTTGATTACAATTTTTACATTGAATTAAAGAAAAAGGACATTCTATTTTTAAATGATTTTCTAATAAATTCCACAACACCTTTTTTTCACATTGTAAATTAGGACATTTAGTAAAAAAAAATTTACAATTTTTTTCATGATTATCTAAATTTTCATAAGAAATTTCTTCATTACAACCAAATTCTTTATTTTTACAATGAAATTTTAATTTTGAAAGATATGATATTATATAATAACTTGAAGGCTTAATTAATATATTTTCACAATTAAAAGGACAATTTTTTTTTTGATTTATCATATTTGATATACAATTATAACAAAATGAATTTCCACATTTTATACAATCATATGGATTTTTTAGTATATTAAAACATATTTTACATTGTATTATATCTAAAAAATTATTATGAGATGATTTATTTATTAATCTTTCAAAAGGTATTCCATTTTTTTTTAAAGAATTATTTAATTCAATTGTTTCAATAGTTTTTTCTTCTTTCATTGATTTATTAATTTATATTCTTATTTAATCCAATTATTATTATTTATTTATTTTTTTCTTTAATTTTATTTTTTTTAAAATTAATTATTTTCTTCAAGAAATTTATTTTTGAAAAATTTTGAAAAAATTATTTTTTAATCTTATTAATTAATAAAAGATACTTTTAAACCATTTATACAATATTTTATATTAATATTTATTCATTATATTAATATTTGGGATTGTTTTTGTTGGTGATTGAGGATTTGAATAAGGATAAATTTTTTTTTTTATCTTTTCTTTTTTTTTTACTTTATCATATTTAAGAGGATAAATTTTAGCAAAAGGAATTCTTTTATATATTAAATCATATTTAGGAGAATAACATTTTTCTAAATTTGGTTTTTTATTTTCCTAATAAATTATTTAATATTTTACCCTAAAACCATAAACTTTAGGTTTATATAAAGTTTTTTCTTTCTTTGGCCAAATTTGAATATTAAATATGTCTTTTTTTGTTAAAATTGAATTTTCATTATTATGAAGAGTATGAAAATATAAATTATCATAATGTATATCTTGACCATAATTAACTGGTTTTAATTTTAATGTTTCATTTAATTGTGTTATTAATGATGAATATGATTTTATATTATTTAAAGTTTTAGCTCTAATTTTTTACTATAATATTCTTACACTTTTTTAAAATGTAATTTAAATAATTCTTGATTTAAAAGTTTATCTTTTTTTTTCATTTTATTTAATATATATTCTTCTTCTGCATTATCATATTTTCTATTTATTCTATCAATTTCGATTTTGGTTTGTTTATTTAAAGCTTTTATTCTATTATTTGCACGAGTTATTAATTGATTTATTGTTGATCCATTTCTAAAATCACTTTCACTTCTTTTATATGCTTTAGAATATTTATATGGAATATCTATTAAATATTCTATCATATTTATTTAATTTTTATTTATTTTTAATAAGGTTCTTTTACAATTTTTTTATTATTATATAAAAATTATTCTGAAAATTTAAAAGGAAATTTAAGTAGTTAAAAATTAACAAAATAAAAAAAATAAAAAATGACTTCATTAGAAGTATTAGAATTAAAAGAAGATATAAAAATATTTGCAAAAATAAAGAAAACACAACCAGAAGAAAATTTAGAATCATATTTAGAAATTCCTTATTCAAAAAATAAGATAATATATAAAGAACACTTAAAAAATTTAGAAATTCAAAAATATGAATATCCAATAAATAAAGTATTTATAGAAGATGATGAATATTCATATATATATGAAGATATAACAAGAAATACAATAAATGATGCAATTAATGGAATAAATTTTGCTTTTTTCACATATGGAAGTACAAATAGTGAAAAACATGATTTATTATTTGCAAGTGAAAATAGTAAAACTAATATTAACGAAAGAGGAATTTTTCCAAGATTAATTCAAAATATTCTTCAAAAACCAAATATTAAAATTAATATATCTTTAATGTTTATTTATAATGGAAAATTGTATGATATTTCTAAACTTGCTTTTTCTAAAAATAATATTAATAATATTGAAGATATTATTAAAGATGGAATTGATATAGGACAAAATTCAGATATAATAGAACAAATATCAAAAGTGAAAATTACTAATTATGATAATTTAATTGATAATATGGAAAATTATATAAATTTTTTTGATGTTTTAAAAAAAAATGATTTTTCAGAAATTCAAAAAGAGAAAAGAATAATTGAATCAAAATTTCCTTTTATTTTTTCTTTTTCAACTTTTTTATATATAATATATATTTACGATGATGAAAATAGAAGTAATTTAATATCAAATATTTCTTTAATTGAATTTCCAGGAAATGATATTTTAATAACAAAAATAACAGCACCAAATTCTTCTTTTGGAAAAAAAATTTATAATACAAAACATTTTATAGAAAATACAAATAATATAGAATGTATAAAAAAATCAATTTTGTTATTAAAAAGACCAATTATTGTAGGAACAAAAAATATAAATAATGCTCATTATGATTTATGTTTAGATTCAAGAATAATGATTGTTTTAAAAAATTTATCTTTTTCAAAAATAAATACTCGTTTTAGATTTATTGGTTGTTTATATCCTAATTTTTCTTTTCAAAAATCTTCAAAAGATGTTTTAGATAATTTATTTCAAATCCAAAAAATAATATTTACAAAAAATTATGATTTTTCAGAAGAAGATAAAGAAAAAATTGATAAAGATAAATATATTTTATCTCTTGAAGAAAGATTAAAAGATTTTCAAAGAACAATAAAAAATCAAGATAATATACTTTTAATAAAACAAAGAAAAAATATTATTTTAAAAGATAATTATCAAGAACAAATAAATGCTTTAAAAAAAGCTTTTAATTTTAATGGTAATATTGAAGTTTTATTATCTGGAAATGAAAATACAAAAGAATTTAAATATGTTAAAAAAGTTAGAGAAGCTTTAACTGATTTAAAAAATAGTGAATATACTATTGAAAAATTAAAAGAACAAATAAAATTTTTAGAAAATGAAATTCAAAAAAATAATAATTTAAATCAAATTAAATTACAAGATAAACATATGATTGAATATTTAAATGATATTAGAGAAAGAAGTTCTTTTGAACAAAATAAATTAAAAATTTATTTAGATCATGATATTAAATTAAATGAATTAGAAAATGAAAATAAAAAATTAAATAAAATAATTAATGAATATAAAAAAGAAAATGATAATAAATTTCAATTTATTAATAATTTACCTAATAGTTTACAAGATAATTGTAATATACAAAAAAATATTAATGAAATTAAAAAAAATATTGAAAATGAATTTAATCAAAAATTAAAAAAAGAAGTTAATCACATTTCAAATAATAATAAAAAAGAAAGAGAAAAAATAGAAATTAAATATAATAAATTAATTCAATTAAAAGAAGAAGAAAATATAAAATTAAAAAATGAAATAGAAAATATAAATAAAGAAAAAAATATAAATTATAATAATTTACAAAAAGAAAGTGTTTTATTATATGAACTTTTAATAAATATAATTCAAAAATATAAAAAAGATTTTTCTTCATTTAATTATTCTTCATTAAATTCAAAGCAAAAATTTCAAAATTTTATTTTATTAAAAGATAAATTTCAAGAATTATTAAATAATACAGAAAAAAGTTTAAGTATGTTTTCTTTTCCTTTAACTTTAAAAGAAGTAAATTCTAAATATAATAATATTTTAAATAAAGGTGATTTTAAAGAATTAAAAATATCTCCAATAAAAAAAATATCGAATGATTCTTTTTATTCTAATAATAATAATTTAATTGATAATATAAATGAAATAATTAAAAAAAATGAAATTTTAGAAAAAGAAAATGAAGAATTAAAACAAAAATTAGAAAAAATTCAAATAAATAATATAAAAATTGATAATTTGAATTTAATTGATGAATCAAATATTTTTAATGTAGATAAAAAATTAATGAATGATAAAGAAAAAATAAGAAAAAAATTAGAAGAAAGTATTTATAAAAATAATCAAAATGAAATTATTATAAAATCTCAAAAGAGAACAATTGATCAATTAAATAATGAAAATTTATTAATGAAAAGTAATTCCCAATTAAAATTAAAAAATATTAATTATTCTAAATTATTTAAAAAAAGAGGAAATGATAGTTTACAATTTAATAAAAATTCATTTACAAATTTTAATAATCAAAATCGTAATTTTATAAGTTTAAATAATTCTTCTTCAAATAGATTTAAAAGACCTTTGACTGGATTCTCAAGAAGTGCTTCTTTAATTTATAAATAAAATAAATACATAGATAAATATTTTTATTTTATTTATTTAAATTAATAATATTTTTCTTAATATAATAAATAAATTCAAAAATTGTTTTTTTTTTTATTAAAATTATAAAAATCAGATATTGAAAAATATTTTAAAAAAAAGATTAATTTTTTATTCTTTTTTTTCTTTATTTTTGTCCTCAATATTTATTTTATCTTTAATATATTTTTTAAAATCCTCAAAAAAATAAATTATTATAAAAAAAATTAAAATAATCCAAATAATTGTTATTGAACATATCATTGAATAAGTATCTTGTTTAATTTCACTATAACCAAATAATTTAAAAATATTTCTTGATATGATAAATACGATAATAGGAATTATTAACATTGATAAAAATGTTAAATAAAAAAGATTTAATTGTGGATTATTCAAAAATATTTTATATGAAGGTTTTTCAATTAATATTTCTTCTAAATTTTGTTTTTTTTCTTCTTCTTTATTATTATTTTCCTTCATTATGAAAATAATTATTTTTAAAAATTTAATTTTATTTTTAAAAACCTAAAAAAAAAATTGATATACTTAATAAACTTTAATTAAATAAAAACACTATTATTATTATTTAAAAATTACCTAAAAGAGATTTAAATTTAGAAATTGTATTATGAGAAAAATTCCTTTTACAATTTTTAGGTAAATAACCTTTTAAAGTTTTATTAGTTTTGATAATTAAATCTTTTCCAAAATTATTAATATATTTATTATTATATTCACAAATAAAATCATTTTCAACATCAAAAAAATTATTATTTATTAAATTTAATTTTATAATTCTTAATAAATTATTATTACTATACAATTCTTTATTAATTAAATTTTTCTTCTTATCACTTTCATATTCTTTTGCATCTAAATTTTTTAATGATTGAGAATATAATTTAAATTTTCTTTTTAAATTTTTTAATCTTATATTTTTTAAAGTTATCCTTGATTTTATTACTTCTTTACTTAAATTTCTTTTTGTATTATTAAAAGATTGAGAAAGTGAATAATAATTTTTTTTTGGTTTTATTAAATCTAAATTTTCATTAAATTTATCATTTTTTAACATTATATTATTAAAAGAATATAAATTTTTATTCGGATTTAAATTTTTATTTCCTAATTTATACATTATTTTACTTGAATTTGAAATATTTAAGTTATTTGATAAATTTTGACTTCCTCTTGTTTTCTTCAAATATTTATTATTTAAATATTCTTTAATTTTTGTGTTAAAAGAAGTATCTTCTTCTTTTTAAAAAGACTAATAAATTTATTTTTTATTTTTTTTAATTTTGGAATACTTGAGTTTTCAATTTTTTTTAAATTATTATTTATATTTACATTTTTATTTTTATAGATAAATGAATTTGAATCATTTAAAGAAGAATTTGCTGTAGATTCTTTTTTTAATTTATTAAATAAATTTTGAGTAATGATTTCTCTATATTTTAAATATAATACATTGTTGCTTTTGTTTTTCTTATCCTGCATTAAATTTTTGTTTATAATATCTTTTTTCATTTTTAAAAATTTATTTGTTTGAAAATTTTTAATTTATTCAAGAAAAAAAATGTTAAAATTTGTAATATTTTATTTTTACCATAAAAATCAATGGAAATTATTGCCAATTATTCATTAAAAATCGTTAATAATAAAGTAAATAAAAAAGAACAATTTTTGCTAATTTTTTTTAAATAATAAAATATTAAAATTTGTAACAGATAAATTATATATTAAATTATGAATAATAAAAATTATACTAATTTATATTGTTTTGATTTGAAAATTAAGTTATAGATATCTATAACACAATAATTTAATTTTAAGATTTTGATTACCTTCAAAAATATTGTTCTTTAAATATTAATGGAATAATAGAGAAATCAAAAAAAATAAAATAAATAAAGGAAAAATTGAATTTTTAAATGATAAGGTAATTAATACAAAATAAAATTTTGTCTAAAAATATCTTAGATAGAAATTTTAAATTAACTCAATTTTTTAGTTAAAAATGTTAATCTTTTAAATTAGTTTATTTTAATTCTTATTATTTTTTTGTAATCTTTTTTCTACTTCAATTTCAAGTGCTCTTTGATTTAAATTCCAAATATCTTTTTCTTTATTACTTAATTTAACGTTACTTTTGAATGGTTTATTTTTCTTTTTTAAAATTTCATCTTCATTAAAATAAAAATACGGTTGTTCGCTTAAATTTCTTATATTTTTCTTAGATAATAAATTCCTTTGTATATCTTCATATTTAGCTAAATCTTTTAAAAAATGCTTTTCAACTTTGATTAATAAAGTATTATAATTTTGATTATTTAAATAATTATAATTGATAATCAATTTTTTTAAAATTTTATCAAAAGAATCAATATTATAATTTTTTTCATAAATTAAAGAATTATATTTATTCTTAAGATCTTTTTTCACTTTCAAAAAAATTTCATTTACCATTTTATTATAATTATCCTTTTCTAAACTCATCATATTTAATGCACAAAAATGTTTCATAGACATAAATAAATTAAATTTAAAAATAAAAAATATATATATAATAAAAACAAATAATATAAAAACCCAATTATAGTATATTTAAAAAAAATGAAAAGTTCATTAAAAAAATCTTCAATGCAAAAATTAACTCCTGACCAAAAATCTCCGTCTCGAAATACAATATCTCAAAAATTATCTTCAAAAAAAGATAATTCAGAAGATTCAGATTTACAAATGACAAATATAAATAACAACACATCATCTTTTCAAACATTTTATTATCGAGGTTACCAAATGACATTAGTATCAGATTATTTAAAAGAATTAGAAAAAATAAGAGAAATAATAATAGAACCAAGATTAGATTTTAAAGAATTATTATCATGTTGTTTAGTACCAAATAGATATAATGTTTTTTATATAAATCAACAAAAAGAAAAAAAATATTTATTTAAATATAAAGAAATTTCAAGTTGTTGTTGTAGGTGTTGTTGTCCGAATTCAGTAAGAAGTTTTAAATTAAATATGTTTCATATGCTTTCATCAAATAAAGAAAAAGATTTAGATTATAAAAAATTAATAGCAATATATGAAAGACCTTTTGAATTTACAATATGTTGTTGTAATAGACCAATAATATATGAAATAAAAAAAAAAAATAGAGAAATGGAAGGATTTGAAAAAGGATTTATTTTAGATGTTTATAATCCTTCTCCATTATATTATGTTTATAATAAAGATAATATTTTAAGATGGAAAATTTATTCAGAATATTGTCAATGTGGTATTTTTTGTAATTGTGCTACTTGTGGTAAATGCTTTGAAGTTGATTTTTGGATTTTTGATGGAAGAGCTAATCATAAGAGAGATAAACCTGAAGGTAATATTAGAAAAATCTTTAAAGGTATTAGTGATTTTGATATTGATACTGATTGCTTTCTTATTACATTCCCTAAAGCTGCTAATCCTCTAGATAAAATCGATTTAATTACAGCTACTATTATGATTGATTATAGGTATTTCCAGTTAACTGATTTTATGGGAATTGAAATTGTTTAAGTTTTGTTTTTTGTAATTTATTTTACTTTTTTATTATTTATTATATTATAATTTTTCACTTTTTTATTAGTAAAAATACTTAATTTATTAAAATTAGAGTGAAAAAATATTCAATGATTTTTGAAATTCAACATAAAGGAAATAAAATTAAATAAAAAAAATAAAGATAACAGATAAAAACAATACAATAAAAAAATAACAATAAACCATTGAGAAATGCAGATTCAGAATCTATAAAACTTCTATTACAAAAAAATCGAATGAATTTATAAAAAATTTTTATCAAATTTTCATTTACAAGAAATAATAGAAAAGGGAAAAAAATTCAAGATTTAAATTTTTACTTTTTTTAAATAAATTATATAAACAACAGTAGAATATGAAAGAAAGAATAAATGAAAGAAAAAATAAAAGAGTAAATCAATTTAAAAAAGAAGAAGATATTAAAATAATAATAAAAAGTTGTTTAATTTCTTTTAGTTCAATCAGAATAAAATAATAGGTTTATAGAAACTTAATTAATATCTTATATATTGAAATATATTATTTATAAAATTTCAAAGGAAAAAATATGAATTTTTTGAAATTATGGTTATATACTTTTAATATTAAATATATTATGAAAATATAATTTCAATTCAACAGGAAAAAAAAAAAAATTATTTATAATAATTAAATAATAAACTAATTTTAAGATATTCCTTTATTATAAATTAGGTGAATTTTCATAATTATCATTATTATCAATATCATCAGGAATTTGATTTAATCCTTCATTATTATAAAATTGTTGATCTTGAAAAGAGATATTTTCCAATTTTGGAGTAATATTGATTGAATTTGGTAATTCATTAATTTGTTTTATTGAAATATTTTCTTTATTTGAATTTAATTCTATACTTTTAATTTCTTCTTTATTTTTTGATTTATTATCATTTAAATTTAAAATTTCATCATTATAATCTTTCATATTATTTTTTGTTTGATTTTCATTATTATTCATATTAAAATTTCCTGTATTATTATAATTATTATTAATTGAAAAATTCTTTCTAAAACTTGGCTTTGTTTTTTTTAATTCTCTTGAAGAACTTATATTATCATTATCATAATCATTAAAATAAGTAATATTTTGATATATTTCTCCTCTTTTTCTTCTTTTATCTTTTTTTTCAATAATTTTATTTGTTTCATTATTAAAATTCATATTTTGTAAATTTTGATTTTCTAAAAATTCTAATTCTCTTTGTAATTCATTTTCTCTTTCTTCTTCTTTTCTTCTTTCTTCTTCTTTCATTTTTTCTTTTTCTTTTAAAATTTCAATTTTTTCATTTTCACTTTTCCCAAGATTTTCAATATATTCAATTAATTTAGGATTAACATTTTCATCATTTTTTTCTTCTTCACTCAGTAATTTAACATAATTTCTAACAGATTCAACCAATAAAGTTTCATAAGATAAAGTCAATAATTCTAAAATAAAAACAATACCTCCTACTAATAAAAAATTTAAATAAATTTTATTAGATTTAAAAGCAACATCCATAGTTCCAACAGAATTAAATAAAGTTAATCTTTCAACAACAGCAATAAAAATTGCATATAAAAGAATAGTAGTACCAAAAATTAATCCAAAATTTAAATAAGTATTATATTTGGTATGAACAATTAAATCAATAGTAACAATAATTAACATATTAGTATAAAGATTAACACTATTAAACCAAATATCACCATAATTTCCATTTTTATCAATAGAACTTTTAATAATAGAAATAGAAATATAATAATTAATTAAACAATGAAAAATTCCTTTGGTTAAGCCAAGACCAAAATTAAAAACAGAAAATTTAGGATAATCTCTTCCTTCTAAATATAAATAAGGTAACATTTGAAAAATAATTTTTCCATCATCAGGATTTAAATCAATATCAGTAATTCCTTTAACTCCTAAAGGAATAGAAGTAAAAACTAAATTAAACAAAGTAATAAACCAATCATCAATAATAGTTTGTCCAGAAAAATTATTATAGAAACCAAAGAAAAAATGAATGATAGTAAAAACGAAATTTTTATAAAAAAAATAAATAATCATTTCTGAATTTCTCATTAAATTAACATAACCATGAAATAATAATAATCTTCTTAAAATTTTAAATTCTCCAATAGCATAATCAGAACTTTGAGCAGCTCTTAAACCTTCTTCACCATAAATTCCAATTCCAATATGAGCTTCCATTATCATTGATACATCATTGCCTCCATCTCCTATTGCTAAAGTTTTTTTATTCTTATTATAATTTTTTATCATTTTCACTACTTGACTCTTTTGAATTGGTGATACTCTACAACATATTACCGACACTGCATCTTTTGCTACAGATAAAAACATTTTCGTCATTTCTGCATTTTCTGTTAATGTAAATAATCCTTTTTCATCTATTATTATACCAAAAATTGGTTTTTGCATTGAATCATAGTTTCCTTTAAATTTTTTAAATTCTTTTATAAAAGTATATACTACTTTTTCTCTTTCATATTTATTTATATCTTCTAATCTTTCATTTTTTTTCACATCTTTTCCTTGAACAAAAAATATTTTCATATCTGAACTTATTAAATTACAACTTAAACCAATATTATATGCAGTATTCATTTTATCTCCTGTTAACATCCAAATTTTAATTCCTGCTTTTCTTAAATCTTCTATTACTTCTGGAACTTCATCTTGTAATTTATCTTCTACTATTGTTGCTCCTATTAAAGTTAAATTCTTTTCTATTGAATCATAACATTCTTCTACTAATTTTTTCTTATTTTTTGTATCCATTTTGGCTTTTTCTAAATTTATTGAAAATGTATCATATTCCCTTTGAGTTAATACTTTCATTGCTATAAATAATGTTCTATATCCTTTTCCTGAAAATAAATTCACATAATATTTTGCTTTATTTAAAACTATTTTAGGTTGAGATTCTAAATTTAATCTTTCTTCAATTACATTATCAGCACCTTTCATATATAATTTTATAATATCACCTTCCTTAACAATAATACTTTCTCTTTTTCTTTCAGAAGAAAATTCAATTCTTTGTAATTTTTGTAATATTTTTTTTTTAGTTCCTTTTTCATCACCTAAAATAATAACAATTTCATTAATATTATCATTTTCATCATATTTAAATCCTTGTAAACTTGCAGATTTGACTAATTCTAAATTATCAGGTGACATTGCTAAATATTCTCCATCTTGAATTCTACAATCATGACAAATTGCAAGTGCTTTCCAATATTCTTCTATTATTTTTTCACTTCTATCTAAATAAATACAGCAATTTGGATTTTCATCTGATTTTACTATATAATAATCATATTGAGTTGAATCAAATATACCATTTCCATTTTTACTACTTGATGCATTTATCATATCATAATTTTCAAAAGGAATTATTTTTTCTTTTCTTCTTAATTTTTCATTCACTTCATAATCATTTCTTATAAATTCAAAACATATATCTCCAATCACACAAAATTTAAGTAACATTTTATTACACGTTAAAGTTCCTGTTTTATCTGAAAAAATATAATCTATCATTCCTAATTCTTCATTTAAAGAAATTGATTGTGGCTTTATAAATTTTTTCCTTATAAAAGAATATCCTTGAACATCAATTCCAATAAATATACCTTGAATGAATTTTACCATTTCTAATGTTATTATTAATGATATTGGAATTAATGTATTTAATAAAAGAAAATAAGTAAAAAAAGATAAGAAAGTTTCTATTGATAATTTATAATCTAAATAATCAATATAATTTCTTCCAATTTCATTTTCATCAATTGTATCATCTTGTAAAATTAAATCTTGATTTTTAATGTATAAAGATTTATGAATTATTGCACTAATTATACTTAATATTAATTGAAAGAAAAAGATAAAATAAATTAATTTATTCATTAATAATTCGACAGAAGAAAATTTAACAATAACATCTTTTGAATTTTTCATTATTTTACAATTATGTCCAGTATAAATAACAATTCCAACAATCCAATGAGTATTTCTTAATTTTGCTCCTTTTAAAAGTAAATTTTTAGATTCAATTGGAAATTCAGTAACATCTCCATTAAACATAAAATTCATTTTCCCATTTAATTGATATAAATTTGGATTTGGTAAATCACAAATTCCATTTCCTTCAATACAAAAATATTCAATTTTATCTTTTATACCTTTTTTACTATTAAAACTTTTATTATCACTTTGAATATCTTTCCTATCATCTTTATTTTTTTTTTTAAAACTTCCATTTTCATTATTATTATTATTACTAAAACTAATATCATTATTAAAAGTATCAGCATAACTATCACTACTATAATTAACTCCAATATAATTATCACTAATAAATTTATATTTAGTATAATCTGGAGGTTCTTTTAACTTAAGAGTTTTTTCTCCATCAAGAGTACCAGTTTCAATATAACAAACTCCTTCTCTTAAATCACTTCCAAGAAGAACTAAATCACAAGGGAAAGTACAATCTTTTTTTACTTCAATAATTTCTCCCATTTTCAAATCTCCACTTGTAGTAGTGGTCCACATTCCTTCTCTGAAAACTTCTATTTTTTCTGAATTTTGTTGATGATCCATTTTTGCTTTTTGAAAATCTTCTATTCCTTCTCTTATTAATGATACAGTTAATACAATTATTAATGGTGCTATTGCACTAATTGGTGATAAAGGAGATATTATACTAATAAATTGTATTATTGCAATTACTAAAAAATATATGTTTGCTGGACGCATAAATTGTATTAAAAGAGATTTTGGAAGAAATGTTATTATGTTGTATTTTCGAGTTGTTATTGTATTATCTTTAAAAAATAATTCTGATGTGTTCTTTTCGGAATTGTTTATGTAAAATTGGTATATTGATGGAGAGTAGGTCAAATTCTTTTGAGACATTTTTTTTTTAATTTTTTTTTGAAAATTGAAAATTATTTCGAGATTTAATTTGGAGTATAAATTTATAATTTTCAGGAAATTAAATGGAATTTCAAAGGTAAAAATATTAAATCATTATTTTAATCATTGAAGATATAATAATAGTTTATTAGGATTAAGAATTTATTTCTAATCAAAAACTTAAAAATAAATTGTGAGAATCCTCTTATTTAGATTTTATCTTTTTTGTTGGAAAGAGAAATTAATAATTAAAATATTATTTTATATTTATTCAATGAGAATAAATAAAAAATTATCTCATTATCCTTTAATGCTATTTTCATCAAATTATAATAATTATAAAAGGAGATAATCAAGAAAATTATTTTTATTTCCTAAATCTGAAAATTATTCCACTAATAATATACTTTAAAATTTCAAATTTTATCAAAATTATCAATGAGTTTTTATTTAATGTATATTAAAAATAAAGTTATTAGGAAAAAGTATATTAAAATGATTGAGATTAATATATTGAAAAAGGAATAGTTTTTACGCATGCTTCTTACCAAATCCAGCTTGAAAATATAAATATTTTCTTTCAATATTTATAAATCATACAATAATTTTAAAAAATTAATAAAATTTTCTTTAAATTTCTATTATTTTAACATTTTTCTCTATAAAAAGTTGAAATTTTCTTTTATTATCTACTTTATTTTTTCTTAATATTAAAAACTTTTCTCAAACAGGAATTAAAGTATTATTTTCATAAAATTATTATTTATTGTTATATATGTGATTTATGTGATTTTATATTATATAAATAAAAAGAATAATCAACAAGGGTATTTTTCTTGTTAACATTTATTATATTTGATGATTTAACGAGATTTAAATTTGAAGTATGATTAGAAAATAAACAATATGAAAAAATAATAAATAATTATTTGAGCATCAATATTTGTTAATTTATTTAATATATTTTATAAACGAATGATATCAGATTAACAAATTTAAAATATAATTAAAAAATAAATAAAAGAATAAAATATTGATATTAATAAGAATTCAGAGATTTTTGAAGAGAGAAAAAAACTGAAGAATAATTGACAAAAAAAAAGAAAGATGATTCACAAAGGAAGAAAATTATATGAATAAAAAAAGAAAAAATAAGAAGATCTAAAGGAAATTGAAAATTTGAAGAAAGAAAAAAAATTGGAAGATGATTTATCAATAGCTGATGAAAATATGGAAGATAAAAAAATTATAGAGTGAGAAAGAGAAAGCTATATTGATAAAATATATGCTGGTTTAAAAAAATATATGAATATATCAAAGAATATAATGAATGAGAAAGAAAAGAGAGAATATAAATCATGAATTATCAAATTTAAGAAAAATTCATATTAATTAATTAATAAAAAATATATATTTAATTATAATAAAATAAGAAAAATATTAATAAGAGTGAATGAGAGTAAAAAATTCAACTCAAAGAGAAGATTATTCTATTAGTAGTAATGATGATAATCTTATATTAAGAGATAATAATGAAAAAAATGTTTCAATTAAAAAAATGAATAAGGAAATTGATAATCTTAATAAAAAACAATTGAATATAGATTTTCATATAATTGATGATTTTGAAGAAAAGGAAATAGAATTAAAGAAACAATTGAAAAAAAAATAAAAATCCCGATATAAATAATAATATTGAAAAATATTTAAATGTAATTAAAAAATTATATCAAATTAGATGAAGAAATCAAAAATCTAAAAAATTTATTACATGAATTAAAAACAAATAAAAAAAGAAAACTTAAGATATTAAATGAAGATTACATTGAATTAATTAAAACAATAAATAAGTTAGCTTTAATAGATTATGAAATTAAAGATCAAAATGAAAAGATAAAACAATTAAATGAAGAAATTAAAAAAAGAAACAATATTGAAGAATATTTCGATATAATCAAAGAATATATAGAATTAGATTTTAGACTTAAAACAATAAATGAAAAGATTATTATAAGAAAAAATCAAATAAAAATGATTAAAACATTTAAAACAAAAAATTTGGAATTAAAAAAAGAATTAAATAACATTATTAATGATATTAATAAAGAAGATGAAGATGAAGATAAAAATAAATTAAAAAAAAAATTGATGGTTTAAAGGATAATACCCAAATGTATTTAAAAATAATTCCAGAATATATTGAATTAAAAGAAAAAAAAACAAAAATATATTCTTCTTGAATTAAATATACAGATTGAAGAAATTGAAAACAAAAAAAGAGGAATCAAAAAAAGAATTAAATATTATTAATATTATTAAAGAAGATGAGGATATTAATAAATTAAAAAAAATAATTTTAAAGGATAATACACAAATATATATAACAATAATTCTAGAATATATTGAATTAAAAAAAAAAAATATATTCTTCTTGAAAAGTTAATCACACAAATTGAAGAACTTGAAAAAAAAAAAACGTTTTTGAAGCAGAATATAAATTAGAAGAACATTATTATAATTTATAAAATAAAAAGTAGAAAATATAAATGATTTAATACAAACTTTTTAAGATAAAAATGAAGATATGAATATTGATATTCAACTTTATTTGTATATAATAAAAACTTATGTTGAAAATGAGCAAGAACTAAAAAATTTAAATAATAGATTATCTAAGTTAAGAAAATATCCTTAATATATAAATTTTAATTTTAATTATTAATATAATAAATAAAAATGGAGGATGATTTAGATGAACAAATAAGAATAAAACAATCAATGATTAAAAACCTTAAAAAAGAAAATGAAGATATTGAAAAAAAAATTAAAGAAAAAAAAAAAGAAAAAGAAGCAAAAAGTAAAGAAATAAAAAGCTTACAAGAGAAATTAGATAATTTAAAACAAACAACAAACACTAGAAATGAAGAATATATAAGAAATAGACAAGATATTAAAAAAGAATTAGCCGATGCAATAATAAGAGAATTTAATGAGTTATATGAAGATGAAAGTAAGGATATAAGATATTATAAAAATAGAATTAATGAATTAAAAAACCAATTAGACGCAATTAACAAAAAAATTGAAAGAGAAACAAATAATTAATAATGAAATAAAAATTTATTCTTTATTTTTTATTAAATGAAAAATTTTTAATTAATTAAATTAATTTAATATTTTTTTTGGAATTTTAACTTTTGTTTTTCCTGTCATTCGTTAAAATTAATTATAATATTTTATTATTATTATCTATATAAAAGAAAAAAAAAATAAGCTCAAATATTTTAAAAAATAATTGAATTATTCAATAATAAAGCATAAAAAATATTAGAAAATATTTATAATAACATTATAATTAAATTTCTTTTAACTTTATAAACGAATTTTTGCAAATTAAAGTCACTATGATCATATTCAATTTTTCATAACTAAATAAATTCCTAACAAGAAATAATCCAAATAATATAAACATGTTAATAATTCATAAATAAAGATAATTCTGCTTTTTCATATTTTTCTTCATTTATCATAAAAAATATTATTTACAAAAATTCATATAATTCAGAAATTAATATATTTAATTTAATAAAATGAAATCATTTCATTATCAATATTAATAACATCTAATAATCCAAAATTATTAGATAAATAATCACAATATATATTTAATAAACTAGAGATATTAATTGAAAGTATAAAAACCATTAAATGAAAAATATGTATATATTTTTCACATATTTTTTTTATAGATTAATTAATAATAAGAAAAAATATTTTTATTATGTCTATTTTTATTAAAAAAATAAATAAATAAATTATGAATTATTATTTATAATTATTCCAAAAAAAAAATAATATTAAATTTTCTTAAATATTTCCACCTTTAAAAGCATCTGTCTTTTCCATAAAATCTTGAACTTGTTTTTGAATACTTGGTTCATATTTATCATTACCAAACATTCCATCTGCTAATCTTTCATAAGTTTCTACAAAATTTTCTTCTATTTGTTGTAATTGCCATTCTCTAAATAATTTCATCTTAACATAAATTTTCCATCTTTTAATTATTTTTAATGAATACTTTCTTTTCACTCTTCTTTTATGCATTTGAGTTATTTGAATTAAGTATATTGTATTTATCATTCTTTTTAATAATTTGCATTTTTGTAAAAATATTTTAACACCATTCATTCTTATTAAAAAATATAATTTTTCGATTAAATAATTTCCTTTTAAATTTTTAAACAAAAGATTTTTATAATTTTTTATTTTTTTTTTAATGTAATTTTTAGATAAATTCATAAATAAATGAATATTTGAAGTTTTTTCAATATTATTCAAAACATATTTTAATACTATATTACGTAGTTTATTTATATAATTTATAAAATAAGGAATAATTCTTTCAATATATAAATCATTTCTTTTATATTTTTTTTTATTTCTTTGTGTACTATGTTCCTTAAATTTAAATTTAAGTAAATGAGGAATTTTTTCATGATATGGAAAACTTTTTGTACAATTATATTTAGAATATTCTATTGAAGCTTTTTTTATTTGAATAAAAGTATTTAAAGTATTATTTTTTAATTTATCATTTATCATTTTAAATAATTTTGATAAAACTTTATAAAAATAAACTTTATAAATTTGATTTACCAAAAATTTTTTGAAAGGAGGATAAATAATTCTTTGCTTTTGTATTATATTTTTTTTATTAAATAAAAATGGTAATCTTGCTAATTTAAATAAAATTATTCTTTTTTTATATTTATTATTTGTATTAAGATTTCTACTTAATTTTCTCCATCTTCTTCTATTTTGAGATTTTTTAAAGTTATCAAATTTTTCTTTCATAAAATTTGAAATTAATTCTGAATTTTGTTTTAATTTTTTTTTATTTGCTTTTATATGGAATAAATTAAAATAATAATTCAATAAATTTTTTTCTTTTGAATCTTTCACTGTTTTCATTATTAAGTTCTTTAAAATGTTATTCCTTTTTTTAACAATGGAATAATTTTTTAATGATGAAAAAACTAAAATATTATTATCCATAATCTTATTTTGAAATATTTTTGAAAGTTTTTCAAGTTGATTAATTATTAAATTTTGTTTTATGTTATTAATTTTATTTTCTTTATCTTTTTTCATTATTGTATTAAATTTTGTGAAAAAATATTTTAAAAAATAATCATTTTTTTTCATTTTAATTTCTTTTTTGTTAAATACATTTAATAATCTTTCCATTTTTACTTTATTATTTTTCTTTTTAATCACATTTTTAATAAAAATTTGAATAATTTTTGCTTTTTCATTACATTTCATTTTTCTAGAAATTATTTTCCATTTATTTAAATTATATTTTAATAAATTATTAAATAAATCAAAATCAGATTTTATTTTTTTTTTAATATAAGTAAGAAGAGGATTTAATATACTTTCATATCTCCATTTATTGAAATATTTTATAAGATAATTATCTTTTTTTTTAACAATAGGAAAAAGTTTTATTGCTCTTTGAACCAACTTCATTTTTTGCATATTTAAATTTTTATTAAACTCTTTAATTTTAGGTAATATATATTTCTTTGTTAAAAATCCTCTAAAAACCTTTTGAATTTTTTTTGCAGGAGTATACAATTTTAATGTTTTAAATTTATTTTTTAATTGAATAAATTTAAGAGATAATAATAATTTATCATTATTTTTTCTTTTATTCTCTAAATTCTTTATTATTTTTTCAAGCAAAAATTGCTTTTTATTATTTTTATTTTTTATATATTTCCTGAAAATATTTTGAATTTTTTGGATATTATTAATTACATGATTCAAAGTTTTTAATTTAATTTTTTTAAAATTATTTTTTAAAAATCTTTTCTTAATAATTTCAATGTAATTTTTGTTTATCAATCTTTTTAACATTAAAATTTTATTGTTTTTAATAATTTGATATAAAAAAGAACGTTTATACTTTTTCAAAAGTATTTCTTTAAATTTAATTTCTCCAATTGAAATATTTTCTAATTTTTTTTCTTCTTCTTTATTTTTTTTTCTAATATAATTTCTGTTTTTTAAATATTTTTGTATTTTTTTAATTAAATAATCTACTTTCATTTTTTTTGTAATATGATTCCAATTTTTCAATTTATTTCTCAATTTTTCAACATTAAATTTATCTAATTTCTTAATTCGATTAAATAAAGTTTTTTTTTGGGTTTGTTTTTGCAATAATTTTTTTTTTGCAAATTGTTTTCTTATATTAGTTTGAATTGTTAAAATTGAAATAATTTTATTTATATTATTTTTTTTTTCAATCCATTTATTGAAATAATATTTTAAAAATTCATTTTCATTCTTTTCTTTTTTATTATATACTTTGAAAATAAATTTTTCGATTTTATGTGAGTCAATATTTTTTTTTTTCCATAAATCAAAATATATTTTTATCATTAATTTAGTGTAAATATTATGTTTTGAATTTAATATTTTTTTTAAAGAATTATTTCTTTTTTCAGAATAAATTTCTTTTTTAATTTTATTTTTCCATTTCTTTAAAAATTGTCTAAGTAATATATTTCTAAGATATATACCTTTGACAAGATAATTTTTATTTTTAATTAAAGCTTCATTTAAACTAATACCTGCAATAATATTTATATTATAACCTATAAAATTTTTCCATTTATTAAAATATTTTCTTATATTCTCTAAATCATTTTCTTCTTTTTTTTTAGAAATTTTATAAACAAAAATTTGTTTTTTAATATTTTTATGTGATAATTTCAATATATTATTTTTCCATCTATAAAAATATTTTGAAATATTATTTCTATTTCCATTAAATGTATAAGGCAAAATCTTCTTTTTGATTTCTTTTGATAAAAATTTATTATTTCTAAAATTTTTAATATATATAAAACCTTTTTTTTTCCTTTGAATAATTTTATTTTGAATTATCCCAACAATTTTATTTAAATTATCATTTCTTTTTGGATAAAAATATTCATTTAAAATCCATTTGTCAAAATATTTATTTAAATTATTAAAATGTTTTCTAATAATATACTTTTCTAAAATTTGATTTTTTTTTTCTTTGTTTGAAATTTTAATTATTTTTTCTTTCCATTCATTTAAAATTTTTTTACTTTTTAAATCTATTTTCCTTTCATAAATTTTATAAAAAAAATCAGCAGAATCATTTAATTTTAGTCTATGATTATTTTCTTTTAATTTTCCAAAAGAATAGATTAAAGCTGGTTTCCTAAATAAATAGTTATAAATTCTACTAAAAATTCTAGGAGCCATTTGGTACTTATAATTAACTAAATATCTATATTTATTAATTTGATAATTTTTTTCCTCATTATAAGTCACATTTTTCATATCAGGTCTTTTTTTTGATCTTTCCAAAATAAAAATAGGCTTTTTAATATTATTTTTAAATTCTTTAAAACTTTGTCCTCCACTATAATTACTATTATGAATATGCATTTATAATTTTTATATATTTAAAAAATAAAAAATAATACTTTAACTAAAAAAATTCTTTTTACTATATAAAGTAATAAATCAAATGTCTAATTCATTAATATATTTCAATATTTTTTTCAGAATAATCACTGGAAAACATTTTGAATATATTTTCATTCTAAATTCTCATTGTTTTATCCTCATATTTTAAGATCAAATTTTACTTAATAAAACCTGATATAAAAAAAATTTAAATTAAAAAAAATAAAAAATTATCCATTTAAAACTCAAAAAAAAAAAATGTCATCAGAAGTAACAAATGAATCAGATGAACAAACAGAAGATCAAATAGCAAAAGAAAATAAAAGAAATTTAAAAACAGATAAAGAAGAAGAAGAAGTAAAAGGAGAAAATTCATTAAAAGAAAATTCAAAAAAAGAAAATAGAAAATCAATATACACAAGAAGAATAATAGATATATCAATTCTAAATAAAATATTATCTCCAACATCATCTCATGGAAAATGTGGAGGACATAATTTAGGAAATACATGTTTTATGAATTCATCAATAGCTTGTTTATCAAATTGTACAGAATTAACAACATATTTTTTATCAAAAGAATATGAAAAAGATTTAAATAAAGAAAATCCAAGAGGTTTACAAGGAAAATTAGCTAAAGAATGGTATAAATTATTATATGAATATTGGGTTGAAAATAATAGAGTTGGAAATCCTTCTTCTTTTAAAAGTACTATTGCTAGAAAAGCACATATATTTAAAGGTTTTGGTCAACAAGATTCAAATGAATTTATGACTTTTTTCTTAGATTATATTAATGAAGATTTAAATAAAGAAAATACTGTTCCTTATGAAGAAATTGAAGAACAAAGAGATAATGAAAGTGATCTTGATTGTGCTAAAAGATTTTGGGATTTACATATTAGAAGAAATAATTCTATTATTACTGATTTATTTTCTGGACAATATAAATCTACTATTGAATGCCCTGATTGCCATTGGATTAGTAAAACTTATGATCCTTTTAATACTTTAATTTTACCTATTCCTAATAGACATTATGGTAAAAAAAATTTAAAAAAAAATTTTACTTTGTATTATATTCCTAAATTTTCTATCAGAAGTACTGTTAAAATTAATGCTTATTTAAATGAGAATATTATTATTAATGATGTTGCTAAAGAATTAAATGAAATTGAAGATTTTAATTATGATGTTAAAAATTTAACTTTTATTGAAGTTTCTGATAAAAAATGTGTTAGAATTTGTAATGGAGAAGATAAATTATTTGAGCAGAGTAATTATTTATTTTGTAGTGAAAATGATGAAGTTTATAAAAATATATTTATGTTATATATTACAACTGAAAATGAAAGAGATTTATCTGCTTATCCTAGGATATTTTATGCTGATGAAAAAATGAGTTCGAATGAATTAAAAATGAGAATATATTTTTATGCCAGACATTATATTAACAATCCTTTTGGAAAAAATGAAGAAGAAGATGAATTTATAAAATTATATAAAGAATATACTAAAAATGAAAATATTAAAGAATATGAAATAATTAATTATATGACTGAAGAATACAAAAAAATATTTGAAAATCCTAGTGAAGAAAGCAAAGAATTAATTGATAGTTTTTTAAAAGATCTTCCATTTCAAATTTTAATAGTTGGAAATTCAAAAAAAGTAATTAATTTATTAAAGGATAATATAGAAGAAAAATTAAAAGAATTTGAATTTATTTCAGAAAGTGAAAGTGAAGTAGGAAAATTATTAGATTTTATGACTAAAAATAAATATAATTTTATGTTAAAATTTAATCAAAGATCATCATTCATAGATAGATATTTATTAAAATTTAATACATGCTCAACTGTAAAAATGAAAGGATATGAAGAAAATCAATTTAGATCTTTTACTTGTGATTTACAAGATTGTTTAGAATTTTTCAGATTAGAAGAAACATTAGAAAAAGGAAATGAATGGTATTGTAGAAAATGCAAAGATTTTAAAAAAGCAAAGAAAAAAATGGAATTATTTTATTTACCTAAATTATTTATAGTATGTTTAAAAAGATTTTCAAATTCAGAAAGTAGATATTATTATTTATCATCTTATTATAATAGATGGGAAAAGAATAATGCATATGTTGATTTCCCAATCAATGATATGGATATGAAAGAATATGTTACTGGACCTGATAAAGATAATTCTGTGTATGATTTATTTGCTGTTAGTCAACATTATGGAGGAACTGGTGGTGGTCATTATACTGCTGTTTGTAAAAATGTTGACGGAAATTGGTATAATTATAATGATTCTTCTGTCTCTCAAACTAGTGAAAGTGATGTCGTTTCTAGTGCTGCTTATGTGCTCTTTTATAGGAGAAAAACTGATTAGATTTTATAATCAACCTTTTTATACCTTATTTTATGAGTTTTTATTTTGATAAAAAATCAGTCATTATTAATATAATAACAAAATATGTTTTTTTAATTAAAGAAATTTGAAAAATATATTTTTATTTTTATCTTAATTTTATTTAGTTTTTTAAAATTTTTAAGCAGTTTCTTCAGGTTCAACAAATGTTTCAATGTTTTCTACATCATCACCAATCATTTCTCCTCCTCCAACCATCATTTCCTCTTCTCCATCACATTCATCATCACCAATCATTTCTCCACCACCAATCATCATTTCCACTTCTCCATCATATTTATCATCACCAATCATTTCTCCACCACCAATCATCATTTCCACTTCTCCATCACATTCATCATCACCAATCATTTCTCCACCACCAATCATCATTTCCACTTCTCCATCGCATTCAACATCACCAATCATTTCTCCGCCTCCAATCATCATTTCCACATCTCCATCACTTTCTACATCAATCATTTCACCTCCACCAACCATTACTTCTCTTTCATCACTTGGTTCAATTATTTCACCTCCTCCGACCATTACTTCTCTTTCATCACTTGGTTCAATTATTTCACCTCCACCATACATTCCACTCATTAATGTATCACTCTTTATACTTTCATCTCCCATTTTTCCACCTCCTATCATCATATTTTTAGATGAGGTTGTTTCTAATAATTCATCTATCATTACTCCTCCACCTACCATTTGAGTAGTTTCATCCTCTTCTTCTTCTATCATTATTCCTCCTCCTATCATTAATTCATTTTCTTCTTCTTCTTTTATATATTTATTTAATTTTGTTTTTACCTTTTTCTCTTTTTGTGTTTTTGTTTTTTCTTTAGATTTACTTTTTGATGTTTTTGATGTTTTTGTTGTTTTTCCTTTTGATATACTTTTTTCACTTTTTTTATTTTTTGATACTATTCTTCTATTACTCATATTTTTTCTATATTCTGCATATGAAACTTCCGTTTCTGTTATTTTACTATAATTTATTCCACTTGAATCATTTGCTTCTGTTGTTGATTTTCCTACTGAAATTTCACTTCCAATACTCTTATTTAATTTATGTGTAGGAGGAATATATTCTGGTTCTGTTTCTCTTTCAAATTCTTTTCCTTCTATTACACAATTCATATATTCATCTATATTTTTTTCAGCTTCTACCATACCAATATTTAATAAAGATAATTGTATTTTATCTATATTTAAACATTCTTCTGATTTAATTAAAGCTTTTTTATAAAAATCTTTAGAAATATCATAATTTTGAAGGTAAGAATATATAAAACCATTTAATAAATCCATTTCTAATTCCATATCTTTATGATTTAGAGTTTTATTTTTGATGAAAAATTCATTTGAATAAGAAATAAATTCATTTATATTTCCTAAAAATAAGTTAATAATTGCTAATTGAGCTAAACATAAAGCATAAGATTCTAAATCATTTTCTTCTTCAGCTAATTTAATTGCATTATCAAAATCTTTTGTTCCTTCTTCAAAATTTTCTAACATTCTATTACAAATTCCACTATTATAATAACAAACAAAAGTATTTAAATTATGAGTCGAAATTTCTTTATGTTTATCATTATAATAAATACTTTGTTTAAAATCAAATAAATTAGCAAAAATACATCCAATTCTATTTAAAGCTAATTCAGTTCCGTAAATATCATCTAATAACTTAGCAGACAAAAAATATTTTTTATAAAATTTAAAAGCATTTTCATATTTTTGTTCTTTTTCACTTAATTGTCCTAAATAAAAAGCCATATGAGCTTCTTTAGTAATATCTCCATTTTTAATTCCTCCTTTAGCTCTAATCAATAATTCATTTATATTAGTATTCATATCATCTATATCAAGTGAAGGAATAGAAGGTGAAAAACCTTGATTTTCAATAAATGGATTTGAAGAAATTGAATTTACTCCTTTAGGAGGTTTAATTTGAATTAATTGATTAAAATAACTTTTTTTTGCATCATTTGATGAATTTTGATTTAAAATAAATTTATCATACAAATATTTATTTAATAATGAAGTATCTATTTCTTTTTCTATTGAAATATTATTAAAATATAATGAGAGATTACTTTTAAGTAATTCATTGTTTTTATATGATTGAGATAAAATATTTTGTTCTTTTAATTTTTTATTTTCATCTTTTTCATTGATTAAAGATAATGAACTTGTATCAACTTTAGGTCCATTAATATTAGTATTCATTCCTAAAATTTTTCCATCTACAGTAATTTTATTTGAAATATATGTTTTATTCTTTACTGTTGGAAGTGTAACTGAAACAGAATTTAATTTTTGTTTTCTTTTTTCTATAATTTCTTGTATTTTATTTTCTTTTGGTTTAATAAATATATCATAAAAAATTGCTCTTTCTGGTTTTTTATTTTTTTTTACTTTTAATTTAATTGATTCTGAATTTGAAGAACTTTCTGTCATTTGCCTAAATTTTTTATCTACAGATTCCACAGTCAAAGGCTCTTTTAAAAATTTTTGAGTCACTGATTTTAATGATGCTTCTGAATAACGTAAATTTTCTTTGGATATTTCATCCATTTTTAAATCTCTTGATATTGAAACTGTTTCTTTTAAATGCTTACTCATTTTTTTTTTACAAAGTTATTTTTTTATTTTATTTATTTAAATATATTTAATTATTATTTACGTTTTATTTTTTTTATTAATAAGAATGAATATTGCATTTATTAAATATTTTTTTCCAATTATAATTATTATAAAAATATTTGAATCAAAGCTATTAAATTCATAACAATATTTAAAGAAAACAAAATTAAATTAAAAAATAAAAAATTTAAATAAAAATAATTACACTCAAATCATGAATTGTTGAAAAATAATACAAAGTTGATTTGAAAAATACAATAAATTTCTCATTTTGAATATACAGTTAAATTATAATATAATAAATAGATATTTTATTTTACAAAGAAAATTGACAATCCTTAATGGAACATTCTTTAAAATTTTGGCTTTCAATAGCAAAAGTAAAAACTCTTTGTTCGACTAATATATCATTTTTATCACTAATTGATAGAAATCTTTGAAATTGATGAAATAAATTTTTTTTAGGAAAAATATTCACATTAACATTGTTTTTGGAATTAATTGTACTATTATGTTTAGCTTTTGTTACAACAGGAATAAAATTTTTAGTAAAATTTCCATGTTTTTCATTATCAGAATTTATACTTAAACTTCTATGTAAATTTCCTACTGTTTCTGTTCTTTTAAATTCATTTTTAATTAATGGTAGATTTAATTGTGATATGGGAACTATTTTATTATTTTTTTGATAAAATTGAGTAAAATGAATACTTCTTTTTTTATTTGAGTTTCTTTTAAATAAATTCTTGTGAAATACAAATTTATCATTATATTTATGAAAAATCCTATTTATATCTACATATGATTTAGTTAAAAAATCATATACTAAGAATTTTGTTGTTATTTCATTTTCTAAACTATTTTTTGAATTCAATTTAAATTTTGAATTATTAAATGAATTTCTTCTTTTACGAAATAATTCTCTTGAGATTATTGGGTCTTTATACACAAGATTATTTAAATTAAATTGTGATTGACTTGGTAATTTTTTTTCTTCAATTATTATTTCTTCATCAGTTTCTTTTGGTTCTATTATTTCTTGAATCACAAAACGACCTCTTATATTTTTAGAACCTGAATCATTTATATTATCCATGTTAAATTAATTAATTAATTTTTTATTTGTTTGATTAAAAAATTATTATATGAAAAATTTCTATTATTTTCTTTTTTCACTTTTGATAAAAAAAATAGAAAATTCTATTTTTTTCTTTATCACATAAAAAAGGAATTTTCCTAAAGGAATATATTAATGACTGAAAAATACAATTATAATAGTCTGTCATCTCAATAAACTTTTTATTTTTAAAAAAATTGTGATAATATTTTCTTTCAATAATAATAAATTAATTTAAATCTCTTGACTCACCTTAGATAAATACCATTAGAAATATTTAAACTTAAAAACACGTTTAATTCATATATAAAAAAATTATAATTCTTTTTGATTAATGGAAAAAAAAAATAAAATAGCATATTTTAAAGAATTATTCCTCACTAAATAAAAGATAAAAGATTATGTTTTAATAAAAAATGATATATCCCTTAAAACATAAAACAAATAAATTAATGAGCTAAATATATAATAAGTGAATAAGAAGAAAAGTCAAAAAAATAAAATTAGTTGAAACCAAAAAAATATATAAAATCAAATTATAGTTTTTTTATAAAAAATTCATAAAGTAATTTTAAGATATATTTTGAAATCAATTAAAAAAAATTTTTGAAACAAATAAAAATAAATAATACTTCTTTTTAATTAATGAATAAAAAATAAAAAAAGTAAATTTGAAATGAGAGAGTTTGTGATACAAAGATATAACAAATACAATCAGTTATTACAAGAAATAGGATTAAGAACAGAAAGAGATAAAATTACAGTAAATGAATTAAGAAAGATAGTTATTTCCAAATATCCAAATAATTTTAAAGAAAATAATATAGTTCAAATAAATGGTTATTGTCCAATTCTAGAATCATATATTAAAGATAATGTAAAATTAATTAAATTTTTTGAAAATGAGGAAAAAGAAGATAATAATAATCAAAATAATTTTAATGAAGAATTAAATGAAAATCAAGAATATGAAGAAAGAGAATGTTCTAATGAAGAAAGTGAAAGTGATGAAGATTTATGTTATAAAAAAACTTTAGATGAATTAATAAAAAGTGAAGAAAAGAAAAAATTATCCAAAAAAAGAAAAAGAGAAGAAAATAATAATTATAATGATAATACAAATCAAATTAAAAATATAATTAAATTTGACGAAAAATATGAAATTATTTCTGATTTTGCTCCAACAAGAAGAGAAGTTTTAAAAGCGTGGTTTGAAAATGATAACAATAAAATTAAATATAAAACAAATAATTATAAAAAAAAATACCTTAATCCTGAAAAATATGCTCAAAAGAATAATATTGAAAATCCATTTTTTAATGGAGAAACATTGGTTTTAAGTCTTAATTTTCCTAATGAAAAAAATAATTTTGAAAATCAAGAATTTAAAGAAAAAATAAAAATAGAAGAAAAAAAAGAAGAAGAAAAACCGAAAATAAATAAAAACAAAGTTGAAGTAGAAAAAAAAGGAGAAGAAATTGAAAAAAAAAATGAAAAAAAAAAAGAAGGAGAAAATAAAATAGGAAAAAAAGAAATTAGAATTGATTTTTATTTTAATGATAAGTTAAGTCAAGTAAATAGAAAAGAAATAGGAAAATTTTTATATGATTTTTATAATCTAAAATACCCTAATTTTTCCGAAAGAATTGAATGTTCAAAATTAATTGATAAAATAATTCAATTAGAACCTAAAAACAAGAAAAAAAAATTAAATTTTGTTTTTGATTTAGACAATACTTTAATATGTGCTTTTAATATTAATAATAATATTAATTTAAATAAAATAAAAGAAAAATACCTTAATGAAAATTATATATTTGATGAATGCTATAGTAAAGGCTTTGAGAATATGAAATTTATTATTCATATAAGAGAAGGAATTAAGTCATTATTTGATAAAATTAAAGATATTGGAAATTTATTTATTTATACAATGTCTATTGAACCATATGCAAATATGATAAAAAAACATATTGAAAAATTTTGTAATATTAAATTTGAAAATATGATTTTTTATGATAAAAAAAATCATACAACTAAAAATAAATTTTTGCATTACTTAAACTTAAATGAAAATAATACATTAATATTAGATGATCGTGAAGAAGTTTGGAATGGAGACAAAATTAGAGAAAAATGTGTAATAAATTCAATGTTTTATCTTTCTGAAAAAGCAATTACATTTGCAAATGAAACATTCACAGAAAAAAAACAAAAAAAAAGCATTACTCCTTTTTTCTATAATATAACTACAAATAATTGGTTAAATAATAAAATGGTATATGTGATAGAAAATCCATTTAAAGATTATAATAGTGAAAGAGCTTTACATATAGAAAATGAAAATTCAAATAAAAAACAATTAGAATATATAGGTATTCTTTATAGAACAGTTTATAATATTTTAGATTTTATGGATTTTGATAATATTCTACCAATGGAAGCTGTAAATATGATTAGGAAAACTATTTTTGCTGGAATGATTTTTGATATTTCTAGTTATAAATCTATTTCTTATGTTATTTTAAAAGATTTAATTATAAGTAATGGTGGTGAAATTTCTATAAATTTTAAATACATTGATGAAGCTAATTATGTTTATATTTGTAATATACCAATTTTTAAAGAAAAAAAAGAAAATATAAATAATAAAAAAATTAGATATAAAAATTTTTTTGTTGTTAATGAAAAATATATTTTTGATTGTGCTTTATGTATGGCAAAATTACCTTTAAATGCTCAAGAGTACCAAATTAATATTTAAATAAATTAAAATATAATATTAAAATCTTTTACTTTCCAGTTATTTTATATTTTAGTTTATAGTAAAATATCATGACATCAATAAGTCCAAGCATAATAATAATACCTATTAATATAATTTTATTGGTTGTTGCTCTTCTAATCATAGAATTTAATAATTTTGCAGTTTTTTTTACATAACTTTCAGCTTCATTTAATAAATTTCCAGTATTAACTAAAATATTAGTTTGATTTTTTAAAGAACGCATTGTTTCTTTATCTGTATCATTAACATTACTTATTAATTTTATTGATTCTTTCATTTTTTTATTTCCATATTCAATATCATTATTTGTATTTATTAAATTTTGTCTTGTTTCATCACTCATTAAATTTGAATTTTCATTTTCATCATTTTCATCTTTTAAATTGGATAAATTTTCAACTTCTTTAAAATTTCCTTTTAATTGATTCATTTTTGATTTAAAATAAGGTAAATTAAATTTTTCTTTTGTTTTCATTGAATAAGATGAAAGTTCAACTTCCATACTAAGATAAATTTTATCACATTCATTTAAAAGTGATTCAATTTCATTTAATTTTTTATTTGTAATCGAACTAGGAGATAATAAAGCAGAATTAATATTATTTTCTAAAACAGAAATTTTTTTACTTAAAATATTTTTTGTTTCAGGATTAATATCGGGAGAATTAAAAATTAATGCATTTTCATTAAAATTATTATTATCCATCATAAATTCAAAAATATGTAATAAATTTAATTTCAAAACTCTAAAAAATAAATTAATAAAAAACACCTTTCATAAACCATAAAATTTATATATAATCCAAAATTATAAAAAAAATAATAAAATGACAGATACCTCAACAAATACATTATCAAGCCATAATACAGGAAAAAATCTTTTATCCAAAACTAAAACAAAAAAAAGGCGTCTCCGTAGATTTTTATCATGTAAATCAGAATCAAGTGATTCAAACGATAATATATCATCTACTCAAAATAATTCAATAAATTCAGAATTAAGACGTAAATCAAATTTAGATATTGAATATCCAGTTTTTATAAGAAGTCATTCAGTAAAAAAGTTAAATATTAATTCTTCATTAATTGATAGAATTAAAGAAGAATTAAATGAAGATGATTCTTTCTTTTCAAATTTTTCTGGAAGAAAAAAATTTATTTCTAAAGAAACAATGCCAAAAGATAATTTATTATTTTTTGATAAAAGAAAATATACAGATGAGCCATTAAATATAACAAGTAAAATGGAAACAGTCCCTGAAATAGATGATAATTTTTTCTTTGAAAGTCCAAGAATAACATTATTAAGTGATTTAAAAGAAGATTCAAAAATAAATAAAATAAATCCAAATTTAAATGTTATAAAAGCTACAATAAATGAAAATGATATAATAAAAGAAGAAAATGAAGATTATTTTGATATATATTATAATTTTAAAGGAGATATAATTACTAAAAAATTTGAAAGCTTTATTGATAAAGAAGAACCTCCTTTTGATTTACAAAATTTACAAGGTGAATGTAAACCTTTTTATGATTGTGATGTTATTGCTGAAGCTAATAATGAAGAAGATGTTCATGTTGACGCTCAAGAAATTATTAGGCAAAATTCTTTTAATTTAAGGAAATTAGGTAATAAAGTATGTACTGATGAAATTGATACTCAACCTAAAATTAGAACTATAAGAAATAAAATTGAATGTGAAGAACAAATTATTAAAGAATGTGATGAAAATGGAGATAATGGAGAAAATAATAATGATGATAATAATAATAATGAAGGAAGTGGAGATAATAATAGTAGTGAAAAAAATGCTAGTGATGAAAATGAAGGTAATGATAATTAAAATTGATTTGTAAATTCAATTTATCTTTTTATTTTTAGAAATTTATTTTTAATCGAACCTTGGTTATTTATAGACTTTATCATAATTAATAAGAATTATTTGTTTTACAAAATGTGTAAATGAAAAATTTAATAAATATTTTTATTAAAAAAAACTATAAAAATTAATATAAAAAAACTAACAAAAGAAAATAGATATAAATACATATTAGAGGTTGTTTTACTGAGTAATATCAAGAAAAAAAAAATTATTTATTAAATAAATCATATTATTTTATTAATTTAAAATTATATTTAATCTTAATCAAAAGAACCTTTTAATCAAACAATGAAATTTTTTATTCTTTAGTATAAATAAAAATGATAAGTAAATAAACCATAATTGTAAATAAAAGATATAAAAGAATCATTTTAGATTACCTTAAGAAATCATAATATATCATTAATTTTCATAAAATTTATATACTATTCTGATTAATTCCATTAAAGTTATAAATCCAATCCATTAATATTTATTCCATTTGGCATATGTGAATCAATAGAAAAATAATCATAATATGTTACCATTTCTATAATTGGAGTTAGAACAAAATTATTAGATGAAACTTCTAAAAATCGATAAAATTTCTAAGTTTAAATTGTTATGTAATTTAGAAACTTTTATTTTTAATAAACAATGAAGTAAATTTGTTCTTCAACCTAATTTATCTATATAATTGATTTTGATTTATATTCATCTACTTCTTTTGTCACTTCTTTATTTTCGTGCATGAAATATACTAGTAAATACATTGTTTGTCCACTTAAAGATATTTTTATTTTATCTGTTAATTTTCGGATTTATTCTGCATTAGGTGAATAAGTAAAATAAATAAAAATACATTAGATGTTGATTTTAATATTTTTGATTTCTGATAAATTAAGTATTTCTCTCAAAGGAATCAAAGCTATTTTTCTTAGATATTCCTTTTATAATAACAACTAATAATTTTAATAAGAATATTGACTTCCAAACTGAGAATCATTTGATTCATATTGAAAAATATAATATATTTTTATTGATTGGGAATATTGCTATTCTTTTTTTTGGATTTGTAAATTTAATTGTCTTACTATTGTTCATGATAGGTTTAATATTAATAATAATGTGAAAAAACTTTATCATTTTCAATTTTTTAAATGATATATATATGATTAATTAAATTTGACAATATAATTTTTTTTTTAAATTTGAAATAAATTTTATTTTAAATTTGAAATAAATTTTGTTTTAAATTTTTTGAAAAATTTAATTAAATTTTTTAAAAGGCAAAAAAAGAGGATAAAAACAGTAATTTATTGGAAAAATTTCATAAAATCTTCAAAAGTAATTTCCTCTTTATTTTGAGCAATTTTTTTCAAAGTAACTTCTAATTCTTCACTTAATTGGAATTCATTTCTTAAAATTTCTTGAATTTTAGAAGTAGAAATAGTACCATTTAATTCTGGATTTCCTCCTAAAGCAATAAAAGCATCTTTAGCTTCTTTAATTAATTTATTTTTATATTCAATTTTTTGTTTAGCAATAATATATTTAAAATCACTTTCATTAATATAACCTTTATTTGCAACATCAGCTTCAGCCATCATTGCAGATAATTCATCATGATTAGGATAAATATCTAATGAATTTAATATAAATTTTAATTCTTTCATATCTACTCCTCCATCTAAATTTTTATCAAATAATTCAAATATTTCTTTTATTTTATTCTCTTCA
>JAEEGK010002828.1_pt1 | contig 43560 bp, 28 predicted proteins | sample 8958771 | NCBI WGS metagenome assembly JAEEGK01 (sample SAMN16246547, study PRJNA631951) | gut metagenome | biome: gut microbiome; feature: rumen; material: SC-attached | host: Bos | place: Iran: Karaj | collected 2018-10
TTCTAAACATTGTATAAACATGATTTTTGAACCCGAACGACTGATTCTGCGTCCGTGGCGCGACAACGACGCCGAAGACCTATATTTATATGCCCGCGACCCGCAGGTTGGGCCGATTGCTGGCTGGCCGACGCACACAAGCGTTGAAAACAGCCTTGAGATTATCCGCACTGTATTCTCAAAACCAGAGACTTACGCAATCGCGCTAAAATCTGATGACCGCCCGATTGGCAGCATCGGGTTGCTGTTCAATGGTGACGGCATTGCACCAATTGGCGATACGGAAGTTGAGTTGGGCTTTTGGGTTGGCGTTCCGCACTGGGGGCACGGTTATGCACCCGAAGCCTCTCTCCGACTGATTCGCCACGCTTTCGACGACCTCAACGCCACCGCCGTTTGGTGCGGCTACTACGATGGCAACCTCAAATCGAAACGCGTTCAAGAGAAAATCGGCTTCACCTATCACCATACACTTGAGAATGTTGAAGTTCCGCTTGTTAACGATGTCCGCACGGCACATATAAACAGAATGACGCGGGAAGAGTGGCAGAATTGTGAATTTTCGCAATCAAAGAACAATTAACACATTGAAAATGAAAAAGTTTTTCATCATTTTGTTTTCAGCAATATTTGCAGGACAGGCATTAGCTGAAGATTTTACTAGCGGCAATTTGCTATACACAGTGACTGATGCCGAAAAACACGAAGTTTCTGTGAGTCAGGCAGGAACACAGCCAGAAGGCGACCTTGTGATTCCTGAAACAGTTGAAAACAAAGGCATAACTTATACTGTTACAAATATTTGCGACTGGGCATTCTATTCCTGCGGCAGTCTGACTTCGATAATCATTCCAAATTCGGTTAAAAGCATTGGCATACAAGCGTTTATAAATTGTGTCAACATGACTTCAGTAACCATTTCCAATTCGGTTACTGACATTGGCGAACTCGCATTTTCGGCATGCTTTAAATTGGATTCTGTAACCATTCCTAATTCCGTCATAAACATTGGCGAAAACGCGTTCTGCGGCATAAAAAACATCTTCTATTCCGGCCATGCCGAAGGCAGCCCTTGGGGAGCTGAATATATTAACGGCAAAACCGATGAGAACCTGTTTGTTTTTGTCGACGACAAAAAGACCATCATAAGCCGATACACTGGCAATGCAAGTTGTGTAATAATTCCAGAATCAGTCACTTGCATCGGTGATTCAGCGTTCTATCAGTGCTCGTTTGATTCGATAATCATTCCAAATTCGGTTACTACAATCGGCGATTTTGCGTTTACTAATTGCCATAATCTGACATCAATAAACATTCCTAATTCAGTCACACACATAGGCAACTCCGCATTCCGTTATTGCTCTGCCCTTGAATCAATAACACTCCCCGATTCTCTCACAAATATCAGTGAACGAGTATTTTCCGAATGCAGTGAGCTAACTTCAATTACCATTCCCAGCACCGTCACAGACATTGGCAATTATGCGTTCATGCTGTGCAAAAGTCTGACTTCGATAACAATTCCCAATTCGGTTAAAAACATCGGCGACTACACGTTCGGCAATTGCTACGGGGTGATATCGATAATCATTCCTAATTCCGCAACAAACATCGGGAAAGGGGTATTCTCCGGCTGCCAAGCACTTACATCGGCAACCTTGCCTGAAACAATCACCACCATTGGCCAAGATATGTTTTCCCAATGCAACGCATTAACATCGATAAAAATTCCAGAAACAGTTACTGTGATTGACGACGGGGCATTCTTTGCTTGCAATGCACTTGAATCGATACGCATCCCGAATTCTGTTACGACCATTGGCAAATCAGCGTTCTCTTTTTGCGATTCGTTGAAATTTGCAATTATTCCCATTTCGGTAACAACTATCGGTTCCACGGCGTTCATGCGTTGCCCTAATGCGACAATTTACTGCGAAGCAAGTTCGATTCCCGATAATTGGCATTACGACTGGAACTACCTCACGGCAAAAGTTTTATGGAATCTGCAAATATCCGATAATGAGGAGTTTGAATTCAGCTTTAACACCGATGATCATGGAAATTCAGCCACTTTAATTAAGTATAAAGGCGAATCAGAATTGGTCAAAATTCCAAGCGCCATTCTTAAAGACAGCACGATTTTTCCCGTGACAGACATTGGCGACAATGCATTCAGCGGATGTGCCAAAGTGAAAACTCTCACAATTTTACAAACACTAAAGCATATCGGGAAAGGCGCTTTCGAACAGTCAGGATTGGATAATCTGCTGCTGCCAAACAGCATAGAACACATTGACAACCACGCATTTGCCAATTGCAAAAATCTCAAAACAATTTTCATACCCTATTCTGTAAAAATCATTGAGACCGACGCTTTTAATGGCAGCAATAACGCATTCATCTGCTGCGCCTCACCCGCCAAACCAAACACATGGAGCGAAATGTGGAACAACAATGGCGGAACGCAGGTTTGGGGCTGCACAACTGGTTCGGCAGACGTTTTCTCGTTTGAACTTCATGCCGACGGCACTGCGACAATTACAAGCTACGCAGGCAGCCGTGACTCAACAGAGGTTGTAATTCCATCAGTGGCGATAAACAACCTTTCAATCTTCCTTGTCGCAAGCATCGGCGAACGCGCGTTCTCGAATTTCGACAACCTGAATTCCGTAACACTCCCCTGCTCCATCAAAACAATTGGTTACGGCGCATTCGCATTTTGCAGTAATCTGAAATCGATAATCATTCCCGACGGGGTTACCAACCTTGGCAGCCGCGCATTCGGGTATTGCACAAACCTGACATCGGTAACCCTGCCGAAAACAGTCAAGAGCATCGAAGACGGAACGTTTTATGGCTGCAACAATCTGACCAAGATTGACATTCCCAACGGAACGACAAATATCGGCAACGAAGCGTTCTATGGCTGCAACCGACTGGCATCAGTGTCCATTCCAAACTCGGTCACCAGCATTGGGGACAGAGCATTCTGCCGATGCGACAGCCTCACATCGGCAACCATTCCCAACTCTGTCAGAACGATTGGCGACGGCGCGTTTGCTTTTTGCGGCAATCTAGAATCGATAATCATCCCCGACGAAGTCACAAGCATCGGAATCTACGCCTTTTGGAATTGTACTAACCTGACGTCAGTAACTATTCCGAAAAACGTCGCAAGCATTGAAAACGGTACGTTTCATGGCTGCCGCAGCCTAATATCTGTTACCATTCCAAACGGAGTAACAAGCATCGGCGACGAGGCATTCCATGGGTGCGCCAACCTCACTTCGGCAACGATTCCAAATACTGCGAAAGCCATTGGCTGGAAAGCTTTTGCCAAATGCGACCAACTATCGACAATAAACATTCCGAAAACGGTTTCGACCATTGGCAGCCTTGCATTCGTTAACTGTTACAATTTGACAATCCGATGCGAAGCAAGCTCACAACCTGACAGTTGGAACGACGATTGGAATTTTTCAAACTGCCACGTGGTTTGGGAACTTGCAACTGCAGTCAACGATCAATCAGCCGCGCAGTCAACCATCTACGCCACTGGCAAAACCATTGTAATTAAGAATGCTACGGATGAAATATTTGTTTACGATGCAATGGGTGCATTGGTTGGTAGATACGTGCCATGGTGCGTCTCTACGAGGACAACGGAAATAACCATCAACAACCCAGGCGTTTACATTGTAAAAACTGGCAGCACAGCGAAACGTGTTTTTGTGAATTAAAAAACAGATTAACCAATTGATAATATGCAAAATAGGGTTGTCACATCGTGGCAACCCTACTTTTTTATAATCGTCTGTGTAATTCGTAATTACCTGACAACCAATGCCTTATTTTTCCACCTTCAGCGTGTCGTACATTTTGCGAACCTTCTCTTTGGCTTCTTCAATTGAGTTGCCGCGAGCCAGCAGCACTGCCATACGGCGGTGTTCGTGAACTTCGGGTTTGCCGAAGATTCTCATCTGCGTGTCGGGCATTGCAAGCGTTTCCTCAAGGTTGCTGAACTTCACATTTTGGCTGTCGCCGAAGACCACCACGGCTTTCGAAGCCGACGGGCCGTGGAAGGCGATGTTCGGAATGGGCAGGCCCAGAATGGCGCGCACGTGCAGCGCAAATTCCGACAAATCCTGCGAAATCATTGTCACCATACCCGTGTCGTGCGGACGCGGTGATACCTCGCTGAAAATCACGTCGTCGCCCTTCACAAACATTTCCACGCCAAAGATTCCGCGGCCGCCGAGTGCGTCGGTAATCTTCTTTGCAATGTCCTGCGCCTTTGCCAGAGCGGCGTCGGTCATAGGCTGCGGTTGCCACGATTCCTGATAGTCGCCGTCCTTCTGCCAGTGGCCGATAGGTTTCAGGAAACTTGTGCCGTCCTTGTGGCGGATGGTCATAAGCGTAATCTCATAATCAAAATCGATGAAGCCTTCGACAATCACCTTGCCAGCGCCTGCACGGCCGCCAGCCTGCGATATTTCCCACGAGCGGTCGACGTCGGCTTCGCACTTAACCATACTTTGGCCGTGGCCCGACGAACTCATAATCGGCTTCACCACGCACGGAATGCCAATCTCTTTGATGGCGGCGCGGTACTCGTCGTAGTTTGCCGCAAACCGATAGGGCGATGTCTTCAGCCCCAGTTCTTCGGCTGCCAGACGGCGGATTCCCTCGCGGTTCATAGTCAGGAATGTGGCGCGTGCCGTCGGAATCACATTGAATCCTTCCTTCTCAAGTTCGACCAGCGTTGGCGTTGCAATTGCCTCAACTTCAGGGATAATGTAGTCGGGGCGTTCCTTGTAGATAATCTCGCGCAGTTTCTCGCCGTCGAGCATTGAGATTACATACGAGCGGTGCGCAATCTGCATTGCGGGCGCGTTTGCGTAGCGGTCAACAGCCACCACCTCAATGCCAAAACGCTGAAGTTCGATGGCCACTTCCTTGCCCAGTTCGCCCGAGCCGCACAGCAAGGCCTTCTTGCCGCCTTCCTTAAAGATTGTTCCAAATTTTTCCATATTACCGATGGTTTTGTAGTTAAGTGAAAGCCAAATGTATTCAACAGTTCAACCCGATTAGCAAAGTCGAAAATCAAGTTGTTGACAAATAGCGAACAATCCGCCAAATCGGTTTATCTTTGTGCGGTTGGCCCGATGTGGCCGACTGCCGATAAAATGATTTAACAAGCAATGCGTGAAGTAATTACATTGACCGATGCCTTGATTGTGCCGCTTTATCTGATGATATTGTGGTGGATAGCCTCGTCGGTTCGTCGTAACCATATCGACGCCGAGCCCTGCTACCGCTATTTCACTGTCGGCCTGATGCTCAAGATTTTCGCGGGCATTGCCTTTGCGCTAATCTACACCTATCACTACGGCGAAACCGACACCCACTATTACTATTGGGGCACGCAGTCGATTGAGCGGCTTGCGCACAAAGATTTCGGCGCTTTCGCGAAAGTGATGGCAGGTGTGCACACGCCCGAAGTCCATTCCGCCTTCGACCGCACAACAGGTTGGCCCACCTATTGGCGCGACCCCAACTCGTTTGCCGTCTGCCGCTTCAACGTGCCGCTCTACCTGTTGGGATTCAAAACATTTTTGGGCAATATTATCGTGCTCAACGCCTTGCTTTTCATTGGTTTTTGGAAGTTCTACAAACTGATGCTCAAACTCTTCCCCAACAACGACCGCAACTTCGCCATAGCCTTGCTCTTCGTGCCGTCGGTGGTGTTTTGGGGTTCGTCGCTGCTCAAAGACAGTTGGTGCCTTGTGGCGTCGATGTTCGTTTTCTGCGCCGTTCACAGCCTTCTCATATCGCGCAAGCGGATTGTTGGCAATGTTATCTTGTTGATAATCTGCAGTTATATCTGTATGAGCATTCGTCCGTATTCGTTTTTCACCACAATGGGCGCGTGCATTGTTTGGATTGGTTTTGTTTATGTCTATCGGATGCGCTCGCGGTTGTTTAGGGTGCTGTTTTTCCCCATAATCGTAGCCGTGATGTGGCTTGTGGGCGTGGGGCTGTTCTCGCGTTTGGGCTCGCTTGCCAACGAGCGTTATCAGTCGCTCGATGCCATAATCGAGACCGCCGTCATTATCCAGGACGACCTGAAAAAAGAGTACTACGGCGGCAACAGTTTCGATATTGGCGCGTTCGAGCCCACCATAGGCGGTCTTGTGTCGAAGGCACCCGCAGCCATTGTGGCAGGTGTCTTCCGTCCGTTTGTGTGGGAATCGCGCAACGTGCTGATGCTCATTTCGGGGCTCGAGACGTTGGGCCTTATGCTGCTAATCATTTATTTGCTTTTCAAGTTCGGTCTTCGCCGAATATTCAGCGTAGTGATGCGCAATCCGTTCCTAATTGCCGCGTTGGTTTTCGTGTTTACCTACGCTTTTTTTGTGGGACTTACCACTGCCAACTTCGGTGCATTGGTGCGCTACCGTATGCCCGTCATTGTCTTTTTGGCGCTCGTTTTGGCTGTCGTTTGGCGCTATATGCAGTTGTCCCGCCTGCTGACCGAAAGCGAAAAAGAACAGGATCGCCTTGCAATGCGCTGACATTCATTTTATTACAACTTGCGTTACGAATATCCGCAAAAAGTTGCGCATTTGTGGTTACACCATAAATAAAGTTGCTATATTTGCAGCGTTAAAAACCATTGTCGTGTAGTGTAATGGTAGCACCTCAGATTCTGGTTCTGCTTGTGAGGGTTCGAGTCCTTCCACGACAACAAAAAGCCTTGTAAGTGAATAACTTGCAGGGCTTTCTTGTTTTATGAGAATATGCCAATATGAAAGTTGCGTTACTTTTTTTGCATTTTTAGTAACGCAGAAAATCGAGAAGTTCTCTGCCTTATAATAGGAATAATATTTACTAATCTTTCTTTTCCAACCTCCACCCGTGTGTTACGGGAGCGGAAGCAATATTGGCGGTTTTGTTTTTTTTCGATAAAGTTGTACGTTTTGTAAAACGTACAGGCATTCAGACTTCGCGGAATTGAACTGCGAGCCGATGGGTGTCTTTATCTTTTTAGCCGAACTTGTTTCGGCTTTTTTGTTGCTTGCAGCATTAAGTTTGGAAATAGGGTTGCAATCGCAAAGAAACGCATCAGCGGATTGTCTTTAATTACAACCACTGAAAAAGGAAAAAAACAAGAAATTTGTTGTGTCGAATTGGCAATTTGTAAAGTCGAATGCCTAGATGCCGCAGATAGTGCAACCCCGAAGCCTAACGTCCGAAACGACTTCGACACTAAAAGTACGAAAAGAAATCGAAACAGCCAAACAATCATTAAAAACAAGTTCAAACCAGACAAACTGGCGTACACGCTTTCAATGTAACCAATGTGGATATATACAAGAAAACCGCCAACAGTTTGTCGGAGGCCAATAACTATGGTTCGAGATTGACTGCAAGCGGTAAACTTGATATAAAGATACCACAAAAATTTTGCTCGTTAAACAATTATTTGCACATTTGTAGTGCGGGGGGAGCGTTCTGCATTTATTGCAGACCCCCCCGTTCCTTTATGCGGGGGGTAGAGCGAGGAATCGCAGCCTCCCGCTCCCTTTTTATATAGGCCGTTAAAAAAGAAAATCACACCATTTTGTCATACAGTTCCAAAGTGTCTTTCAATTCTTTACGCATATGTTCGCGCACGTTTCGCGGGTAAATGATTTTAATGCCAGGTCCGTACGACATAAAGACAGAGTACATTTCGAAGTTGATTACCACGTCGATAGCGAAGACGCAACTGCCGTCGGGATTTTCGCGCACAAGACGCTGCGAGCGGTGCAAAGGCTTGGTTCTGACGTAGTGGCTCTGTTCGGGTGTTGCCCAAAACTTGATGGTGCGCGGCGTGCTGCCAATGTTCTTGGTCACGCCAATCACATTGTCGAAGAAATGCGCGGGGTCAAATTTCGGGTTATCACGGAAAGGCTCGTCCGAAGGCTCAATGCTCACAATACGGTCAAGAGCCAGGTTGTAAATGACCAGATTCTCGGCCTTTGCACCGAACACGAACCAGCGGTTGCGGAACTCTTTCAGCAGATAGGGGAAGAAAATGTACTCGGTTGGCCTTCGCGCATTAAACGACTGATACATAATGCGCAACGTTTGGCGGTTGGCAATGTAGTTGTAGAGCGGATTGAGCAAGCGCAGACCTTTCAGGTTAGGCACACTGTCGAAATTGACAATGGGCTTGCTGTTGCTGCGGCTTGTAGCCACCATATCGCGAAGGCGGCTGACAACATCGGCCATTTCGGAAAACTGTTCAAACCCTTCGAGTTCGCGCAGCATATCCACGGCTTCGCGCAGCATTTCGTAGTCGTTCTGCGAGAGCGGCATATTAGTGATTGAGAAGTCTTTGTCGGTGTAGCGGTAATATTTGTGGTCGTACACTTCGATTGGCGCGTTGTAGCCCAACTTGTCGGAACGCATCATCTGAATGTCGCCCTGAACCGTGCGCACCGACACGCCCTTGGTGATTCCTTCGGCATCGTACAAGGCCGCGCAGCAAGCATCGACAAGGTCGTCGAGCGTCCACTGGCGGAACCTGTTTCGCAGACAATTATCGATTGTCTTATAGCGGATTAGCGCGTTTTTGTTTGCTGGCATAACTCTCGATTTTTAAAATCCGTCACAAAGGTACGATACAACTACGCAGTCTTTTTGCGTAGTCGCGGAAAAATGCATTATTTTTTGAAAAATTATTTCAGTTACGCATCTTCTTGCGTGTCACAAATCCGTTCGTATTCGAAACTGAAGAGAAGAAAGGTTGTTGGACAATCTTCTTCCGCGCACAATTCGCGGATATATGTCCAACAACCAATCAACTATGCATTAAGCAACACTGACACATCGGCAGGGTTGAGCGCCCACTCGTAAGTGTAGGCTTCATCAGCGTTTTCGACACTTTCAACACGCATAAGTTTCTGCGCATCGGCTTTAATGTCAAGCAATTCGCCAATACTTACTTTCTTTTCCAATTTGTGCAGTAATGCTTCAATCGATTTGGCGTTGGCGCCGCGCATTGTCTGCGCTGTAAATGGCATTTCGAGCCAGATTATTTCGCGTTTTGCAATATCTAAAATGCCGAAAACCAGACCTTTCGACAGATTACCTTCGCTAATTCGCACCATATGCTGAACGCACGACGGGTCGTAAGCCACGCCAGTTTTTCCCGATATTTTCATCTGATTGGCTGAATCCATCCAACCGACTACAAGGTTTGGCGACAGCGTGCCTACCGAGTAAGCGTTGCACGTGAATGTGGCATACAGGGCACCTGCAGCCTCGAGTTCGGGCAACGACAATTCAATGTATTCGGCTGTACCAACCATTTCGGGAATTGAGCGAATATCGCCAGAGTGCTTTGCACCAACGCACGTCAAGTTATAATAGGCGCATTCGGATATCTTGTTGGCATACGATATGCGGCAACTCAAATCCATATCGAGGTGCTGGGCGTGCAGTCCCTTGCCCCATTGAAGGAAAAGGCGTACGGCGTCGCCTTCAATCGGGAATCTCGTACCCATAAGCGCGCACGACGCATCCTGAATGGTAGCCGAACGGTCGCCTACAGCCAAAGGAATGTTGTAGAGCGAAGGTTCGATATAAATTGTTTTTGCCTTTGTTGTATGTTCCGCGAAACGGCGAGCCATCGACTGTTTGTATATTTCGCGGACGGCTTCAACCATTGCTTCACGGGCGTTGTCATCGTATAGCGCGAGCATTTTGTTTGGCTCAATCTGGTGGGTTACACCTGTTATCGGGCGGGCAATCCGAGTCTCATTCGTGTTGAAATACAATTCGGCCGAATTGTCGAGCGACAAGAGCAGTCGTGCCGGAAGAGCATCAGCCACATCGCGGAAAGCGGCAAGCGCCTTGTCGCTGCCAAAACGCAACATCGAAGCAAAAAGACTACGGGCAAACAATCCAGGGCGCTCCTTGAGCAAAGCCAGAGTTTGGTCGGCATTGTTGGCGGCTCGAGCCTTGTCAACCTGTCCCTGCCACGTTGTGTAATCTTGCTTGTAGAATACATCAAGAATGTCAGCCAGGTGTTCGAAACCAACTTTACGTGAATACTCGCCCAAACGCAGGGCGCGAATCATACGCACCCACATTCCGCGCTTCGGGTTCATATTTTCGGCTGCTTGCTTTGCCGACATCGGAATGTCGTTCAGCCACATAGCCACGCGCTTGCACGCCCGACGGTCATATTTCAGCATCAGGTTGTTTTTCATTTCAACTGCGGCATCGGCACCACGGCTGAGCGGTTTCCACATATGCGAGTAGAGTCTCCGTGCGTGCGCCACGAGTGTTTTGGGCTCGATAATTTGCACATAACCAGTCTTTTCGAACCAAAGATAGCGAAGTACGTCGGTTGGCGTTTTCAGCAATTTCTGCGCTTCGTCGGCCTTGTTTTGAGCCACCAGCAGACGAATAACTAGCATTGCAGTCTCTTTCATACCGATATTCGGGTTTTCGGGCAACGGAAATTCCTGCAACAGAATGTTTAGCGAGTCGCGCTGTGAACCGTCGAGCGGAGTGGGGGACGACAGTAGTGTGCCGAAAACGCGCCGAAGGTCGTCGGCTGTGAAAATCCGCAGTTCCTTCAACTTGCTTGCCTGACCTTTATAGACGAAATCGGCCGTTTTGAACGGTGTGCCACAGAATGGGCAGCCATTGTAGCGCTCAAGCGGAAAAGTGCCTTCTGGAATTAGGTGACCGCAGGGCAAAGTTGTCCCTTTGAATCCGGCTTCCTTGCCGAAAACATTGGCAAACAGAGTTATAATATGGTCGATAGCAGACTCGCCAGTAGACACATTCCATCCTTTGACAAGCGGTGCCCAATTAAGGTTTGTGCCCATCACTTCGTTGACACACAGCGTAATTTCGGCCAGGCTGTCAACTGGTACGGCATTGAGCGCGTGCATCAGTTCCTCGCTGACGCAATAGCCGATTTCCTTCAGCCTAGCCACAAACGCCAATACTGGTGCCGTGGCAACCGACTGATTGTCAATTTCCTCGCGGTTAATGTCGAGAAAAATGGCGCGATAGCGCAACGCAACTTTTGTCAAATTCTTGTTATCCATAGCATTAAGTTTTGAAAGGTAATTGGCTGACAAATAGAACTACAATCCACTTTTGAAGTATGTCAGCCTTGAACCTTATTATTATTAAATGTTTATTGTTCAAACTGATATATTAAAAGGTAATTGGCCGACAGCGCAGGTTGCACGTCCTGCTCATATTCTGGAGCATAGGAGTATGCCGGCCTTGAACCTTTTAATATTCTATCTTCTAAAAAAAGTGTTTGGTTGGCAACGCGGGCGCTTTACAGGCAAACCTGGCTTATACGCTAACCTCACACCAATGGGGAAATTGAGAAACACGGGCCTAAAGCCATCTTCTTCGTGGGAAGTATGTCTCTCTTGACCCCACAAAACCAATATTATTCAGAACGTTATTAGGAGTGCGGGCAGGGTTCGAACCTGCGACACATAGTGCAGAAGTATATGATATTTAGTCCTTTGCAGATAATTATATCATAGTTTAAACTATTGCTCTACCAACTGCGCTACCGCACTCTTAAATTGTGGTAATTGAGAAACTATTTCAGTAGACGTGGCACGCAGCCACATAGTTCAGTCGAAGTAAGTCTCTCTTTGGCCACAATTGTTTTAAAGAACTTTAAAGAATGACGGAAATTGCGAATCTATTTTTCTGACCGCCCTTCGAACAAGGAACATTTCGCTTGCACGAAAATATCCTGCTCAAACGGCCTATTGAACACGAAGTAAGACTCGTTTAGTCCGTCATCCCATATTTATTAGCAACCGTTTTCTATCGAATTGCGCTGCAAAGGAAAATACCCACTATGCAGCCTTTTTGCGTAACTGAAAATATTTTCAATCTTTTTCGAAAAAAAAACGCATTTCCCTTCCAAAATCTACGCTTCCTTCTTCCTCCACGGCAGTTCGCCGCTGGCTTTGAAGTTGTAAATGGGCTTGATAATATCCACAACGTCGGCAGTGTCGCGGATAAGTTCCATAATCTCGTCCATCGGCTTGTACACCATTGGCGATTCATCGATTGTGTCATCGCAGACCGACGTGGTGAAAATGCCGTCCATACTCTGGCGGAAAGCGTCGAGCGAGATACTCTCGAAGGCCTGCGCACGCGACATCAGCCGCCCTGCGCCGTGCGGTGCCGAACAGTTCCAATCCTTGTTTCCGCGGCCAACGCAAATCAGACTGCCGTCGCGCATATTCATTGGAATAATCACTCGCTCGCCCTCCATCGCCGATATGGCACCTTTGCGAATCATTCGGTGGCGCGTGTCAACGTAGTTGTGCAGCGTCTCGAACCACTCAAAATCGTTGAGCGACTTGCCTTTGAAGTATTTCGACACAATAGTGTCGGCAATAGTCAGGCGGTTCAGGTGCGCAAATTCGGTGCAAATATCCACATCGTTCAGATATTCAGACATAAAGCGCCCGTACAGGTAGCACTGCTCGTCGGGGAATGGGCACTCCACCGTCTCGCACTTCAGTCCGCGCAAAGCACGCTGAATCTCGTCGCGACGGCCCTGGCGCTTGTACTCGCGGATAATGCGCTCGCGCTCCTCGTAGAGTTGCTCCTTGCCGTGGCAAAGGTCGACGGCAATCTGCTGATAGTAATCGCACACCTGCTTTCCAAGGTTTCGCGAGCCCGTGTGAATAACCAGATAAATGTCGCCAGCGGTGCTGCGGTCGAGTTCAATGAAGTGGTTGCCGCCGCCCAGCGTGCCAATGCTGCGCTCAATGCGCCGAGAGTCCTTCAGCCCGCGGTAGCACTTGAGTTGCTCGAGTTTCGGGAAACGCACCACGCGCCCATCGTGAACCGCCATCCCTGACGGAATTTTGAGTCGGACAAGGTTGTCGAAGGCCTGCAAGTCGATTTCGGCCTGCCCCAGATTGACGCAAAGCATTCCGCACGAAATGTCAACGCCCACGGTGTTAGGGATAATCTTGTCGGAATAGGTTGACGTAAAGCCGATTACGCTGCCTTTGCTCGCGTGCGTGTCGGGCATAATGCGGATAGTTTCATCAGCGTACGCTGGATTGTCTATCAGCGATTTAAGTTGCTCCACACAAGTCTCCTCAATGGTTTTTGCGTAGATAATTGTTCGGTTTCCGTTTTTATTTATGAGTTCCATAATTTGTTTATTTACTGATTGATAAATCATTTGCGGCGATTATCCGTTTCCAAACCCAATCGCCTTTTTCTCGCTCTTTTCGAGCCGTTCGCCGTCGCAGTGGCGGATGAGTGTGGCAAGATTTGTCGCCTCGTCGCTGTGCAAGATGGTGTCGATGGTGTAGTGCCGCGCAATATTCTCAATCTGACCACCGCTGAAGTTGTACTTTTCCGCCAGAACGCTGATGTCGTCAGCCGAAAGTTCGGGCAGCATTGTGTGCCAGATATGCTCGCGTGCCTCCGTTGTCGGCTTGCTGAACTTCACCTTGTAAAGGAAGCGGCGCTCGAAGGCCTTGTCGAGATTCTGCGCAAGGTTGGTTGTGGCAATCAGAATGCCCTTCAGCGTCTCCATCTCCTGAAGGATGATGTTCTGAATCGAGTTCTCCATCTTGTCAACGGCGCGCTCGGTGTTCTCCATCCGTTTACCGATAATGGCATCGGCCTCATTGAAGAGCAGAATGGGCGTAACTTTCTGTTTGTCAACCAATGCGCGATAGGTATCGAACACCTTTTTGATGTTCTTTTCGCTCTCCCCAACCCACATACTTTTTATTTGCGAAATGTTGACCTGCATAATGTCGCGTCCCGTTTGGCGGGCAAGTTGAAGCACCGATTCAGTTTTTCCTGTTCCTGGCGCACCGTAGAACAAACAAGTGAAGCCACATCGGTAGCCCTTGTCTTTCAGTCGGTTGCAGATATCGGCATAATGCTTCTCATCGAGCAGTTGTGTCAAATCAGCAATCTGCGTCTCAACACCGTTGTCGAAGTAGAGTTTCTTGGGCACGATTTTCTCATAGTGTATAAGGTCGCGACGACGGGTGTCAGGCCTAATTAACACATTATTCAACTCGCTGAAGAGCAGGCGTTTTGCTTCATCGGTTATATGAAACGACTCACGGTCGGCAAAACCATCATCGTTGCCGTACTCGATTATTTTCCTCTCTATCAATTCGTTCGAGCCGCAGTTGAGTTCGTTTTTGATGCGGTTCCATCTGTGTCGAGAGTCATCGAAAAGAAAATCGATGTCGTGGTAGCCCACATTGTTATCGTTGTTAGCAACAAACAGGTGGGAGAAAAGCAAAAGCAAGGCTTCATCTTCTTCATCGAGGTCGTAACTTTTAACCTGCTGAACAAATGCAAGATGCATATTTTCCTCCATCAGCGATTGCATTCTTTTGACAGCCATTTCGAAGGTCATTTCGTTATCCTCGCAGATGCTGAAAATGTCGTTCAAAACACCGAAAAACTCCTCGCAATTGATGTTTGCATTTTTGTAACCTTCAAACTTCTCGTTGTTGGTGAAGGCTTCAACCACATACCACGGCACGCGGTATGACCCGCAGCCTCTGTCTCGCACCATATCGCGGTTAACAAGTTCTTTTATATCGTTGACGTATTTTAAGATACGTGTTGTGCTGCACCCTGATTGTTTTGCAAGGTCGCGTAGCGTTATTTCCCTAACATTGCTGTTGTCGATAAACAGAGCCATCATCACGCACTGCTCACGGGTAAGTTCGAGTCTTTCGACAAGATACTTGATAGGCTTTGCGGCTTTACGGAAGAATTCCGAGTCCAATTTCGAATCTTGCGCCAATTCCACAATCTGCTCAACGGCTGCAAGCAGCGTCATCTCTTGTTTTGTTGTTTTCTTAGTCTTCATAGTATGCTCCATTTTTTTCTGTTTTCGCTGCAAAAGAAATTGGTGGGTGAGCGAAACCACCGCACAGGTTTATATTTTTTAATTTTTTTGCAGTTACACATTTTAATATCGGTACGCAATAATTCAGAGTGCAACACAATCGGTTTTCACCGAATGGCGCTGCAAAGGAAAATGCGCGCTACGCAGTCTTTCTGCGTAACTGAAAATATTTTCAGATTTACTCGAAAAAAAGTGCAATATTTGACACATATCATTTCTTAAAAACGGTTAAAAAAAATGAAAATGAACAAGTATCAATTGTTTTTGGCCATTTCGTTTATAGCGGTTGCCTGCAACAATGCAAACAATATGGGGGAAAATGGCAAGGAACTTACAGCAGAATCGAGCGAGGACACTTTAAAAACTTATGTGTTGAACAACTCCATTGCATTCGACACATTGTCGTATTCAAATGTTATAGAAAACGTTAAGTATATACCGCTTTCGTCGGATGACCAGAGTTTGCTGGGAGAGTTGAACATGATTATAAAAACCGACAAATACTACATTCTTCAGTCGGGCTGGACAACCGATTTAAAATTGAAAGCATTTGACCATAATGGGCAATATGTAAAAGATTTGATACACGTCGGGCGTGCGCGGAACGAGGTTCTTTCTTTTGACCACTGCTCATATAACAGTGAATATGACCAAATGATTGCGTGCGACGACATTGGTGGTAAGATGGTTTCAATAGATGTGAACGATTTATCTGTGAAAATGTACCCTATGTCTGCCTTTTGCAGTGAGGCGATAGTTGATAACGAATCGATCAAACGACTTACCGGTGGGGGATATATTAAATTGTGGACAACAGTGCAGATAGCAAAAGATTTATATGTTGGGACTACTGGAAATCCATGGCATAAAGTATTTGATGAGAATCTGATACCGCCATTGTGTTTCATGGATTCCACATTTGAAATCATCGATGCGGCTTTTTACGTTGAACCAAGGAAAATATTTCAAGAACAAAAGGAAGGCTCGTATAAGGCAATTGATAGTTGGAAATTAGGAAATAGCGGAAAAGGGGTATTCTTTATAGATATATTTAATGATACCATATATTCGGTGGAGACGGATAAGCAAGTAAAAGCCAGATATGTTTTGCACAGAACAGACGAGCAAATGCCGCAGGTTAGTGATGTAAAAGTTCCAAATTCTGCGGTAGCCGAGAAGATACATTTCACGGGTCTCGTTGAAACCGACGATTACATACTTTTAAGAACGCATAACGGAGATTCAAAAACGGGATTTTATATGTGGTCAAAGAGTAATGAGGCTCCAATATGCATACACGACGCCTGCTTTGTGCCGTTGTCGTTCGATGGATACCATGGCACAGTGCGTTTTAATACCATTTGTGCAACAGGCAATACAATAATTGCCGCTATTTCCGCGGACAAACTTATCAATGTGTTGCCGAATCTGAAGGAAGACGATAATCTGGTTGTTGTCGAGATAAAGTTAAAAGACAACTACTTGCCTCAAACAACATCAAAATAAAGTCTTATAAATTATTTATTAGCAATGATATGATGTTTTTTGCTGATAAAATACTCATTCCGTCTCAAAAAAAACGGCCTTTATAGTATCACAAATCGAAATTTTTGCAATATTTAAGCACTTTTTTACACAACTAACACTAACGAATGGAAAAACGCAACATCGCTAAAGTCATAGCAGCGCTTACGGGCGTGGTTATGGCTTGCTCGGGAAGCCAGGCGCAGACGATTGACGAGCGGATGCTCACAATGGACGACGTGGTGCGGCTGGCGCAGGAGAATTCGATTCTCGGAATGTCATACCGCAACTATTATCTGTCGTCGTACTGGAGTTTTAGGTCGTTCAAGGCGGAGTACCGACCCGCGCTGACGCTTAACAGTAACCTTCTCAACTTCGACCGCTCGATTGTGGAGTTGCAGGATTTCAAAACGGGCGAAAAGGCCTACCGCGCCAACTACTCGCTCTCTAACGACATCGGGCTGACAATCAGGCAGAACATCGCACTTACTGGCGGCACGCTGTCGCTATCGACACAACTCAACCGCCTCGACCAGTTCGACCCCGAACGCAAGACATCGTACTACGCGCAGCCGCTGTTCCTCACCTACTCGCAGTCGCTCTGGGGCTTCAACCGCTTCAAATGGAACAAGAAAATCGAGCCTCTGAACTACGAGTTGGCCAAACGGCTCTACATTGAGAATATGGAGCAAGTGGCGCAGACGGCCGTCAATTACTTTTGGAACTATGCCAGCGCAAAAGCCAGTTACGAGCGGGCCCTCACCAGTTTCGACGAGAGCAAGCGCCTCTATCAGACGGCTCTCACGCGGTTCGATATGGGAACCATCGAACGCGAGAAACTGCTGCAACTTGAACTGTCAGTGCTGAACGACTCGCTGGCGCTCAACTCGCGGCAGTTAAGCATGCGCACGGCTCTCAACCAACTCTGCTCGTTCATCGGCGCACCCGAAAACGCCACCGTGCTGCTCAACATCAGTTACACGGTGCCTGTTGTGGCGCTCGACTATGAGGAGGTGCTGGCACGCGCCCTGGCCAACTCGTCGTTCCAACTGAACCAGACCATCCAGGGGCTTCAAGCCGACCAGGGAGTGGCGGAGGCCAAGGCCAATCGAGGTCTGTCGGCATCGGTGAACGCACGATTCGGAATGTCGGGCACGGCGGCCACCTTCGACGAGAGTTTCGCCACGCTGAAAGACCAGGAGGTGGTGGGCATCTCGCTCTCAATCCCGATTGTTGACTGGGGTTTGGGCAAGGGCCGAGTGAAGATGTCGATGGCACAGGCCGAGCGCACCCACAGCGAGTTGGAGCAGAAAATGGTGGATTTCCGTCAGGACCTGTTCACGCAAGTGACTGAATTTAACAACCAATACAGCCAGTGCGAGATTTCGCGCCGCGCGGCCGAGATTGCCGAAGAGTCGTACAATATCGCACTCAAAAACTTCGGCACGGGAACGCTGTCGGTGACTGATATGAACCAAATCCGCACCGAGCGCGACAACGCCGTGAACCAATACATCACCAACATCGGCAACTTCTGGAACAGTTATTTCGGCATCCGCAGCAAGACACTTTTCGACTATCTGACGGGTACCGACATCAACGTTGAATTTGACAAACTTCTGAAATAATGAAAAATACACAATTCTTTCTGGCCGCTTTGGCGATAATGACGGCGGCTGGTTGCGGCTCGGGCAAGAAAACCGACGACGCAGAGGCCGAAATGGCTCGCGGCAGTTATTCTGGCGAGAAAAACAAGGTTACGGTGATGCGCCTTGAGCGCCGCACTTTCAACAAACAACTGGTGTGCAACGGCAAACTCGAGGCGCAAGGCAAGGCCACTCTGCAATTCACGCAGTCGGGCACCATTGAACGCATCAACTACCGCGAGGGCCAGACGGTGGCCGCGGGCGCTGTGGTGGCCTCGCTCGACAAGCGTCAGGCCGAGCAGCAGTTGAAACAATCGCAGTTGGCGTTCGACAAGGCGCTGCTGCAACTCTCCGACCGCCTACTCGACTACGACCTGACCATTGCCGACACTGGCTCAATGCCTGAAAATCAACGTCATGCAGTGTTCATCAACACGGGCTACTCCGATGCGCGGCTCTCGCTCGACAACGCCCGCCAGCAACTTCGGGAGTGCAGCCTTCGGGCCCCATTCGCTGGCAAAGTCATCGACCTAAAGGGACGCGAGCACGAACCCGCCAACGGAGCCTTCTGTACCATCATCGACGACAGCCGCTATCAAGTGCGCTTCAGCGTTCTGGAAACTGAATATCCGTTTATCCGCTTGGGACAAAAGGTGCTGATTACGCCGTTCGCCAACGCGCAACTCACCATCGACGGCAGCATCTCGGCCATCAACCCCACAGTTGACAAGAACGGCCAGATTGCAGTCACCGCCACCGTGAAGGGCGAATCAGGTCTGATTGACGGAATGAACGTGAAGGTGGTGGTTGAGGACGCCATTCCCGACCAACTCACCGTGCCCAAGAGTGCCGTCGTCATCCGCGATGGTATGGAGGTGCTCTTCAAGAGCGAGGGCGGCCGCAGCGTCTGGACCTACGTGCAGGTGGTGATGAGCAACTCAACCGAGCACATTGTGCAGCCGCTCGCCGAGCGCGGCGCCGAACTCAACGTCGGCGACTCCATCATCGTCTCGGGTAACCTGAATCTGGGTGATAATGTGGAAATTGAGGTGGAGAGGTAAGTCTTAAGTTATAAGTTTTTAAGTTATAAGTAGGAACGTCACAGTGTGGCGTCCGCAAACGTAGGGACACACCGAGTGTGTCCACGGAAATGTAGGGACGTGGCGTGCCGCGTCCGCTAAAAACGGGAAAACTGACACAATGAATAAACAAACAATTTAATACCACAAACAAATGAAAACCAAACAATTATCAATCGCCGCCCTAACATTGGCGGCAGCGCTGACCGCCTGCAACAGCGGCAGTAAAAGCCAAAATTCGGAAGAATGGGTGATTAAAAACGATGTTTGGAAAGTTGAGGACATCGACTTTGACAAGATTGCCGAAGTGGTTGACATTAAGCCGATTGTGACGGATGAACCGATTGCGGAACTGCGCCCTTATATGAGCGGAACCAGTAACGATTTCATTGCCTGCGACAAATTCAGCCGACAGATATTCTATCACATTGTGGACGGCCGTATGACGGAAAAACTTCAAGCCGCTGGTAATGGTCCTAACGAGTACAATCACCTTGACTACTATTCATATCTGCCCGCCGACAATCTTCTTTACGGTTACGACCGCCGTGGCCGAATAATTCGTTTCAGAACATCACCGTTCAAGTTTGAGTCATATTTTCCTACTGATGATTATTTTGTTGATGATTTAGTTGCGCTCGGACGCGACCGTCTGCTTCTATCGGCTTCTACTCGCCCCGACAGTAGTTCCATTTATGAGTTCGACGGGCAATCGATGACCAAGGTAATTGATGTGAACCGATATGCCAGTAACATTATGTTTCCAACATACTCACGCTCGGATAATGGTGTGTTGATGGCTGTAAAACAAGAAAATACAATCGTCTGCAAATATGCCGAAGGACAGATGACGAAAATCGCGACCATCGATTACGGCAATATGGAACTAACTAAAGACAAGGAATATATCACGACTCTTGAGGGTGGTTTACAAATGCGGAATTTTAAAGATTTCGCGATGGGTTGCAAATATGCAATATACAATGGCTCAACGTTGGCTTATTGGTATAGGTCGGTTCTTAAACAAGAAGCACATAACCACTTGACCATTGCCACACGCGACAACTATCGCAACTACAACCCACACATCGGCGGGTTGAAAATTGAGATTCACCCTGGACTGGTTGACAACGGCATCTACACAATGCTGATTCAAGGCGACTGGGAGAGCAAAATCAATGCTGACGAGGAGTTGTCGGAAACTGGCAAGCGCATCATCGATGCATTGAAGGGTAACGATTATAATCCTGTCATCTTGCAGTTTAAATTGAAGTTATAAAAGTTTTAAGTTATAAGTTTTAGAAGTTATAAGTAGGGACGTGGCGTGCCGCGTCCGCATAAATGTAGGGACGTCACATTGTGGCGTCCGCAAACGTAGGGACACACCGCGTGTGTCCGAATAAGAACGGGAAACGGATACAATTAATAAACGAACAATTAAATACCACAACAAAATGAAACACAATACATTATCAATCGTTGCCATCTGTGCAACAATGGCTGCTTGCAGCAACAGCGAAAAGGTTGTCACCAACCGCGTCGAACTCCCAGGAAAGATTGACAATGAGGCTTTTACAGATAATATTGAGTCAATCACAGTGATGAATTTGCAGATGGACGACAATTGGACATTTGCCGATTATCCGAGGATGGCTGGCGGTGACAACTACATTTACCTCTTGGATGACCAGAAGATGCAACTGTCGTGCTTCGACCGACAGACGGGCGAGAAAGTGTCGAGCCGCATCATCAAAGGCAACGGGCCAGGCGAGATTGTTGGTATGAGCACAATGTTCTGCAACGGCGACACGCTCTGCATTCAGGATTTCAAAGGTGTTGTCAGCCAGTACAATCACAAATGCGCTTTTCTCGGTAAACTGTATGAATTGGACGAGGAGCATTCGTACTACAATGTGCTGCGTTTTGGCAACAAAAACTACGTGCTGTTTACAACGGGTGGAGGTTCAGAGCAGCCCGCGCTGGTGACCGACAAGCAGTTCAACATCCTGTCGCGGCATTTTTCGCCGCAGGAAAGGCATAACACACTCTCGTCGGGTGTTGCCCGCCCCTACTACTCCAACGACGACACTGTGCGCGGCTTTCTGGCTGGCGACAACCGCATTTTTGAACTCTGCGGCGAGACCGAGGGTTGCATCGAACTGGTGGTTCCCAATCCGCTGCCGCAAGAGGTTATGCAGCAGGCCACAAGTGGTGCCATCGACTTCCAAAAAGTGTTTGAGTATGATGGAATGTTCGGCAATCTGACCGAGTCGGGGCGGTTCATCAGTTTCGTCTATAATTGCGACCGCAACCGCTATACATCGCTGCTCGATAAACGCACAAACAGCGTTGTGTCGATACCAGCCGACGGCGGAACGGCTGACAATGCAACAGGAATTTTCGTCTATTTCTTTAACAGGACAACTATTTTCCAAACCGATGGCAAGTTCATCTACGCAAAAACGCCGAGCGCACGAATGGCTGAACTGATTGAAGGCCACGACGATGCTCTCGACGAACGCCTGAAAGCAACACAAGCCTCGTACCGCGCCTATTTGGAGCGTAACGCAGAGTATATGAAAGATTTGGAGCCCGAGGAACGTGATGCGGCTGCGGTGCTACTGAAAATAAAGTTGAAAGATTAGGATAGTTTTAAGTTATAAGTTTTAGAAGTTATAAGTAGGGACGTGGCGTGCCGCGTCCGTTTAAAATTGAAAATGAGCAAACAAACATTTATTACAACAACGAAATGAAAATCAAAGCATTAGCAGTCGCCGCCATCTGCACCGCAATGATGGCTTGCAACAGCAATCAAACCGACACCGCTGTCACCAACCGCGTAGAACTCCCCGGAACGGTTGACAATGAGGCATTTGCCGGCAATGTGGAGTCAATCTCGGTAATGAATTTGGAAATGGGCGATGATTGGGCGTTTGGGGTATACACATATATCTGCCTTACCGACAATTATATATATTTATACGATGGTGGCAATGCTATGGCGAATAGCAACAATATGAGTTTGACATGCTTCGACCAGCAGACGGGCAAAATGTTGTCGTCACGGAAAATAAAAGGTAACGGCCCTGGCGAGATAAATGAAATGAAATCAATGTTTTGCATCGGTGACACACTGTGCATCTATGACAATAAAAACATTATCCGCAAATATGACTACAACTGTCATTTTATTGGTAATTTACACGAATTCAGTAATTTAAATGACATATACGATATTGTTCGGTTGAATAGCGGGAATTATGCTTTTGTTGCTATCGCAAATTCTTTTAACGACACGGTAAACGCGGCTATAATGATGGCCGACAAATCGTTCAATATTATTTCGAAACACTATCCTATTCCTCCTATAAAAGTTATGTTTTTTGGAGTCAACGAACCTTGTTATGTTGATGGCGACACAATTCGTCTGATTTGCAGATATGATAACCACCTCTACACACTTTGCGGGGACTCTGAACAGTGCGCAGAACTTGTTCTGCCGAACCCAATTACCATAGAAAAGGCTAACGAACTGTTTGACAACAACGACCATCAGTCTATATCGAAATATGATGGAGATATTTATAGTTTAAGCGGGTCGGGGCGTTTTGTATTGTTCATATACCGTTTGGAGGGAAGTTATTTTCTGGCAATGGTTGACAAGCGCACAAACAAGGCCATATCAATACCGCATATTGTGGAGAACGATGTGGAAACAACCGCCGACCTTGTTAACAGAATCATCTGTGACGCATGGGCGTATAAAAACACACACGAGGGCTATATTTTCGCAAACTGCCGCAACGGACGTTTGGATTGTTGGCTTGAATACTACGATGAACTTCTCGACGAGCGCCTGCAAAAGACAAGAGCCGAATACCGCGCCTATTTGGAGCGTAACGCCGAATTCATCAAAGGTCTTGACGAAGACGAGCGCGAAGCGGCCAACGTGATTTTGAAGATTAAATTGAAGGATTAGCAAACACATAACAATGAAAACCAGCATCGTAACAATCGCCGCAATTTGTGCCACAATGATGGCCTGCAACAGCAAAACCGAAAACGCCGTCACCGACCACATCGAACTCTCTGGAAGCGTTGATAACGAGGTGTTTGTGGAAAACATCGAGTCAATCGATGTGCTGAACCTCCAAATGGACGACGACTGGGTGTTCGAGGACGGAATGCAATTCGCCTTGTCCGACAATTATTTATATATGGTATGCGGCGAGAAGTTGCGGCTGACTAGCCTCAAACTTCAGTCGGGTGAAAAACTGACAGGCCGTATGCTCCGAGGCAACGGCCCTGGCGAAATAAACGGATTGAGTTCATTGTTCTGCGTCGGCGACACGCTGTTCATTCTCGATGGAATGGGAATCGTTCGCCAGTACGACAATAACGGTCGTTTTTTAGGCAAGGTGCACGATTTTGGCGATACGGTTCAAATTCGAGAAATGTTTCGCCTGAAAAACGGTGATTTTGTGCTGATTAGGCACAGTTACCAAACGTCGGATTCTGTCCTCAACCAAGTGTTGATAACCGACCAGTCGTTCAACATCAAAGCGGAGCATTTCGCCTTGCCACTTCCGCGTTTGGTGATTGTGATGATGGGTGGAGGAAAGCCATATTGCGCCAGCGGCGACGCCATTCGTTTCTTCTTCTATAGCAATATGGACAACCACCTTTATTCGCTCTGCGGCGACAGCGAACAATGCACCGAACTGGGTCTGCCTAATCCGCAAACGGCTGAAATCTTTATCGATGCCTCGAATGAGATTATGCGGACTCACACCGCCGACGCTTTCAACAAATTGTTCGAACTCGACGGCTCTTTCGCCAATCTGTGCGAGTCGGGGCGTTTTATTTGTTTCCGATACTATATCAGCCATAAAACATACATTGCTATGATTGACAAGCGCTCAAACAGCGTGGTATCACTATATTCCGATGGTGATGACGAAGGAAACGTGCCTAATTATCTGTATAGGATTTTCTCCACTATGGAGGTTCTTTATTCCGACGGCGAATACATCTACGTCAAGTGCAAGAGCAGTTGTGCGGCCAAACTTTTCGATGGCAACGACGACCTTTTGGACGCCCGCCTGAAGAAATCGCAAGCCCAGTTCCGCGCCTATCTCGACCGCAACGCCGAATACATCAAAGGTCTTGACGAAGACGAGCGCGAGGCAACCAACGTGATTTTGAAAATTAAACTGAAAGATTAGGTACAAGGTGTAAGGTACAAGGGACAAGTAGGGACGTCACATTGTGGCGTCCGAAAACGTAGGGACACATCGCGAGTGTCCGAATAAAAACAGAAAAACCTGATAGAATTATTAAACGAACATTTTAATACCACAACAAAATGAAAACCAAACAATTATCAATCGCCGCCCTCGCACTAGCGGCAGCACTGACAGCCTGCAACAGCGGCAGTAAAACCGAAGTGGCTGCATCCTGCAGCGTTGAACTTTCAGAAACAGTTGACAGTATTGCGTTTACCGACAACATTGAGTCAATATCGTTGATGAATTTGCAGATGGACGACGATTGGGTTTTTATCTTCGATCCCCATTTCGTCTTTTCCGACAACTATATGTATATGTTTGAGAATTACACAATGAAAATGCTTTGTTTCGATAAGCGGACGGGCGAAAAAATATCAAGCAGAGCAATCCTTGGAAACGGTCCTGGCGAAATAGTGCAATTCTACGATATGTTTTGTATCGGCGACAACTTCTGTGTTTACGACGAGAAGCATATCATCCGCCAGTACAATTCAAAAGGCGCGTTCCTTGGCAAAATGCACGAGTGTGACGATTCGTTTTCGGGTTACAACCATTTAATGCGGTTGAAAAACGGTGATTATGCGTTCTTTTTGCGCGGAGACAGACAGTCAGACTCTGTAAGGCCAGCCATCTTGCTGACTGACGAATCGTTCAACATTAAATCGAGATATTTTGCAATACCACAAAGCAAGTCCTGGTTAAATATCGGCTATGCAAATCCCTATTTTGCTAACGATGATATCGTCCGATTCTTCCTTTCGTATGACACCCATCTTTATGCGCTCTGCGACGGCATTGAGCAGAATATTGAGTTGATACTGCCTAACCCATTGACCGTAAAAATTGCCAATAGTCTTGACCCTCGCGATTCTCAATATTTTGATAAGATAGTTTCGTACGATGGCCCTTTTTATGATTTTGGCGAGTCGGGGCGGTTCCTGGTTTTTCAATACAAAATGAGTGGAAATAATTATTTGTCGATGCTTGACAAACGCACAAACAACGTTGTATCAAAGGCTTATTACGATGAATCACAAAGCATAATTGCCAGGTTGTTTGATAAAATGTATTATTTGTCATCCGATGGAAAATATCTCTATGGAAAATATTTTTACAAAGATTTGGCCGCTCTGCTCGAAAACCTTGGCGACCAACCCGACGAGCGTTTGCAAAAAACGAAAGCCGAATTGCAAGCCTGCCTGGAGCGTAATGCCGACTACATCAAAGGTCTTGAACCCGAGGAACTCGGTGAGGCAAGCATATTGGCGAAAATCAAACTGAAAGATTAGAGAAGTAAAGTATTAAGTAATAAGTTTTAAAAGTTATAAGTTAAAAAGGCATAAGGCAAAAGGCATAAGTAGAGACGTGGCGCGCCGCGTCTCTACATTACAAACGAAAAAAACGGACACCGCTTCGCGGGAAATTGAAAGAAAATTTAGAATAAAATTATAATAAAATGATTTTTAAGATTTTAACGTTAACCAAACGAACCCGAAACAATCCAAACACAAGGTTTTGGTTTCATTTTGGATAAGTTTGGTTAGAGATGAATTTTGAACAATTTTAAATCAGATTTTATAAAAATTTCCGCCCGTCAGGGCGCTAAAAAACTAAACTTCTAAACACTAAACATCCAAACATTTAACGTTTATGTTTAAACAGTTGATAAACAAACCGATAGCCGTCACAATGGTGCTCATAGCGGTGCTGGTGCTCGGCGTGGCGGCCATCAATATGCTGCCAGTGTCGCTCGTGCCCGACATCGACATTCCGCAGATAACCGTGCAGGTGTCGTCGGCGGGCAAGTCGGCGCGCGAGTTGAACGAGACGATGATTGCACCCCTGCGGTCGCAACTGGTGCAGGTGCCGCATTTGAGCCAGATTAACTGCACGGCCAAAGACGGCAGCGGCGTCATCTCAATGACGTTCGACTACGGCTCCGATGCCGACTACATCTTCATTGACGTGAACGAGCGCATCGACCGCGCAATGGCCAACTGGCCCCGAGGCGAGGACCGCCCAGTGGTGGCTCGCGCCAGCGCAACCGACATCCCAGCCTTCTTCATCAACGTGACGCTGGCCGACAGCATTGTCACCGCGCAGCAGACGCTGGAGATGAGCGCCTTCACCCGCCAGGTGATTGTGCGGCGCATTGAGCAGTTGCCCGAGGTGGCTATGGTCGATGTGTCGGGACTGCTGCACCCCGAGTTGCTCATTGTGCCCGATATGCAGAAACTGCACTCGATGGGCATCACCGAGCAGCAACTTGGCGACGCTATCAACGGCGCCAACGTGCATCTGGGCAGTCTGAGCATCCGCGACGGCGAGTACCGCTTCGACGTCCGCTTTGAGTCGGCGCTCCTCACCCGCTCCGATGTTGAGGACGTGTGGCTCAAGGTGAACGACCGCGTTTATCAACTCAAAGACCTGGCCGAAGTGCGCGAGCAGCCGCAGACAATGAAGGGGATGATAACCTCCGACGGCCGCCAGTGCGTCACAATGGCCGTCATCAAGCGCACCGAGGCGCGTATGGCCGACCTGCAGAAGGGCGTGAGCGAACTGATGAAGGCTTTCGCCGACGATTACCCAACAATGCGCTTCACCATCACCCGCGACCAGACCGAACTGCTCGACTACTCCATCAACAATATGATTAAGAACCTGATTTTCGGCGCGCTGTTCGCCTGCCTAATAATCTTCTTCTTTATGCACGATTTCAAGTCGCCGATGCTGGTGGTGGTCACCATCCCCACGGCGCTCATCCTCTCGTTCCTTTTCTTCTACGTTATCGGCATATCAATCAACGTCATATCGCTCTCGGGCCTTGTGCTGGGCCTGGGAATGATGGTGGATAACTCCATCATCACCATCGACAACATAACGCAGCGGTGGCGCAAGGGCGAACGGCTGCCCGACGCGTGCGTTTACGGCTCGCAGGAGGTTTTCACGCCGATGCTGAGTTCGGTGCTCACCACGTGCGCCATTTTTGTGCCGATGATTTTTGTGAGCGGCATTGCGGGCGCCCTTTTCTACGACGAGGCGATGGCCGTGAGCATCACTCTGATGTCGGCCCTGCTGGTGTCGGTGCTGCTGATGCCCGTGCTCTACAACCTGCTCTACAAGCGTCAGAGCCAGAACCCGAACGGCGGTGCGCTGCCGCGCGAGAAGGGCGGCTGGCTCATTGCCGTCTACGACCGCTGGCTCAAGTGGCTTTTCCGCCGCCGCGCCGTGGTGTGGTCAGTTTTGGGCGCGTCGGTGCTGCTGATTGGGCTGCTGTTCATAGGGCTCGAAAAACGCAAACTTCCCGTGATGGCGCACGCCGACACCCTTGTGAGCATTGAATGGAACGAGCGCATCACCGTTGAGGAGAACAACCGCCGCTGCCAAAGCCTGATTGGCAGTTTCGGCAGCCTCATCAGGCAATCAACCTGTATGGTTGGCTCGCAGCAGTTTGTGCTTGCCCACACGGGCGAGATAACGCCCACCGAGGCTGTCATCTACATCAAAGCCGCATCGCCCGACGATATTGCACTGATTGAGAAACAGATAGCCGAGACTATGCGCCGTCAGTGGCCGCAATCGGTGGTGAGCAGCCGAGCCGCGGGCAACATCTTCGATATGATTTTTGCCGAGAAGGAGCCGCCGCTCACCGTGCGTCTGCGGGCCACAGGCGGCGAACCGCCAACGCCTGCCGCGCTCACGGCCGTCTGCGACCAGATTCGCGCCGCCCTGCCCGACGCTGGCGTGCAGCCCATTGAGTGGAACGACTACATTGAACTTGTGGCCGACCCCGAGCGGCTCGCCCTCTACGGCGTCAGTTACGACCAGATAATGCAATATCTGCGCAACGCGATGAACGACAACCAGATACTGCGCATCAGCAAGGGCGATGTGTCGGAGCCGATAGTGATTGGCGCGGGCCACAAGCAGGCCGCCGACCTCATCAGCGGCTGCCAGATTGCCACCAGGGGCGGCAGCGTTCCGCTCGACGTGCTGATGAGGGAGACCCGCAACCGCGACCTGAAAACCATCACCTCGGGTGCCGACGGCGAGTACTACCCCATTCCGCTCGACATCAGCGGCCGTCAGGTGGAGCCTGCAATGGCGGCCATCCGCGAGGTGGTGCGCCAGACCGACGGGTTCGAGGTCGATTTCTCGGGCGCCTATTTCACCAACCGCGAGTTAATCAGAGAGATGTGTATGGTGCTGCTCATCTCGGTGCTGCTGCTGTTCTTCATTCTGGCGGCGCAGTTCGAGAGCCTTGTGCAGCCGCTCATCATTATGCTCGAACTGCTCACCGACATTTTTGCGGCGATGCTGGCGCTCAAAATCTTCGGCGAGAGCCTCAACCTGATGTCGATGATTGGCATTGTGGTGATGTGCGGCATCGTCATCAACGACAGTATTTTGAAGGTGGACACCATCAACCGTCTGCGCGCAAGCGGAATGAGCCTGAAACGCGCCATTATGGACGCTGGCCGCCGCCGTCTGAAACCCATCATAATGACCTCATTGACAACCATTCTGGCCATTGCGCCGTTCCTTGTCAAGGGCGATATGGGCAGCGACCTGCAGTATCCGCTCTCGCTGGCGCTCATTGCGGGAATGGTGGCTGGCACGCTGGTGAGCGTCTTCTTTGTGCCGATAGCCTACTACGCCATCTATCGTAAAACCGAAAAAATCTGATTTTGAATATGTTGCAACAAAACGGTCGACGGGTTTCCTCGTTTTCAGTCATACTGATAATGGTGGTTCTGATGATTGTCGGGGCTGCCGTGCTGCCGCTTCTGCGCCTGCAGTACAGCCCCAGCCCCAAACAGAGCCAGGTCAGCGTGAGTTTCAACTATCCCGCCTCGGCGCGTGTCACCGAGTCGGAGGTGACATCGGTGATTGAGGGCGCGCTGAACACCATCGGCGGCATCGACTACACGCGGGCCGAGTCGTACCAGGGCGGCGGCTACGTGCAGATTCGCTTCAAAGACGATGTTGACATTGAGACGGCCCGCTTTGAGGTATCGACCCATCTGCGGCAGATAAAAAACAAACTGCCCGAGGGCGTGAACCCATACGTTTCGGGCTCGGTGTCGGGCTCGGGCGGCAACCCGATGATTATGAGTTACACCATCAACGCCGATATGCCCCCCGAGGCCATCGCGCGCTACGCCGAGGAGCACATTGTCACTCCGCTTTCGCGAATCGACGGCGTTGAGAGTGTCAGCACGTCGGGCGCGATGCCGTTCCAGTGGGTCATCCGCTTCGACCCCGACGCGCTGCGGGCCGCGGGCCTCACGCCCAACCATCTGACAAAAGCCTTCGGCGACTACTTCCGCAACGATATTGCTGGCACAATGGTCACCACGGGCCAGATGATGCTTGTGCGCCTGAAAATGGGCGGCAGCCAGAGCGAGATTGAGCAGATTCCAGTGGCCGAGACCAACGGGCGGCTCTTTGTGATGGGCGATTTCGCGCGCGTCACCTACGAGGAGAAACTGCCCACGCAGTACAACCGCATCAACGGCCTGAACACCATCGATGTGTATGTTTTCGGAGCCGAGGGCATCAACACCATCGGCGTGTGCGCGGCCGTGAAGCAGATGATGGAGAAAATCCGCCTCACCTTCCCGCCCAAGTTCGCCATTGAGCAGACATCGGACGCGTCGGTGTCGCTCAAGCGCGAGATAAACAAGATTCTGTTCCGCGCAGGAATGTCGCTGGCCATTCTGCTGCTCTTTGTGCTGCTTGTGAGCCGCAGCCTGCGCTATCTGGCCATCATCGGGCTCACCATTCTGGCCAACCTGCTCGCGGCGGCCATCTTCTACTGCCTTTTCGGCATCGACATTGAACTTTACTCGATGGCTGGCATCACCGTCTCGCTGGGCATCATCATCGATACGGCCATTGTTGTGGCCGACCACTACACCTACTACGGCAACCGCCGCGTGATGGGCGCCGTGACGGGCGCTCTGCTCACCACCATTGCCGCGCTGCTGATGGTGTTCTTCCTGCCGCAGGAGCAACTCACCCACCTGTCGGGATTCATCTGGGTCATCGTCATAAACCTCTCGCTCTCGCTGGCCGTGGCCTTCTGGTTTGTGCCCGCCCTGCTCGACAAGATGCCGCTGCGCCAGCGCGGTGTGGCCAACACGCCCGTGGCCCGCAAGCGCAAGATTGTGCGCTTCACCGCCCGCTACGCCCGACTGATTGCCTGGTGCCGCGGCCACCGCTGGATTTTCATTGTGGTGCTGATTCTGGGCTTCGGCCTGCCCGTCAATCTGCTGCCAACCGAGGTTCGCCACAGCGGTTTCGCAGAGTACGACGACGCGGCCAAAAAAGGCGGTCTGGTGGGCTTCTACAACGAGACCATCGGCGGCAAATGGTACCAGAAGAACAAGGAGTGGTTTGAGAACATTCTGGGCGGCTCGTTCAATCTGTTCTGCAAGAAGATGAACGGCGGCGGCTCGTTCTACCGCGAGGCCAAGCCCGAGAAGATTCTCCGCGTTGAGGCGCAGATGCCCGAAGGCTGCTCGGTGCAGCAACTCAACGACATTGTGATTCAGATGGAGAACTGGCTAAGTCAGTTCGACGAGATTAGCGATTTCCGCACATCGCTCTCGGGCACCAACGGCAGCATTGAGATTCGGTTCAAGAAGGAGTTTGAGCACTCGCGCTTCCCCTACGTGCTCAAAGACCGACTCTGGCGCAAGGCCTGCGGCTACGGCGGCGCAACGTGGTATGTGAGCGCACTCGACGAGAACGACCGCTCGCTGAGCAACAGCGTTTACCGAACATCGTGGAGCAACTCAATAACACTGCTGGGCTACAACTACGACCAACTCTACCGCTACGCCGAGCAACTGATTGACACGCTCAAAAACAACCGCCGCGTGAGCGACGCTGGGTTCTCAGTCGGCTGGAACTCGTTTGTGGGCAATGAGTTCCGCCTCGATTTCGACCGCAAGCGCATAACGCAGACGGGCATCAACGTGCGCCGTTACTTCGATTTCCTTGGCGAGCAGATGTACCACCGCGAGATTGGCCAGGTTTTCGACGGCACCCACAACACTCCCGTGATGCTCTCGTCGCAGGAGCGCGACTACTTCGACCTCTGGCACATCCGCAACGATATGGTGGTGATTGACAGTGTGATAACCCGCCTGAACGATGTGGGCTCGGTTGTCAAGAGCCGCACAGGCCTGAACATCACCCGCGAGAACCAGGAGTACTCCATCAACGTGGGGTTTGAGTATGTGGGCTCGTGGGAGTTGCGCTCTAAACTGATTGAGAAACAGGTTGACCGCCTCAACAAAACCCTCCCGATGGGCTTCCGCGCCAAGTCGGGCGGCGGTTACTACTGGAGCGGCCGACAAAAACGCCAGCAGGCGGGCTTGCTTTTCGGCGTGGTGGCCGTCATTCTGATGATTTGCTCGGCGCTGTTCGAGTCGTTCAAGAAGCCGCTCGTCATCATTCTGATGATACCCGTTAGTTTCATCGGGCTGTTCCTGGTGTACCCCATTTTCGGCGTCACCTTCGACCAGGGCGGCTACGCGGCAATGGTGATGCTCTGCGGCATTGTGGTGAACGCGGGCATCTACCTCACGGCCGAGTTCAACACCGTGAGCGCCATCAGCCGCCGCCCAGGGCTGCGCTCGTACCTCAAGGCCTTCAACCGCAAGATTGTGCCCACAATGCTCACCATTGTCAGCACCGTACTGGGCCTCATCCCCTTCCTCTTCGACGGCAACGACGATGTCTTCTGGTTCGCCTTCGCCATCGGCGTCATCGGCGGAATGGTCTTCTCCATCATCGCCCTGGCGCTCTTTATGCCGGTGTTCTTCGATTTGGGGAGGAAGAAGGAATGAAATACAGTCAATTGGCCAATTTAGAAGTAAGCAGTTTTACTGGTTTATCTTGCGCACCTGCGACGGTTTAAGAATGTTAAGCAAGAAATAGCCAGAATAATCCTTGATGTTGTTCGTGATGAAATGTTGGCATTTCACCTTTCGACAAATTGTGAATTGGATATTATCTTCAAAATCAGGCGATTTTTCGGATAATGATTCTTGAATATCTTTTTCAGTGAAACTGACAATGTTGAATTTGGTAAGCAAGTATTTTACTTTCTTCAGCAAATCTTCTGCTGTCGTTTTCTTTTGAAAAACAGCCACAAATTGTGCTATGCTTAACGATGATATATACAGTTTCTTGCCTTTTAGCGAAAACAAGTATTGCAGACAGTTTTTGTCATTTTCATTGTTCGCAAAAGCGCCAATTATGACATTGGTGTCAACGTATATATGATTGATATTCATTATTGCATAATTACGCTGCGGAATTTCTCCCGTTCTGCCGCAGAAAGCAAATCCAGATTTTTTGAAGCCCACAATTTCATTGCGGTATCATAAATGTCTTTCTCCTTAAGACCAGCCCTATTCAGAAGCAGTTTAATCAATTCAGAATATAAGCCTTTCATCTCTTTTGCCTTTTCTGTCATAATCTCAAGTATTAAATTTCCACAAATGTAACCAAATTCTTTTATACCTGTTTTATTACTTTCAAAAACTAAAACCTCACCTTAACCGCAAAGTTCGGCAGCAGGCGGAACAGCGTGGTCTGCATCACGCGAACTTGACCGTGGTGGGTGTCGAAGCGGTAGCCCAACGGATTCTTGCGGCCATAGACATTGTAAAGTCCGAAATTTGCCGACCACCAGACGCGGCCTTGTTTTTCAGGCTCATAGCCCACCGACAGGTCGAGGCGGTGATAGGCGGGGAATCGGCTTGAGTTGCGCTCCGAGTAGATTGGCACAGCCATTTCAGTGTAACTGTCCTCGGTTTGGTAGAAACCAACTGGCAGCGTTGTGGGGCGGCCGCTGGTGTAAACCCACGCCGCGCTGGCCGACCAGTTGGCGGTGAGTTTGTAGTTGGCGTTGATTTTCAGGTCGTGCGGAATGTCGTAAAGCGAGCTGTACTCGCGGCCGTCGTTGATGCCGTCGATGGTGCGCAGCGAGCGCGAGTAGGTGTAACTAACGCCACCTGTCAGACGGCCTTGTGTCTTGCGTGCGTTCAACTCAAGACCGTAGGCTCGGGCCGTTCCAACGCGCACTTCGCCCTCAATGTACGGATTGTTGAGCAGCCGCGCGTGGTCAACATAATCAATCTGATTGTTGTACCACTTGTAGTAGACCTCTGCCGACAGACTGTACTGACTTCCAACATTCTGGAACCAACCTGCCGACACCACATCAACCAAAACGGGTTTAATGTTCGGATTGGCTGGAAACCACGTTTCGAGCGACGAATAAGAGAGCGTGCTGTTCTGCAAAACCTGCATATACTGCGCGTTACGGGCGTACGACAATTTGAGCGAGCGGTCGTCGTTCACGCGGAAATTGACATTCAGGCGCGGCTCAATGCTGGTGTGTGTCTTATAAACGCCGCTGTTGTTCTTCTTTGTGCCAACCACCTGGTAATCATCGTTATACTCATACCAAGTGGCCTCGCCGCAGTTTTGGAAAGCCGACAGGCGCACGCCGTAGTTCACGCCCAACCACGGCACGGGCGATAAATCGTGAAGCAGATAGGCGAAATGCTCAAAAGCGCTTATCTGCGGAATGCTCTGAAGCGAGTCGGCAGTCTGCCCAGGCATAAAATGGTGGTGCGTGGTGCCAACGCCCGCCTTCAGCGTGTTGTCGGGGTTAATGTAGAAAGCCAAATCGGTCTTCACGTTCACATCGGTAATGCCAGTTTCCCACTTGTATTTGTGCTTGTTCTCGTTGAATTCCATATAGTTGCTGTAATCGCTGACAATGACCGACGTGTTCAGGAACCATCGGCTTCCAATGTTGCAGTTCCAGCGCAGCGTGCCCGACGTGTTGCCCCATTTGTTAAAAAAACCGTCGCTCGATTCCAGACGGTCTTTGCCGTTGTAGAACGACAGAAACAATCGGTTTCGGCTGTTAATCTGAATGTTAAGTTTTGCGTTGACATCGTAGAAGGCGGGAATGAGCGAGAAAACGCCGTCGGGTTTGAAAATGAAATCGATAAAACTCCTGCGTGCCGAAACCAGAAAACTCGACCGCTCACGCCATACGGGACCGCTGGCCGTGAGCGTTGACGAGAGCGGGCTGAGGCCGACCGCAAAATCGAAATCGTTGGCGTTGCCTTCCTTCATCTTGCAGTCGATGACAGACGACACGCGTCCGCCGTACTGCGCTGGCATATTGCTCTTGAACAGTTCAACGTGGTTCACGGCATCGGGGTTGAAGATTGACACCAGACCGAACAGGTGCGACGGGTTGTAAATGGGCGCCTCGTCAATCAGAATCAGGTTCTGGTCGTTGCCGCCGCCGCGCACAAACATTCCCGACGAGCCGTCGCCCAGCGTCTTCACGCCCGACTGCATCTGCACAACCTTCACCACATCGGCCTCGCCAAACATTGTCGGCATCTGGCGGATTGCGCGCATTGTGAGCCTCTCCTCGCAGAACTGGTTGGTTCTTAACGCCATATCGCGGCCATCGGCCGATACCGTCACGGCATCAAGGCTCACTGTCTCTTCGGCCAAATCGAAATTGCGGCTCACATTGCCGTTGAGGCTGACGCTGAACTCATCGGCCTGATAGCCCACAAACGAGCAAGTCAGAGTGTGGCTACCAGCGGGCAGCGAGAGCGAGTAGAAGCCGTAGCCGTTGGTTGCAGTGCCCTTCTGCAGTGAGGCGTCGTAAACGGTTGCGCCCACAAGCACCTCGCCCGTAGCGCGGTCCTTCACGTAGCCGCTCACCGTGTATTGCTGGCCGAAGGCGGTGGCGGCTGAAAACGAAGTAATGAATGTGAAAATTAAACCAGAAAAGAGTTTTGTCAGTTTCATAGCTTATGAGTTGATTATGAGTTTTGTGCGTTGTGTTGAAAATCGTGAGTGAATATTGATAATATAAAGTCCGTCAATCAAATGAGCCAATTCTATCGGCATAGAGTTGATTCCCTTACTGACGGAAATGTTTTCTTCGTGAAAAACCCGTCCCCATAAATCGGTAATATTCAGCATCATTTCCGCGTCTTCATCACATTCCAACTGTATTGAAATGTGACTTTTTGCAGGGTTGGGACTGACGGAAACTATTTTCAGAGGCTCAAACAGGGTTTTCTCGTATATGGATTGTGCTTCGTAATTGTCGCACAGATTTTTCACGCTTTCGAAAATATTGAGTTGGCCGCCCGAAACGGTTATGCCGTTGAGCGATTCATTTTTATCCACACTGCCTAAAATTGCAGACTTCACAGCCAAAGCCGTTTCGGCCGGGTTTTCTTTTACGCTTTGCTGAAAAGTTTCTGAAGGCAGAAGATAGAGCATCCCTACAGTTCCGCTCACGTAGGGAGCGGCGGCTGACGTTCCGCCAAAGTGGCCATAATGGCCGTTGTTTAAGGTTGTGAATGTGTTGTCGCCTGGTGCTGCTAAATCAACCGACACGACTCCGTATGCGGCATCTTTTATTTTCCTGCCTTTTTTGTTCGAGTTGGTGACTGTTATCAGATAATCGCTCTGGCAGGTTGTGGGCATATCGCCAAATGTATCAACATCAATATCGTCGTTTGGCACCGAATTGACGCACAGCACACCCGCGCTGCCCAGTAAATCGTACATTCCGCACCATTCGGGATAATCAGCCGCCCAAAGCGAATCCAATCCCCACGAGCAATTCACCGCAACAACAAACGCGCCCTGTTCGCCGTCGGTCTGGTTATACAAATCGCGCATCGTATAAACATATTTCAGCGATTCAATGTAAGAGTCAACGCTATCGCCTTTCACAATATTCATCAACCTCACCGCAGGGCAAATGCCGCAAGCGCCAACGCTGTTGCCGCACGAAGCGCCAATTATCCCATTGACAGGCGTACCGTGCCAGTTTCCGCTGCCATCGGCTGTAACATCGCTGCTGTTGCTGCTGAAATTCCAGCCGTGCAGGTCGTCAACAAAGCCGTTGCCGTCATCGTCAATTCCATTGGCTGGAATTTCTAAACGGTTGCGCCAGATATTGCCTCTTAAATCCTCGTGCATAATATTTACACCATTATCGATGATTGCTACAATAGGTGTGTCTAAAATCTGGTAATCAATTGATTCTATAACTTTTAAGGCTTCGTAATAGTCAACTGCTTCAAGGTTGGTTTGGGCGGATAGCGGACTAAATTGCAATAACAACAATACTGTAAGTAATGCCAAACTCCTCATTCATAGAGTTTTATTCCGTGACTTTATAAACAACTTCGCCGTATGCGTCGGAGCTGACGCGTGCGCTGATTTTTACCAATGAGCCGACGTGTACCAATGAATCGGTGAAGCGGGTGGTAACAGACATTTCACTACAGCGCGAACCGTTGCTTTTGCTTCGTCCGCTTTCAATATGTAAATCCTCACTTTCTTTAAGGTTTTCAATTTCTTCGTTATCAATCTGCCGTTCGTAAAACACTTTATCGTTATCCATATACCAGACTTCGAATAAGATTTGGTTAATGCTGTTGACGGCCACATCAATGGTGTCGCCAGTGATATTCTTGCCTTTGATGTCCATAACGGTCACTTCCACCTTGTGCGGTTCGTCTTCATTTTCGCAACTTGCAAAAAGTGCAACTCCAAAAACAGTGGCGGCCAATAACCATCCGCCTTTATTGAAATTCAATTTGTTTAATTTTTCCATTTTTGTTTTAAATTAATAAAGTTTTATTGGTTCTGCTCATTCTTCATCTTATTCCTCATCTTCTTCATCATATTCATCGCTTAATTCCTTATCGCCAAACATTTCAACCAATTCAAGCATTTCGTGTAAATCTAAATATCTGATTTTGACATCGCTGGCGTAGAAATAGCCTGCTCCACCCTTGCTCAAATTGGTTTTAACGTTGCCAGGAATGGTCGAGAACATTCCGCCCGACCAATCGGCGATATTAAATAACGAAATAAGGTAATCATAGTATTTGTCTGACATTGATAACTTTACGCATTGAATAGGTGCTTCGTCATCTTCATCTTCATAATCGTTATAAGCCGCAAAAGTACCTTCGGTCGCCATTGGAAAAACACCTTGTGGTATTGAACTATGATGTGAATACACGTGTTCATAAAGAACAAGGTTTTTAGGTGTCTTTACATAATAATCAGTTTCTATATCCCTAAAAATCCATCTTGCCGTTTCAACGCAACCGAATTTGTGTTTAGACAGTTCTATTTGGATATGATTGTTAAATGCGATAGAACCATCATCCCGCCAATGCTCAATTTTCATATAACTTGACTGTTCGCCCGCAGGAATTTGTTCCAATTCGATTTCAGTGGCCGCAACCATACTGTCGGAAGCATAGTATGTTTGCCCGCCATACTCAATTTTCAGCGTGTAAACTTTGCCAACCTCGCCAGCAAATTCCTCTACCGATTCATACTCACCTTTTTTCTCTGTCTCGCGATACTGATAGGTGTTCTGACCATCGCTTACCTCAATTTTAGCCCCGCTTGCTGGTTCTGGCTGCCCGTTCTGCTCAAATGGGACGGTGAGTTTTAGAAACTGGTGTCCGCCATACGAGAAAACACCGCCATCTACGGCAATTTGATACGGATTGCCCGTGTTTTTCAAATCAAGAGTTACTTCCTCTTCGGCGCAGCCTGCAACGAAAAGGGTGGAAATAAGCGCAGTGGCAAATAGGTGCAGGCTTGCTGCACGCTTTAGGTTTAGTTTCATTTTCAAATAAAATAAAGTAGTCAAGTTTCGGTATCAAATGTAATACAAAAAACGGCAGGGTTGATAGGGAAAATGAGTGTTTCAGGTTTTATACTCTTGAACAATCGCTATTGTTAGCCAAAAGTCGGATAGAATAGTAATGTAAAACTTGTAAAAAACAGGGAAAAAGAGTATATTGCGAAAACAATAACTCAATGGTAAATAATTAGATATGAACGAGAACCTTGCCATTCAACTTTTTGAGAACAAAAAAGTACGCGTCATTTGGAACGAGGAAGAAGAAAAGTACTATTTCTCGGTTGTGGATATAGTGCAAGTTTTAACCGATAGTGCTGACGGACAAGCATATTGGCGAAAACTGAAACAGCGGCTTAAAGCAGAAGGAAATGAAACCGTGACAAACTGTCACGCTTTGAAACTACCTGCTGCCGACGGTAAAATGAGAATGACTGACGTGGCTGATTTAGAGCAGACTTTCCGTCTGATTCAGTCGATTCCGTCGAAAAAGGCAGAGCCAGTTAAGCAGTGGCTCGCTGAAGTTGGAAGTCAGCGCATCGACCAAATGATTGACCCCGAACTGACATTCCAAATGGCTGTTGAAGACTATCGTCGGCAAGGTTACAGCGACAAATGGATTAACGAGCGTATGCGCTCAATTGAAATGCGCAAGGAACTGACCGACGAATGGCACCGTTCGGGTGTTCACGATTCGAAGGATTTCGCCATTCTCACCAACGTTCTGACAAAGGCGTGGAGCGGTATGACCACAGGCGAATACAAACGCTATAAGGGTTTGACCAAGGAGAATCTGCGCGACAATATGACTAACATCGAACTGGCTCTCAACACTCTTGCCGAAGTGGCCACAACGGAATATTCGCGGCAATCGAATCCGCAGACAATGGCTGAAAATGAACGCATTGCCAAAGAAGGCGGCGACGTTGCACGCGAAGCCCGCCAAACAATGGAACGCAGATTGGGGCGATCGGTTGTGTCGCAGGAACGCGCTTCGGATTACATCAAAGCCGTAGGCAAACAGGGCGGTGACAATGCTCTGCCTACTGCGGACAAGGATTAGATTGATTATTAATGAATGGCTGCGAATGCCGACACTGCCGCTGCCAAGCGCCGTTCGGCTCTGATTTAGAATTTGTAACCTAATTGTAGCCTTGTCCGTTTGGGAAATATGAAATTTCAGTTGTTGTTTTGCAACAAATAAAAACAACGGACAAAATGACTATCAACATTGTTTTCAGGCTGCTTGGCTCGCTGGCGCTGCTCATCTATGGTATGAAACTAATGAGCGAAACGCTGCAGAAAATGGCAGGTTCGGGGTTGCGGCATATTCTCGGACGAATGACATCGAACCGCCTGTCGGGAATGCTGACTGGCGTGTTTATAACCTGCGCGGTGCAGTCGTCGTCGGCCACAACGGTTATGACAGTGTCGTTTGTGTCGGCAGGTCTGCTCACGCTGGCGCAGGCCATCTCGGTGATTATGGGCGCCAACATCGGAACAACACTTACGGCGTGGATTATGTCGCTTGGCTACAATGTTGATTTGACCTGCGTGGTTTTTCCCGCGTTTGTGGCAGGAATGGTACTCATCTACAAAAAACGGCATCAGGCGGCGGGCGATTTTCTTTTCGGACTGGCTTTTCTGTTCTGGTCGCTGGTAATGCTGAGCGGCGTGGGCCGCGATATGGATTTGGCGCACAACGACGCTGTGGTCCGCTTTTTCACATCGTTCGACACGGGCAGCCATCTCACCATTGTCATTTTTCTTGCCGCTGGAACACTGATTACCTGCATTGTGCAGTCGTCTGCGGCCGTAATGGCCATCACCATCCTACTCTGCTCAACGGGCGTTCTGCCAATTTATCTGGGCATCGCCCTGGTTATGGGTGAGAACATTGGCACTACAGCCACGGCCAATCTGGCGGCTATTGGTGCGGGACTCGACGCGCGACGGACTGCGCTGGCACACTTGCTGTTTAACGTTTTCGGTGTCTGCTGGGTGCTCTGCGTGTTCTATCCTTTTGTCGATTTGATTTGCCGAATGGCGAACTACAATCCGCAACTTGGCGGTCAGGTCGAACGGCTGCCTGTGGTGCTGGCGCTCTTCCACACCTGCTTTAATGTGATAAACACGGCAATACTTATCGGTTTTGTGCCGCAACTGGAGCGCCTGGTGTGCCGCCTTATGCCCGCCAAGGACACAGTGGCTAAAACGCCGACAACCCTTCATTTTATCAACAGCGGATTAATGTCGACACCCGAAATATCTGTATTTCAAGCGCAAAAGGAGATTGTCCATTTCGCCGAGCGAATGCAGCGAATGTTCGGAATGGTGTGCAACCTGCTTGACGAGCGCGACAGCCGCGAATTCACCCGTCAGTATGAGCGCATCAGCAAATACGAAACCATTGCCGACAATATGGAGATTGAGATTGCGACCTATCTGGAGAAAGTGAGCGACGAGCATCTGTCCGACGACACAAAAGGCAAAATCCGCTCAATGCTGCGTCAGATTGGTGAATTGGAATCGGTTGGCGACGCCTGCTACAAAATCGCCCGCACTATCAGTCACCGCAAAGAGAGCCGCGAAGACTTCACACCGCAACAATACAGCCGTTTGAACGAGATTATGCGGCTTGTGAACGAGTCGCTGACGCAAATGCTTGTTGTGGTCAGCGGCCGCCGCAAAGACCTGACAATAAATACTTCACTCGAAATAGAGAACGACATCAACACTATGCGCGACAAACTGAAAACCGAAGCCATTGGCGACGTAAACGCGCATCGCTACTCATATGCGCTCGGCGCTCTCTACAACGACATTGTGGCCAATTGCGAGAAACTCGGCGACTATGTTATGAACATTGTGGAAGCGCGGCTCGGCAAGCGTTTCTTGAGTTTCCGCGGCTTAATGGTGAATCTCGACCGAAAAAGCGTCACCATCGACGGCGCACCCGTCAGCCTTACCCGTACAGAATTCGACCTTCTGTGCCTGCTTTTGTCGAACAGCGGTCAGGTTTTGTCGCGGCAACGGCTTATGGACAGCATTTGGTCGGGGGTGATTGTCACCGACCGCACCATCAACGTGAACATCACGCGGCTGCGCAAAAAACTCGGTCCCTACGCCCCAAACATCGCCAACCGCCAAGGTTTCGGCTATATGTTCGACGAGAGCGCCGCTTCAGAAAATCCCGCTTGAACAGGGTTACATAATCTTTTCCATATGAATGGCCCAAAGGCCGTCGCAAACCAAGTAATCGTCGTATTTGCGGAAACCTTCGCTCGAATAGAAGCCGCAGGTCACGTCATCGTCGCGGTAGGAACAGAGCCACTCGCGGGTGCAGGGGAACATCGATTCCAAATGGTGCAGCAACTTGCGCCCAATGCCCTGCCGCTGGCAGTCGGGCGACACCATCAGCCGCCCAATGTAAAGCGAGCCGCCATCCATCTTTCCGCTGACCGAGCCGACAATTCGGCCATCGTCCGACACCATTTTCAGCGTTGTGTGGCTGTCGAAGTGCGCGTAGGCATCGTCAATGGTGGCGGTCATTTGCGGAATGGCTGCAAACTGCAGTTTCCGCGCCACTGGCGCAAACGCCTTGTATTGCAGTTCCAAAAGTTCGGGGACGTCGTTCCGCGTTGCGGGTTCGATTTTCATAATAGTTTGGTAATGTTTGCGTTACAAAATTAAAATCTTTTACTCTCAACCCTACTGTAGTTTCGGTCGAAGCACCAATAGACGGTTTTCTCGGTAACGTCGAAAACCATCGAAATCACTGTTGGACAGACGGTTTGCGACACTTCTTTGAGCACTTGGAAGCAGTCGCTCACGTCGAAATCGTCGGTTGCGGCGGCGAGCAGACTGTCGGCTTTCTGATAGCGGTCGAGCCCCATCCACGGGTGCTGCGGCGGGGTTGGCACAAAGGGTGGAAAATTGGTCATTATCTGGTAATCGGGCTTCTCGTAATACTTGAACCCGTGCCCAGGAACAATGTGCAGCACATTGCCGTTACTATCTGATAATGAAGACATAAACGTGAGTCCTGGCACACTGCAGACTCTGTTCGTCTGCACAAAATCGCGAACCTGCTGCAAGGTCCTTTTCATCAGAAGCAGGTCGATATTCAGCATTATGATATTGGTGTCGCCGCCCGTGGGATTGCTGCGCTCGTTGTGCGGCCAGCAGGTCGGCATCCCGACAAAATCGCCGCGGCGGTTGGCCCCGAATAGCGGCATCCAGCCTTCGGTATCGTCGTTGATTTCAATGTAAACGCCGTCGTCGGTCGGTCGGATTCGGTACTCAAAATCCATAATGTCGAGATTCCACCCGACAATGGTCTTTCGCTTGTTTACTACTATGCTTGTGCACATTGTTTTTGGTCATTTGATTGTGTCAATCACCCTTTGCAACTCTTCAAAAAACTGTGCAGCCTGGCCGCCGTCCATCTGAACGTGGTGGAACTGGAACGATATGGGCAGAGTTGTCTTAAACAACTTTTTGCGGTAGCGGCCCCACAGCAACATCGGGTTGGTGAACTTGTCGGTGTACTGATTGACAATGCTGTCGAGTTCGGTGGCGGTCACAGCCGACGTGCCGACAACCATCGCGCCGTCTTCGAAACTGCTTTCGCACGATTCGGCGGCGGCTTGGGTGCGGGCCATATAGGCGGTATTAAACTGCTCTAAATCATCGGTGTATGGAATGTCGCACGAATTGATTCCGCCTCGCGCGTTGTTCACAATCACGTTAATGGCCAAACGGTCGTAGCGGAACAACTTTCCGCCTTCGGGCAGGGTGTAGAACTCGTCAATCTTGCTTGCAGCCTTGCCCGCGCACCAACACAGAAGCATATTGAACTTCATCCGCTTGCGGCGGCTAACCTTTTGAATGCGAGTGACATCAAACGTTTTGGTAATCGTCACCATCGGCATTGGCGAAGTCATCCAAAGGCTGAAGGCCTGCGCGCGGCTGGTCTCTTTCGGGTCGATTTCGTGCTTCATATCTGTTTTTGTTTCAATCGGTTGAGTGCTTCGGCGTTGTTCGACGTGACCATTGCCAATTTTTTGCAGCCGTCCATTTCGGCACAAGAGCCGCAGGTGGCGTAGCCCCGCCCTTTGGCGCACAGCCTTATCGGGCACATCGACTCGCAGAATGGCGTTTTGGCGCCCGCAATTCGGCAGCCCGTGCAGTTTATCATTTCGGGCGTGATTTCCACGTGGTTCAGTTCCGACCAAAGCCGCGCCACTTTCTCGCGCAGACGGTCGTCGTTGTTGATTGTGGCAAAACGCGCTTCGCAATGCTCGCAATCCAATCC
>JAEEGK010002829.1_pt1 | contig 43551 bp, 30 predicted proteins | sample 8958771 | NCBI WGS metagenome assembly JAEEGK01 (sample SAMN16246547, study PRJNA631951) | gut metagenome | biome: gut microbiome; feature: rumen; material: SC-attached | host: Bos | place: Iran: Karaj | collected 2018-10
TGTATTGCTCCAGAGGTATAAGGCTGCGAAGATGGCACCGCCAACCAGGATGCAACCCTGCACTACGTCGCCCCAGATGACGGCTTCTACACCGCCCATGGTACAATAGATGATGGTAACCAGACCCATCAGCACGATACACAGGTAGATGTCTATGCCCGTTACGGCTGTCAGTGCCAATGATGGAAGGTACAGTACCAGTGCCATACGTGCTACCATGAAGACGCAGAACAATGCAGAGGCCATCAGGCGGGTGGCAGCGTTGAAACGTTCCTCCAGAATGGCGTAGGCAGATGCTGCTTTTGAACGCCTGAAGTAGGGCAGGTAGTACCATATGACAGGGAAGCCCACCAACGGAATCATCCACAGCATGGGGTAGTAGGTCCAGTCGGTAGCGTATGCTTTGGCAGGTATGGCCATATAGGTGATGGCGCTCAGCATAGTAGCATAGATACTGATGCCGGCTGCCCACCAGGGCACTCGACCGCCACCCTTGAAGAAGTCCTCCGCTCCGTTCTCGCGTTGCATAAAGTAGATGCCCATTCCCAGCATAGCCAGCAGATAGAAAGCCAGCACCGTCCAGTTGGCAAAACCAAAGTGTGTATCGTGTTTTAGTTCTATGCGTGAGACCTGTGCCGACCGTATGCCTGGCATTGTCTCGCCACCGCTGTAGAACCAGCCTCCTTCGAATGGTGTCAGTGCAGCCCCTGCTCGTGCCAGTGCCGTATCGCCGGAGAAGGTAGTCCAGGAGTCGGTAATGGTATGGTACACCAGCACATCCTTGCGGAACTTGTACCAGGCCGGTTCGTGGCGCAAGTACAGGCTGTCTTGCTGTCCCTGTATGGCCGACAGGAAGATGTCATAGTCCACGCCGCCGAAGAACAGAATGTGGCTGTACCCGCAGGTTGTGGCGCAGGAGCCGACGATGGCCTGCGGTCCCATTGAACATTGAACATTGACCATTGAACATTGTTCTATGATGGCGGGAGCCGTTTCCTGCCATTCGAGCGTTTTCAGGTTCAGTCTGAGGCCATGCAGATAGACAGAGGCACTTCCCCAAACGGGGAGCGGGGAGGGGGCTGTGTATCCTCCGAAGATGTACAGCGCCTTCCCTTCGGGAGCATTCTGCACAGCCATGCAGGGTTGGAGTCGTCCTGCTTCAGGCAGTTCGCACAGCTTCACCCATTCCTTGCCGTCGGGCCAGTCCAGGGCATATACATCCTTGTTGGGGACACCATTGCTCTGTCCGCCTGCCACAAATATCCTGTCCGTTCCATAACATGCTGCAAAGTTGTCAAGTGGCTTAGGCAAGTTTGGGAGAGGTTTTTTGAATTTTGAATTTATTGATTTTGAATTCTCGAAAGTGGTTTCGGCTTCCGAACCACTTTCGGAGGTCCCCCCAATAAAAACCGTCCCCTCCGGCACCGCTACGCTGGCACCGTATGCCTTGGGGTAGAAAACCTTCTGTCCGCCGTCGGCACAAGGGATGCCGGGGAAGTTACAGCCTCCCCATGTAACCAGTTTCCCGTCCTGAATACCGGCAAAGTGGCCAGAGACGGCGCGTGGCATATCCTTGTCCTTCGTTACTGTAATGACGTTCTGTCCCTGGCAAAGTGCCAGAAAGAGGGTAAAGAATACGAAAAATAAAGCCGTTTTCTTTATCATGGTATTATTGTAAATTTTTATGCTTGTATTCCACATGTATCTGTTTCTGCGTACAAATGTAGTGATTTATTTTGAAAAAGTGCTAATAACGATACATTCTTTTCTTCTTTGTCCAAAAGAAAGTTCTTTTTGAAAGAAAGCCGCGATTAAGTGAGTGAGTGCGATGCCTGCATCGGCACTCCCGAGCATGAGCAGCTTTCGCTCTTCGGGTGAGCTATGGTTATAAAAAGAGACACAATCTGATTCCCTTCACTTGTTATTACCTTTGGGTGAAATGATGCCTAATATATAGGCTCTCTTCTCATAGGCAGATTCTTTATTTATCTATAACTCTGTGGTTCTGTTGGAAGCTGACAGGTGTCATACCTATGTAAGTGCGGAAGATACGGTGGAAATATTCCCGACTATTGAAACCGCAATGGTCGGCAACGGCCTCAGAGGTCCAGTCGGGATGTTCCAGCAATACAATTTTGGCTTCCTCTATGCGCAGGGTGGTTATCCATTCGCTGTATTTTAGGTTCTTATTCCTCAGCCAGGCCGAGAACTGATATTGCGGTATACCAAGACTTGCTGCGGCGACAGGGAGCTTCAGGTCTCGTTTCAGGTAGCATTTGTCCTTCAGCCACTGCTCGACAATACGGTCTATGCGCATGGATTGTTCTTCAGACATATCTGCTGTATTGTCAACTGTTGAGGCTTTTTCGCATTCTTCCTCTTCCTCGTTTTTCTCAGCTTCCTCCAATCTCTTGGGGGCGGAGCTTACCACATAGCTGCAGAAATTGTCCACCGTATAGAAAATGCTGGCAAAGAAGAAAAGTCCATACACTGCCAACCACGCTCCTGATCCGAAAATCAGTATGGGAACCATCAGCGCCAGCATCACCAGGATGATAACACTCAGCCGCATCCAGGTCAGCATACCTTCCATATCGCGGTCGTAGTAGTTCTGCAGAGAACGTTGCATAGCTCGCAAATTCACAGTATGGCGCCAGGCATAATGGCCTTGCATGGTAGCATATAGTATAGAGCATATGATTTCTGCTATCTGGATTTCAGGTGTTTCAGACAGTAGTGGTTCTCCGTCTATGGCAGCTGCAACACCCAGCAGTATTGTGCACAGGATCCATGTGATTCCCCCAATCCATCGGTCTATAGGTTTCAGTCGCCCCTTACCCTGCAGGTTCAGCACCGCCATGGAAAGCATCCATGAAACGGGGATAAACAGAGTCAGATTCAGCATCACAGCCTGGGTAACACCCATGGCACGCAGGTGCCAGATGTACTGCAACAGGAACTGCACACCCAACAATATGGTACTGCCCGCCATAAGTATGCGGGCCTTGTTTACCAAGGGGTTTAAGGCTACCTTGTTGGGTAGCATTAAAAGCTTGAATGTGAGTAATGCCATCAGGATGATGGCTGTGAATTGCATGTTCTCCATTCTGTTTACTTATATGCTGCAAAGTTAATGTTTTTTTTGTGTAAACAGGGTAAAAGGTGTGTAAATTCTGTTAATTTTCACACCCTATTCTTGAAAATCACACACCATTGTAGTTTTTTTTACACTTTATTATAATGCTGTTGGCGTATCTTTGGGGTGAAAATATTTGTCACAGAAAAATATGGATTTTATTTCATTCATCAAGGAGACACCCCTCTGGCTCACCATCCCCCTTGCCATTGCCTATCTGGCTACGTGGTGTCTGGTCATCTGGGTTGTTATCCGAATGTTCCGCAAGAAATAAATCAACCAAAATAATATTATATATGAAGAGAGAAACTATCTTTGCATTAATTGCGATGGCATGCATCTCACTTTCCGCATGCTCTGAGAATGAAACAAATGGAGAGTCTACCGTTCAGAACCCTTCTCCCAAGGAGCAGTGGGGACCTACTGCCAAGGGTTCTGACTTTACCGTCCCTCAGTTGCCCGACCTCTATGTCAACTACTGGGAGTACAGCTACAGCGTGGAAGAGAATGCCAACCTAGCCCTGAAAATATCGGGCGAATTCCCCAACTGCCGCTATTTCAGCTTCAGTACTTATAACGATGAGAACGGCGAGGTAATAAGCGGTATGTCTGACTACGAGATGACCCCCGATGCCGGTTGTGTGAATCCCTTTGTTAAGACCTCAACGGGTAAGAATACCTTTACTGTATATATCGTGCCTGCCGCCACCACTGAAGAGCAGATTGCCAAGTTGCCCAGTAAGAATATTATTAAGTTGGGTGCAGGCATCAAGAAAGCTTGTCTCATTATCCGTGAGTACCTGGGTATTGATGAATTCGGTGGTGTAGAGTTGCCAGCCATTCAGGCATATGATATGAACACCATGAAGGAGGTACTGGCTCCTAAGCGCGGTACTAGCAACATGTGGCGTGATCCTGCTCCTTTCCAACCTCAGTGGTTCGATAGTGAGACAGATGTCCCCTTTATGCTGGCTCCACGTGGTAGCTTCTATCCCAACAACGCCACCGATTACCTGTACTGCCGTACAGCTGTCGAGGATAATCAGGTCATGACCTGGAGCTTCATTCCTGCTCCTTATCCCAAGAGTGTTGAGCAGTACGAGGGTGCTCCCTGCCGCTACTGGTCTATGTGTTTCGGTACTCAGTTGGATACCCGTTCTTACTATTCTGTTTATGATGCACAGGCTAACGTTCCCGATGGTCAGAAGGTGACTTTTGTCCTTTGTTTGAAGCAGAATCCCAGGTTGGCAGAGATTGAGCAGGCTGTTGCTGATGCAAAGACCGCCGGACAGTATATCCACCTGATTGTTTGGGACCGTGAACGCCCCTCTTACTTCGGTCCTGAGAAACCCATTGGCAACTGCATCACGGTTATGTACCGCAATATCCTGCCCAATAAGGAATGGGAGCACTCCATGTCTAACATGAAGCCCACCCCCTATGGTGACCCTGTTACCTCTGCCCGTCAGGATCCCGAGCACATGCAGGCTCACCTAGCACTGGGCGAGTATGGACCTCGCGGCACGAAGGTTTCTACCGAAGAGTTCCTCCAGAATATGAATGAATAACAAATAGATGGTTATAGATAATTTAATGAGCGCAAAAACTTTTATTTGTAACACTGCGCGGCCATTTCTGTTACTCGTGCTGATGCTTGTGACTGTTACGGTCCGAGCAGAAGATAAATTGATGTGTGTGGTTGTGTATGAGACAAAAGGCACCACATCGTTCAATCTGACAGAGAAACCCGTCGTAACGTTTGTAGGCGAGGAAGTCCAGCTGGTATCTGGTAAGGTTACTGTGCGCTATGCACTGGATGGCTATCTGAAGATGACCATAGAGGAAAAGACGACGGATATCAAGCCTATTGCGGACGATTCTTTCCGTATCACAGAGGGTGAGGTGAAAGCTTACGGATGCCGGCAGTTGTCTCTCTATACCGTCGATGGCAAATGTGTGGAGACTGCCACTCCTGGCAAGGACGGCACAGCAACCCTCTCTACAGCATCCCTGAGAAAGGGTGTTTACCTTGTAGTAACAGAAAGTAAATCATTCAAAATCTTAAAGAAATAATGAAAAAGCATCTTGTCATGGCTTTGCTTTGCCTGTGTGGCATGGCACAACAGGTTTCAGCCCAAGGGTATTATCTCTACAAGAATGGACAACGACAGTCTTATCGTGCCAACGAGATGGATAGCCTGGTTTTCTATAAGACAGAGGAAAATCCTGCTCAGGAACCCGAAGAGGAAGATTCCGGCCAGGATCCTATGGCCTCAAAGAAGGCAACTCAGGCTACGGCTGACAAGAACAAGCAGTGGTATACACGCCTGGATTTCGAAGATCAGGCTGAGTTGGAGAATGCAAAGCGCGGACTTATTGAGGCTACCCCAGACCTTGTTATCAAGAATTCTAACGGTGAGGTTTGGAACATGGCTGAGTTCAAGTTTGTGCAGGAAGGTGGCGAGGCTCCCTCGACCGTTAACCCCAGCCTTTGGCGCAACACTCTCTGCAACGTACAATGTGGTCTTTTTAAGGTGTGCGAAGGCATCTATCAAGTGCGTGGCTACGATATGGCCAACATGACGTTTATCAAGACGAAGAGCGGAGGCTGGCTGATCTTTGATGTGCTGATGTGTAAGGAGGTTGCCGAGGCTGCTCTGGATATCTTCAAGCGCAACGTAGATGCCAATCCCCGCATTGTGGCTGTCCTTATCAGCCACAGTCATGCTGATCATTATGGCGGTGTAGGTGCTATTGTCAATGCCCAGAACATTGCCGATGCCTCCCTGCCACTGGATCAGCAGTTGCAACCCGGTAAGATTGCCGTCATCACATCAGAGCATTTCATGAAGCATGTTATTGCCGAGAATGCCTATTGTAACGCAGCCATGTCACGTCGTGCTGGCTATCAGTACGGAGCCAACCTGCCCAAGGGCGCCACTGGCCGCATGGCTATGGGTATCGGTATGGGACAGAGTACCAATTCGCCCGTTACCCTCATGCCTCCTACTTTCGAAGTTGCAAAGGATACCACTCTTACCATTGACGGGCTCACCGTTACCTTCCAGGTTACCCCGGGCACAGAGGCTCCTACAGAGATGAATGCCTACTTTGCTGACTATCGCGCACTCTGGATGGCAGAGAACTGTACCGGTACCCTGCACAACCTCTATACTTTGCGCGGTGCTCAGGTTCGTGATGCTGAGGCATGGTGCAACTATATCCTGGAGGCTGAGCAGAAGTTTGGCGACAAGACCGATGTGGTCTTCCAGAGCCACAACTGGCCACACTGGGGTACCGAGACCATCCGTGAGTATATGCTGAATACCGCTTCGGTATATAAGTTCATCCACGACCAGACACTGCACTACGTGAATCTGGGTCTTACCCCTACCGAGATCTCCGACACCCTGCAACTGCCCGAGCGCTTGGATCGCGTTTGGTACACTCGTCAGTATTACGGAACTCTCTCGCACAACATAAAGGCTGTTTATCAGCGTTACATGGGATGGTACGATGCCAACCCTGTGAACCTGAATCTGCTGACTCCCGAGCGTACTGCCAAGAAGATTGTAGAGTATATGGGTTCTCCCGAGCGCATCCTGCGTATGGCCCGTGAGGACTATGCCCGTGGCGAATACCAGTGGGTAGCTCAGGTAACAAAGGAGCTGGTCTATGCCGACCCCTCGAATACTGAGGCTCGTCGCCTCTGTGCCGATGCACTGGAGCAGTTGGGTTATCAGTGCGAGAGCGGTACATGGCGTAACTGCTACCTGACGGGTGCTATGGAATTGCGTGCCGCTACGCCTGCAGCTTCTATCTATGGAACGGGCGAAGGTGTTACCAATATGCTGGGAGCCGGAACCATCGGCATGATATTCGAATATGCTGCCATTGCCACAGACAGCCGCGATGTGGCCGACTACGATGTAACGGTCAACTTCATCATCGGCAACGAAAAGTGCTGCGTGGTTCGTCGTGCCGGTGTTGTCCTTACCTATATGGGAGAGACACGTTCTAATGCTGATGCAACGGCCACCGGTTCCAAGGCTGCTTTGGTAGCTTGCCTCAACGGTAACTGCGGCGGTCTGTCGGTTCTCGGCAGCTCTGATGCTGTCAACTCGCTCTTCAGCGGAATAAAGAAGCCCGTCCTCAATTTCAATATCATAGAACCGTAGTATTTTAGGGCAAAAAGGTTTTTTCAGAATGATTATCCCCATCGTGGTTGTTCCATGATGGGGATTTCTGTTATATGGGGTGAGGTTATCTCTATTTCGCCGTCTTGACCTGGAATGTAGAAGCTGGAAGCCCCTGAGCATTGCGGAGGTCGGCATCGGTAAAGCCGCTCCAGCCGTAGCGGACAAAGGCGGGTCCTTTAACATTGGGGGAGGTGAGAAGGACCTTGTCGCCTTCTATCTTGATGTCGGCAGGATAGAATATGCCATCGGAATCGGCAATCTCGAAGCCCTTGGTGCAGGTGAGGCCTTCTGCATGATTGAACCGAACGCAAATGGAATTGTTTATTCCTTTGACAGCATAACGAAGCGTCGGGCCTTCGCACTCTACCGAATGACCATAGGTGTGGTGTAATGCCTGCAAGGCCAGGCGCTCACCAACGGGGCGCTTTGTGCGGTAGTGGACATCGTTGGGATCACCAAGGTCAGTGGTGACAGCCATCCACGTATCGGGCAACTTTTCAGCCAGGCTGCGCTGACTGTCGCGGAAAGCAGGCCATGACGGGCGTGGCAGACTGCTGAGCTGTACGGTGTAGAAGGGCAGAAGCCCCCCTCCAGCTCCCCCCGAGGAGGGAGTGTTTTCAAGGCGGTTCCCCCCTCTCCTCGGAGCGAATGGGGTCTTTAGAGTAGCCACTAAATGTGGCTGCGGCCCCACAGAGGGGAGAGAGTTCCCACTCTCGACGGTGTTCGGGCTGGGGGTGAGGCTTTTGCGCCAGGATTGCTCCAGAAGGGTGAACAGCCGCTCGTGTACCTCAATGTTATGAGCATTGCTCTCGCCCTGGTACCAGATGACACCGCGAAGGGGCAGATGACCAAGTGGCAGGATGGCAGCCTCAAAAAGGTAGGCAGGGTCGTAAGGATGGCGCTGCAAGGGGTTATAGGCAGGCGATTCCTTATCGAGGGCATGGGCAATGTTCTGTGTCATGCGACCGCGTGCCCAAGGCTGCCCGAAGTCACCATTGCGCCAGTCGCGCAAGATGTTGGGGAATTCACATTCCAGTGTCGAGCGGTCAATCCACGACTCGGTGGTGGAGCCGCCCACAGCATTGCAGATGATTCCTATGGGAACATCCTCGAGGCTGTCGCAAAGGACGCGTCCGAAATTAAAGGCCACGGCAGAGAACTGTCTTACTGTTTCTGGCGAAGCCGTCTTCCACCCTTGAAAGTCCATGTGGCGTAGCTCATTTGTGTAGCGAAGCACACTGTCATCCCACTCCACGGCATCCGTGCGGGCCCGTGCAGGCATATTAAAGAGATGTAGCCGTTCGCCAAGACGGGCAGCATCGGCAAGATCCTGCTCCAGGGTGTTACACTGATCCACGCGCATCTCCATGTTCGACTGTCCGCTGGCCAGCCACAGGTCGCCATAGTAAACGCTGTCAATTGTCAGTGTCTGCGTCTTGGCTTTCGTCAGGTTCTCCAGCAGGTTGGGATACTTCTCTGGATAGTAAAAAAGGTAGTGGTCGGGATTCAGGGGTGTGGCTGTGAACGTAAGCGTGTAGGGACCACCAGCTTTCATCTCGGGCATCTCGATGTGCCAGTGTCCGTCAGCCCTTGAGAAGTTGTTGCTCTCATGCACCACCTTGCCATTGCGGGATAGCGTGACCTTGATGTTGCGCCGGGCATCGGAGATGCCTTCCACCAGGATGGGTTCTTCACGTGGCAGAACCATGCCGTTGGAATAGACAGGCGGCAGTTGCAGACCGCCATGGTCGCCCGTCAGTGCGCTATAGACAGTCTTGGCCAGAATCTTTGCACCCTCTGGATTGGGATGCAGGGCATCGGGGAAGAGGTCGGGACGGTTGTGCAGGGGTGTGTAGAGGTCGATAAGCTGTGCTTTGGCTCCCCATGCCACCTGGAAGATGGCCTGCTGAATCTGGGCGTGCCAGTCGCGTGTGCCGCTCTGGAAACGGGAGTGACGGTCGAAGATGGGTGTCATCCAGCAGACAAGGATACGAGCCTCGGGGTTCACCACACGGAAGGAATCTATCAGCGCGCGATAGTTGGGAATGAACTCTTCCTTCCAGTCGGGCCAGTTGCGCGGGTCGGTGTCATTCAGTCCTAAATGAATGACTACCCAGTCGGGTTTGAAGTCCAGCGCCTGATGGAACTCGGGCAGATTGATGTAGGGGCGATGCCCTTTGTATAATAGCGTAGCACCCGAATGTCCGAAATTCTGCACCTCGTAACCCTTGCCCAACATCTGCTGTAGCTGCACAGGATAACTCTCTGTATCGCGGTTGGGAAGTCCATAACCATACGTCACACTGTTGCCGACACAGGCTACCTTGATAGACTTTTTGGCCGCCCAAACAGCAGTAAAGGAGCAAAAAGCCAACAGAAAGATGATATATTTATTCTTCATTCTTTATTCTTCATTGAGGCTGCGCCTCGAGCCTGCTCACGCTCGTAAGAGTTGAAGCAAGCTTCACTCTCCACTCGCTTACTCGCAGCCTTCTTCACTTAAAACACGTTGCAATGCTGGAAGAAACCAATCTCGTCCAGTTCCTTTTTCAGTTGAGCTTCCTCCTCGGGAGTAATGTTCTGGAATGGGGTACGGTTGGGACCAAGGTCCAAACCAATAAGTTTCATGATGCGCTTGCCTCCTACGATATTGCCGCGGAAGTGACAGATGATGTTGATGACCTCCTGACTGTAGTTCTGCAAGGCACGGGCAGCCTCCAGGTCGCCCTTGTTCCAGGCCTCGATGATGCCCACCAGATTCTTGCCATTATAGTTGGTGGTACCGCCTATGCCGCCACGGGCTCCGCCCATAGCCAGACAGGGCAGGATGGTCTCGTCCTGACCATGCAGCATATCAAACTTACCACCACCATAAAGTCTGCACTGGTTGTATTCGTACAGACTTTCGAAGGTGTACTTGATGCCCGCAAAGTTAGGGATTCGTCCGTCCACAGTCTCCAGGAACTTCACCATAGGCAGGAAGGCTCCGTTGAAGGCCGGAATGTGGTAGAAGTAGAAGGGTAGGTTGGGGGCGCCTGCTGCTATTTCTTCGCAGTACTTCACCAACTCCTCTATTCGACTGATCTTGGGGAAGGGAGGTGCCATGGCCCCAATGCCCCATGCTCCGATCTTTTGGGCATGAGCGGCCAGACGTTTACTCTCGCGGACGCAGCAACTGCCCACATGCACAATCACCTTGAAATCCTTGGGTGCAGCCTTTACCCATGCTTCTGCCAGTTGCATGCGTTCTTCTTCGGTAAGCATATAGCCTTCACCACTGCTTCCGTTTATGAATACGCCCTTCAGCCCGTTCTTCTGCAGCATCTGTGCATAGGCGGGGATGGGGTCCAGATTCAAATCGCCATTCTCATAGAAAGGGGTGAACGGCGCATCAATAAGTCCAATTATTTTTTCCATGATATTTATTATAGTTGACTGTTTTGAATTTTGATTTTTGAATTAAAACTACAGCGGTTTCAACGGTGGAATGGAATCTGTCTTCCACTCTGGTGAGTAGTCCTTACCCACATTCACGGTGCCGAACTCCAGCTCGGGTATCTTTACGGGTTTGGCTTTCAGTGGAACGATGGTCTCATGGTATTCCGAGATCTCCACCTCGGCAAAGCCCAGACGGACAATGCCCAGAATGCGGGCTGCCGCAATACTGAGGTCGATGCAATACTTGCCGCCAAAGGGACCGCGGTCTGTTACGCGGACAATGACCTCGCGACCATTCTTGATATTCTTTACTTTGAGTCGGGTTCCAAACGGAAAGGTGCGATGGGCGCATGTAAGACTGTCCCGGTGGAAACGCTCTCCGTTGGCGGTGAACCGACCGTGAGCATTGTACCACGAAGCTTTACCTTTAAGAGTCTTGGGGGATTTCTCCGGAATGGAATCAGCCCAGACAGACTGCAGAATGAAACATGCTGCAATACAGATAGTCAGACGTATGAAAAAAGGATGTTTCATAGGACCAGCATTGTTTACGGTGTGCAAGTTCGACTTTTTTTCCTTAAAAGCCAAATAAATTGTCTTTTTTTTCATTGAACATTGAACATTGAATATTGAACATTATTTTATTATGGAGAAAATTTCGTAATTTTGCGCCGTTTTTGTGAAGAATAATTAGAATGAAACCCCGTAATATTGTTTTATTTATTGTATGCCTGCTGGTAGGGCTTGCTTTGCTGTGTATGCTATTCCCTAGGGGCGGTATCCGTTTGGGAAACATGACATTGCGGTTCCCTGCACTCTCAGAGGTGCTGGATGTGCCAGAAGAGCCTGCGGGTACAGATACAGTTGCTGTACTTACACCCGAGGAGATTATGGAACAGCGTCTGGCCGCACTGAAGACGGAGAAGATGGAGGAGTTCAACGACTATTGCCGGACCAATCCTGCCCGTCTGTATCTGCCCGATGATGATGAGACGTATCTGGATGCCTTCTTCGAGAAGATGCAGAATGCCGGCAATAAGCACCTGCGTATTATGCATTATGGCGACTCGCAGATAGAGTGCGACCGTATTACCAGCTTCCTCCGTCAGGAATTCCAAGAAGAATTCGGGGGCTGTGGTGTGGGCCTTATCCCTGCCCTGCAGACAGTTCCTACCTATACTACCAGTCAGACCATCTCGGGCGACCCCATGCAGTATATGGCTTTCGGACCCGCTGACCTGCGCGGTAGCAACAACTTCTATGGTCCCATGGCCAAGCGGACAGAGGTCTATGGAAGCACCATCAATATATCGGCCAGGGGTGGTAAAGACTATTCCCATTCCTGTACTTTTAACAAGGTGACCGTCCTGACCAAGGATGCTGCCAATCTGAGTCTGGTGGTACGCGGAGACACCGTTGCCATGGACTCTGCTAATGTGGGTGAGATGTACTTCTATACGGCAAGGCTGGGTGGCGGTGCGTCAGCAGCTACCCTTAGTGTGAGGGGGCATGCCTCTATTCTGGGAATCCAGCTGGATGGCGCAAAGGGTGTTAATGTAGACAATCTGCCTATGCGCGGTTGCTCCGGTCCTGAGCTGATGAATATCAACAGGGCATCTATAAGTCCCTTCTTGAATAGAGAGAACGTAGGACTTATCCTGCTGCAGTACGGCGGCAACAGTGTCCCCTGTCTGTCTAAGGCCAAACTTCCGGACTATAAGGAAAGGGTGAAGAAGATGATTGGTATGTTCCGCCAGATGGCTCCGGAAGCAAGGATTATCTTCATAGGTCCCTCTGATATGGCTACCGTAGATACTACCGGAGCGGTTAGCTCATACAGCGTATTGCCCGAGACGGTCAAGACACTGAGGGAGGCTGCCAATGAGTCTGGCGCTGCCTTCTGGAATATGTACGATGTTATGGGCGGAAAGGGTAGTATGACCAAGTGGGTACATTCTGGTCTGGCCGGTTCTGACTATGTACATTTCACTCCTGGCGGTGCCAAGAAGATGGCTCACATGCTTTACGAGACATTACAGTTCTATTATAAGTTCTACAGATTCCGCTCTGGACAGGATAAGGTGGAATTGCCGGATTCCCTGACAGTTGATTCGCTATGACAAAGAGGTTCTCCGTACTATTACTTCTCTTGTCCTTTATGCTCACTGGCAGTGCCCAGCGCCTAAAGTGTGTCGAGGTTGACAATTACGATTATGTCAACTTCGATGCCTGCTATCTGCACTTCCCCGGAAAGCATCAAAAGTTTGAAACGCTTTATCGCAAGATGGAACATATCCGCAAAGGCGGAGATGGCGTGGTAAACATACTGCATGTGGGTGGAAGCCATGTGCAGGCCGGGGTACTGAGCCATAGACTGCGCAGCAATTTCTCACAGATAATGCCCGAGCGTCCTAAGAGTCGTGGACTGATGTTCCCCTTCAAGGCTGTCCGCACGAATGCCCCTGCAGATTATGAATTCACGGCATCGGGTAGCTGGAGGTCTTCACGCTGCCTGGAATTCTCTCCCTCTTATCCATTAGGTTTGAGTGGTGCTGCTGCTGTGGCTACGTCAGAGGACTGCTCGTTGTATCTGAGCGTGGATGAGGCTTATGCTTTTCAACGACTCAGGGTGCTGGGCGAGGCAATAGGCGGTGAGGTTCTTCCGCTTATTTTGAGGGCAGATGGTGATACGTTACGGTCAGAACGAGTAGGGAAGGATTTCCTGTTTTCTTTCCCTAAGCCTGCCAAAGAATGTACCATCATCTTTGAAGGTCTGAAACGTGACAGTACCAGTTTTGTCCTACATGGCGTATGGCCTGAGCACGATGGGGTAGGCATTGCTTATACCGAGAGCGGCATCAACGGAGCGGCAGTATCCTCGTGGTTACGATGTGAACTCTTCACGGAGGAACTGAAAAGGCTATGCCCTCCTGATCTGGTTATCTTTGGCATAGGCATCAATGATGCCAATGTGCCTGCCAGTAGGTTCAGTGCTGAGACCTTTAAAGCCAATTACCGTCAGTTGATTAATGACATTTTGAGAATAAATCCCAATACAGCCTTTCTGTTCATTACCAACAATGACTGTTGGTTGCGTACAGGTCGCCGACGTCATGGCTTTAATGCCAACGGCAGTGTGGTAGAGCAGGCTATGACGGAACTGGCTCAGGAATTCAATGGCGCCGTCTTTAACCAGTTTCAGGTGATGGGCGGCCTGGGCAGTAGCAGCGATTGGGTGGCGGCAGGTCTGATGAACAGGGATCATGTGCATTTTCTTTCACCAGGATACCGTCTGATGGCTGATTTGATTTACAATGCTTTTGTACAGGATTATAACGATTGTCTAAGATAAGATATGGATTTGTCAGATTTCGTAAGATATATTCAGAACGTTTTTTCTTTTGACCCAGAGACACCGCTGCTTTTCACGCAGTTTCAGTTCTGGGCATTCTTCAGTTTGGTGTTCCTGGCCTTTGCCGTCTTTCAGCGCAAGGCATGGATGCGCAACGCCTATCTGTTTGCAGTAAGCCTTTTGTTCTACTACAAGACCAGTGGTGCTTTCGTAGGACTGTTGGTGCTGGTAACCTGCTCGGATTTCCTTATAGCCCAGCTTATATATAAATGTAAGACCCAGTGGAAGAAAAGGGCGTGGCTGACACTGAGCGTGTGCATAGACCTGGGGATTCTGTTCTACTTCAAGTACAGTTACTTCATTGCCGATATTCTGAATCAGATGCTGGGAACGCATATCGAGGTGACTAATGTGGCAGCAAAGTGGTTGAACGAATTGACTGCAACATCGTACTTCGGGGTGGATAAGATTATCCTGCCTGTGGGAATCTCGTTCTACACCTTTCAGATTGTAAGCTATACGGCGGATGTGTATAAGGGACTGGTAAAACCGGTCAGGAATATCCTGGACTTTGGTTTCTACGTAAGTTTCTTCCCCCAGCTGGTGGCAGGTCCTATTGTGAAGGCCAGCGACTTCATTCCCCAGTTGTATCGCAAGTATTTCCTGAGTCGCAGACAGTTCGGCATTGCCATCTTCTGGATTGTGAATGGTCTGATAAAGAAGATTGTACTGAGTGACTATCTGGCGGTGAACTTCATAGACAGGGTCTTTGACAATCCTATGCTCTTTACGGGCTTTGAGAATCTCTCGGCTCTTTTCCTGTACTCTCTGCAGGTGTATGCCGACTTCTCGGGTTACACGGATATCGCTATCGGTCTGAGTATGCTTATGGGCTTCCATCTGCCCCGCAACTTCAACTCACCCTACAAGGCTGCCAACTGCAGCAACTTCTGGAAACGCTGGCATATCAGTCTGAGCCGTTGGTTGCAGACTTATCTGTATATTCCCCTGGGAGGTAACAGAAATATCACCTTCGGAACCATCCTGTGGATAGTCATCCTAACCCTCTCGGCACTGATTCTGAGTGGTAATCTGTATGTTTGTATAGGAGCTCTCTTGTTGGCAATAGCTGTAATACTGACAGCTTGGTATTGCCCCGACAGGCGTCGTAAGATATGGGCCAACCTGAACAGTATGATAACCATGCTCTTGGGCGGTCTTTGGCATGGAGCCAGTATGAATTTCCTGATATGGGGTGGTCTGAATGGTGTTGGTATGGTGGTCTTCAAGTTCTGGCGAGATGCTTCACTGCTGGTTCGCTCTATAGGCAGCACCATAGTGGTCTTGATATTGTGGATTCTGACGATGCATGTTCCTTCTCCTGTTTGGAACTTGTTCTTGGCATACGTGTCCTTTATTATGGTAAGTGCCTGGATAAAGTGGGGATACGGAAAGCTGAACCTGCCGCATTGCTGGGGATGGCTGGAACACTCGTGGTGCATTCTGGTAACATTCACTTTTATCACATTCACCCGTCTGTTCTTCCGTTCAGGCTCTAACCTTGATCCTGCTACAGCCAATGAGACGGCATGGAATACGGCCAGCAATATGGTAACAAGAATCGGTTCTGCCTGGAGTGGAAATGCCTGGGAGATTGTACAGGCATACAGCAGTGTCTTCACCTTATTTGTTATAGGAATGATAATCCACTGGTTGCCTGAGAACCTGAAGAGACGTTACCGCCTGAGTTTTGCTATGTTGCCCATCCCGGTAATGTGTCTGGTATGTATCATAGCCGTCTTTGTGGTATATCAGTTTGTGACGGCCAAGATGCAGCCCTTCATATATTTCCAGTTCTGACAAATGCAGGTTGCAGAATGGTGAAAACTTGTTATAAAGTACGTAAAATTCTGTTTAATGCTTGCGTGGGTCTGTAAAAATCTTTATCTTCGCAATATGAAAGTAACTATTTAATCTAAGTAATAAAGACAATGAAAACAAAAATTCTTTTCTTTATGCTGCTATCAATGATGGCAGTCGGTGTAAACGCACAAAAACACGAATTCGCAAACTGGAAACGTTATGCTCAGGCAAATAACGAGTTAGGTGCTCCTGCCAAGGGTGAGAAGCGCGTTGTATTGATGGGTAACTCCATTACCGACGGCTGGCCAGGCAAGCGTCCTGAATTCTTTAAGGAGAACAAGCTTATAGGTCGTGGTATTGGTGGTCAGACCAGCTACCAGTTCCTTCTCCGCTTCCGTGAGGACGTTATTAACCTGCAGCCCAAGGTTGTAGTTATCAACTACGGAACCAATGACGTTGCAGAGAATACAGGTGCATACAATGAGGATCTGACTTTTGGTAATGTTTGCTCAATGGTTGAGCTGGCTAAATACCACAAGTGCAAGGTTATCCTGACAAGCTGTCTGCCTGCCGGTGGTTTCTGCTGGCGTCCTGAGATTAAGGATGCTATGGAGAAGATTCAGCATCTGAATGCCCGCGTGCAGGAATATGCCAAGAAGAACAAGATTCCATATGTTGACTACTTCAGCGCCATGGTAACTGCCGATGGAACAGGCATGAGACCAGAACTTGCTCAGGACACACCAGGTGTTCATCCCAACGTGGAAGGCTACAAGATTATGGAAGGCTTGTTGCTTCCCGTTATCAAGAAATTACGCTAAGAGAGTTATATGTGTAAGTGCCGTCACTGACGGCACTTACTTGTCATAACCTAAGAATCCTATCATGAACGATAATAATTATTGCCTAATTCTTGCCGGCGGTAACGGAAGCCGTCTGTGGCCTGTAAGTAGAACAACCTATCCCAAGCAGTTCATGGATTTGTTTGGAACGGGAAGGACTTTGTTGCAGCAGGCTTATGACCGTGTGGCACAGTTTATTGACCCTTCACATATCTACGTTTCAACGAATGTCCAATATCTTCCTATCGTACATGAACAGTTGCCACAGGTAGATGATGTTCATATTCTGGAAGAGCCTTTACGTCGTGGCACTCTTGCTGCCGTAGCATGGGGTACTGTGGTAATAGCCAAGGAGAATCCAAAAGCAAAAATGTTTGTATCACCCTCTGATCATCTGATAATGAAAGAGGTCTGTTTCGAGAAGGATGTCTTGTCGGCATTGGATTTTGTGGGAACCCATGATTGCCTGCTTGTAACCGGAATGCGTCCCTCAAGACCTGAAACGGGATATGGTTATATGCAGATTGACGATGACCGACAGGTAGGAGAGCATATTTATCCGGTTAAGTCCTTTACGGAAAAGCCCAATGAGGATTTTGCCAACATTTTCCTACAGGAAGGAAACTTTTATTGGAACACAGGTCTTTTCTATTTCAATGTGGACGTTATGTTGAGGAAATTGTATGATCTGGTACCAGAATACCAGGTAGAGATTCCACGTATGATGGCAGAGGCCGAGTTTGCTGATCCCAAATCCGCTCCTGACTTCTTCAGTCGTTTGCCGAATCTGAATGTTGACGTCAGCATACTTGAGAAGAGCAATAATGTGTACATGCAGCAAGGACACTTTGAGTGGGCCGATCTAGGAACGTGGGCCAGCATCTATGATGATGCTCCTGCCGATGAGAAGGGAAATGTGTTGCTGAACACGAAGGCTTATCTGTATGAAAGTCAGAACAATATTATCCGTCTTCCAAAAGGGCGTACAGCTGTTGTCAAGGGATTGAACGACTATGTAATAGCAGAAGAGGGCGAGATCCTGATGATCTGCCCTCGTGCTGATGTGGCTGCTATGCGTAAGATGCATACAGACACCAAATTCTCTTAAAGTATCTTATAGCTCTTTGCGGATTGAGGCTGCTATTTCCTGAAACTCCTCTGTGGTCAGTTCCAGATGAGGATTTGTAAAGCGCATGTCAGCCTCGCTCTGCATGGGTACCAGGTGGATGTGGGCGTGGGGAACTTCCAGGCCCAATACACATTGTCCTACTTTTACGCAGGGGATAGCTTTCTTAATGGCTATGGCAACCTTCTTGGCAAAGACCTGAAGACCTGCCAGTTCCTCGTCGGTAAGGTCGAAGATGTAGTCAACCTCGCGTTTGGGGATTACCAACGTGTGTCCCTTCTGCAGGGGACTGATGTCGAGGAATGCAAAGTACTTGTCGTCCTCGGCAATCTTGTAGCAGGGGATTTCACCGGCTACAATGCGTGAGAAGATACTTGCCATAATGCTTATTCAAATTTAATGCTTACTACTTCCAATTGGATGGTGCCGGCAGGAACTTTTACTTCGGCAACCTCGCCAACTTTCTTGCCCAGCAATCCCTTTGCAATGGGTGTCTCTACGCTCAGCTTGCCGGCGCGCAGGTCAGCCTCTGTAGCGCTGACAATGGTGTACTTCATCTGCTGCTTGGTCTTAACGTTGCGTAACTCCACAGTAGAAAGAATCTGCACAGTGCTGGTGTCCATCTGCTTGGTGTCGATAATCTTTGCCTCCATGATGGTCTTCTTCAGCAGGGCGATTTCTGTCTCCAGCTTTCCTTGCCATTCCTTTGCCGCATCGTACTCGGCGTTCTCAGAAAGATCGCCCTTGTCACGTGCCTCAGCAATTGCGGCACTTGCTGCGGGTCTGTCAACACTCTCCATGTGTTGAAGTTTTGCTACCAATTCATCGTAGCCTTTTTGTGAAATGTATGCCATATTCTTGTTTTTTGTTTTGTTTTAGCTTCTTGTTTGTTTTCACGGCTCCTCTTTTTTATAACGTAAAAGAAAAAGAATCCCAGCGGTAATGCCGGAACCCTTTACTTGTTAATTGTTAAGATTCACCGCCGCAAAGGTATGTATATTTTTCCTACCTTGCAAATTTTCATCCTATAAAATCAAAGCAGGCTTTCAATTGCCTTTTTGATATCTTTGATGTCTTCCATCCTCGACCGTAGGTCGCAGTTGCGGTCTATCAGGAAGTAGCTGGGTATTGCCTGTACCTGATAAAGTTTCAGCATGTCGCTGTTAACTCCTTCCTCGCAGTAAACGCTAACCCATGGGAGGTGTTCGCAGCGTTGTGTCCAAAGGTGACGGTCGGGATCAACGCTTACCTGATAGATTTCGAATCCGCTGCTGTGGTATTTGTTGTAGAGCTCACGAAGCTGCAGGGTTCTCTCCTGGTTTCCCTCTATGCCGAAGGCAGTGAAGTCCAGCAATACAACCTTTCCCTTCAGGTCGCTCAGTGTACGTTCTGTTCCGTTGATATCAGGGAAGGTCATGTCTATGATTCCCAGTTCCTTTATCTTGTCGTTGTCAACATCCAGCACAATGCGTCGGGGAGGAGCCTGATTGCGTCGTCCCTCTGAGGCAATGTTGAACAGATTCTGGGTACGTTGGCATCCCGGGTATTTCTGGTCCCATGCATTGGCAATGGCACGTATCCATGCCAGGTCGTTCTTGTCGTTCATGGGATTGAAGAGCAGTCGTCCTCCCAACATCTGGAAGCAGGCGAAATAGCTGTATGTGGCACCGTAGCGGTTCTGGATGATGTCCATCTCCACGTCAGTCTTGTAGTCGCTGATCAGTTGCTCTATCATATCGGAACGTTCCTGTATGGTGTAGTTGCGGTCGCCAGAGACACGACGGATCTGTCGTTCCAGGTCGGCCAGCTTAAGGCTCAGCAGGCGTATGGTATCGCACACACCGCTTCCCTCTACCTTGTAGCCGAATGACATGTTCTTGAGACTTGCGTCCACGGTTACTGTCTCTGTGCTGTCGAAGGCCAGGTTGATACACTGGTTACCAATGCGCAGACGGTAGAATTCTGGGTTACCGATGGTATCGCCGCTCATCTTATAGAAGCCGTCTTCTGTGAGTTTTACAGAGTCTATTACCTGAACGCCATTACCAAGGGTGAGGTGTTCCAGATACATGACGGTGTCAGCCGCATCTGTAATGTGACCTGTTACGGTGAACTTTCCTTTCTGAGTGCAGCTTGCCAGAACAAGGCAAGTGGCTATGATGAGATATTTTAACTTCATGATTGTGAAAAATGCTGTTTTTAACCTCGCAAAGGTACACTTTTTTGTGTTCCTATATACCTTATTCATTGAAAAAGAGCATTTAAGATGAAAAATTCTGAATTAAGCATTATGAATTGTGAATTAAATTGCTACCTTTGCAACAATTTTTTGACGCAATTTTTATTATTAACGAAAAGATGAACGTAATTACAAAGACAGTCGAGTTGCCTGATGGAAGAACCATCAGCATCGAGACCGGGAAACTTGCCAAACAAGCCGATGGAGCTGTTATGTTGCGTATGAACAACACCATGCTGCTGGCCACTGTTTGTGCTGCCAAAGATGCCGTTCCCGGAACAGATTTCATGCCCTTGCAGGTAGAGTACAGAGAGAAGTATTTCGCAGCCGGACGTTTCCCCGGTGGATTTACAAAGCGTGAGGGTAAGGCTAATGACGACGAGATTCTGACTTGTCGCCTTGTTGACCGTGCTCTTCGCCCCCTCTTCCCCAGCAATTATCACGCTGAAGTTTATGTTAACGTAATCCTCTTCTCTGCCGACGGTGTTGATATGCCTGATGCTCTGGCTGGCTTTGCTGCTTCTGCAGCTTTGGCTTGCAGTGATATACCCTTTGAGGGTCCTATCTCTGAGGTTCGCGTAGCACGTATTGGCGGTGAATTTGTTATCAACCCCACCTTCGAGCAGTTGAAGGAGGCCGATATGGACCTGATGGTCGGTGCTACCGAAGAGAATATCATGATGGTTGAGGGTGAGATGAAGGAGGTTCAGGAAACCGACCTTCTGGCTGCCCTGAAGTGTGCTCACGAGGCTATCAAGCCTATGTGCCGCTTGCAGAAAGAACTGAGCAAGGAGTTGGGTAAGGATGTTAAGCGCGAATATTGTCACGAGGTTAACGATGACGAGTTGCGCGAGGCCGTTAAGGCTGCATGCTACCAGCCCGCTTATGATGTTACCAAGCAGGGTCTTGAGAAGCACGCTCGTGCAGAAGCTTTCGAGGCTATCCGCGAACAGTTCAAGGAGAAATATGCCGCTGAGCATGCCGATATGGAGGCTGCTGAGTTGGAAGAAAAGAATACACTGATTGACCGTTATTATCACGATGTTGAGAAGGACGCTATGCGTCGTTGCATCTTGGATGAGGGTATTCGTCTGGATGGTCGTAAGACTACCGATATCCGTCCTATCTGGTGCGAGGCCAGTCCTCTGCCCGGTCCTCACGGAAGTGCTATCTTCACCCGTGGTGAAACTCAGTCTTTGGCTACCTGTACTCTGGGTACCAAGTTGGATGAGAAGTTGGTCGACGATGTTCTCGTTCGCGAGTACCAGCGCTTCCTGCTTCATTACAACTTTCCTCCCTTCTCAACAGGTGAGGCTAAGGCACAGCGTGGTGTAGGTCGTCGTGAGATTGGTCACGGCCATTTGGCTTGGCGTGGTCTGAAGGGTCAGATTCCTGCAGACTTCCCTTATACTATCCGTGTGGTAAGTGATATTCTGGAGAGTAACGGTTCTAGCTCTATGGCTTCTACCTGTGCCGGATGTTTGGCTCTGATGGATGCCGGTGTGCCCATCACTGCTCCTGTCAGCGGTATCGCTATGGGTCTTATCAAGAACCCCGGAGAGGACAAGTATGCTGTTCTTTCTGATATTCTTGGTGACGAGGACCACCTGGGCGATATGGACTTCAAGACCACAGGTACTCCTAAGGGTCTTACCGCCACTCAGATGGATATCAAGTGCGACGGTCTTTCATACGAGATCCTGGAGAAGGCTCTGATGCAGGCTAAGGCTGGTCGTGAGCACATCTTGGCCGAGATGATGAAGACATTGTCTGAGCCTCGTGCTGAGCTCAAGCCTCATGTACCACGTATCGAGCAGATGATTATTCCCAAGGAGTTTATTGGTGCTGTTATTGGCCCCGGTGGTAAGATTATCCAGGGTATGCAGGAAGAGACAGGTGCTACCATCACTATTGATGAGGAAGACGGCGTAGGTAAGATCCAGGTTAGTGGTCCTAACAAGGAGACTATCGATGCTGCTATGGCCAAGATTAAGGCTATCGTTGCTGTTCCTGAGATTGGCGAGGTTTACGAGGGTACCGTACGCAGCATTATGCCTTACGGATGCTTCGTAGAGTTCATGCCTGGTAAGGATGGCTTGCTCCACATCTCAGAAATTGACTGGAAGCGTCTTGAGACTGTTGAAGAGGCTGGTATCAAGGAGGGTGACAAGCTGCAGGTTAAGCTCCTGGAGATTGATCCCAAGACTGGCAAGTTCAAGCTCTCTCGTCGTGTCCTGTTAGAGAAGCCCGAGGGTTATGTAGAGCGTGAGCGTCGTCCCCGTCCCGAGCGTAAGGATCGTGGCGAGCGTCGTGAGCGTCGTCCCCGTCCCGCTGAGGGTGAGGCTCCTGCAACAGAGGCCGCAGAGTAATTAACGAATTACTTTTTTACCATCTATATAATAAACACCGTGGGGTAATCCTGCGGTGTTTTTTGTATCCCTTATCCGCTTGCCCGAGAGGTCATATACGCCTGCCTGGCTGTTGGCTGTAGCCTGTTGCTCATTGCCTGCAGTTGTAATTCCTGTGCTATTTTCTGTTACCTCTATCTGGCAAGCCAGATTGGTAGCCTTATTCTCTATGTATGAACTGTTCAGGGTTCCTACGTGGAAGATGCGCGAGTCTTTTGTATCCGTGTATGCATTGTATTTGCTGATGCCTGCATCATCTTCTTCGTCGCCTCCCACAAAGTCTATGGTATATTTGCCTGGTTGGGCGTTTTCGGGGATAGTTACCAGGAAGGTAATCTTAATGGAGTCACATCCATTGCGCCAGCAGGCTGATATGTTTTTAGGTACTTTCTTCTGACTTTGGAATCCGTACCATTTGTATTTGCTTTTCTTGAAGGCTGCATTGCAGAAATCAGTCAGTTTCTCGCACGCTACCATGTTGTGCTGGCTGTTTACCTTGCTTCCGTCGCTATAGTAAACCCAGTTCTCGGCAAACTGCTGATGTGCGCCCTTAGGAACAGTTACTTCCCATCCTTCGGGAACACGGATGCCGGCATAAGACCAGTCGGTTACAAAGTTCTGGGTGTCGGAACCATCGTCAACAACGGTAAAGCTGACTTCTATCGTACTTCCTGCCTCAGCCGTCTTAGGTGCCGAAGTCCTTATCAGTTTGTAACAGGAAGTCAGTACGAGGAGAGCTATAGTCAACCCCACCATCAATCTCATGCCAAAGAGGGAGGCTCTTTTATTTTGGTTGTTTTTTTGCATCGATATCATTTCTGTTTTTATCACTCCCCCAAGGGGGGGCGGAGGGAGCTTTTATTTGTCAAACACAGCTTTCCAATTATATACTCTGAAGAAGTAGGGTCGATAGAAATCGGCCGAGCCTGTGGCATTGAAGTTGTCGCTGAACTCCTTGCAGTCAGTATTTGTCGAGAATACCAACTCTCCCTCTCGTGAGAGTGTCTGGTGCAAGTGTGGCATGTAGAAGTTCTGATACGTGCGCGTACCTTTCTTATCTAATACCCAAGGCATGGTCCATAGTTGATGGCATTCCTCATAAGGTCCCCAGGGTGTCTTGCTGCGCATGATATACAATTGCTTGCTGAATACGAATCCTTGTGCTGTCATGTAGTAATAGTCGCCGTCCTTGAATACCCATGCGGTAGAAACAGAGCGGCTGGAGATGGCCGAACGGTTCACCTCGGCTGCTGTGGGATAAGTCTTTTGCCAACTGAAATTCCCCTTTTCATCGGCAATATAGTATTCCCACCCAGAGCGCAGGTCATGTGTGATGCTGCGTGCCACCACGGGTGAGGAGGTGTTCAGTGCATCTCCCTCGTTTTTCTTGAATTGGTTGCAGGCATACAGATAGGTATGTCCGTCTTCATCTTCCCATAGAGTCTGTCCGTAGCCAATGGGGTCTTTTTCAAAGAAACTGTGGTCAACACTAATGAGTTTCAGATAACTGTCATCGTCCGGTTTTCCTTCCAGTGAATAGATGGCAAGGGCACGGTTGTCGCTTTGCATCAGATTTTCTGTTCCGTTATAGACGCCTGCCCATAGTACTTGCAGCTGACCGTCTACAACTGTCCCGTCTCCGGCCCAATAAAGCCATTGCTGATCTATTTCGCCTGCTTTTATCTGTGCTTCTGTCTTCTCTCCTTTGGGATGGCGCAGGTGAGTACGACAAGTCCCTTGTGTTTTGTTAATCCAGTCGGCCAACCACACTTGATTGCTGCTCAGTGTACCTGGCAGTCCGTCTTTGCCCGTTGTCTGTACCATAATACTATTACGTGGAAAGGTGCAGTTGCCGCGTGCTCGGGTAGTGGAACTGACACGTCCGTAGAAACTGTCGTTGAATGACCAGAATACATTCCCGTCTGGAAGCATTGTTGTCTGAACGCCATCGCCTCCGTTCCAACCTAATGTGCGAGTGAAAAGTGCATCGTACAATTTGTCTTTGTAAACATAGACGTTATGGTTGGCATTATTATGTGGCATATACTCAAGTTTCCATTCATCTTTTACCGATGGAACGGGCCATTTCAGCGTATCAGCCGGTACCTCGTGTGTAAGGTCCTGTGACATGCCATTCAGGGCATAACCTATGCTTAGGAGTGTTAGAAGTAGATATGGTTTTTTCATTATTTTTCTTTTGGTTTTGGTTTATCTGAATACTTGGGGTAATAAAAGGCTGGCATCCCCAGTGCCATCATGGCAAATGGCTTGTGATTGGGTGGCAGGTGTAGCAACTCTTCGGTCTTACGCTGACCTATGAACTTAAAGGCCATCTGCACCAGTCCCATATAGATTTGCGAGACGCCATGAGCCTCGGCCATTAGTGAGGCGTTTTGGTAGGCCATGTTGCAGTCTTGCCAACCGAAGTCGTACTTCTTGGGAGTGCTTATCACCAGCAGGGCTTTAGCATTACATGTGCAGGGGCGTTGGCCAGCTTTCCATTTCCTTTCAAAATGGTACAGCTCTGCAGCTTCATTATATAGGTTGCGCAGGAAAAGTTTTGTCAAAGGACGTACCGGTTTCGACATTAATACACTTGCCAGTCGAAGGAAGAACTTCATGGTTGCATCTTCCACCGCTTGTATGTCGGCTCCTTCCAACAGGTTTACTACCACTTTTCTTGAGTTCTCGGATGTGGGCGCCACGTAGGCTGCCTCTATAATATCAGATAGTGCTTCCGTAGGAATAGGCTCCTCTGTGATGGTGCGGTTGGAACGACGACTTTTCATCAGTTCCATCAGTGATTTTGGCGATGGAATCAGTTCTTTCTGCACTTGATGGATGTTAGATGCGGGAAAGTCTGTGTGGTTCAGGGCATCCGCTTCACATACATCCACGCAGTGGCCGCATTGTATGCAGTGGTTAGGCTTAACCACCTTGGGCACTTCGCCTTTTTCTTGCGTATAAACGCTGGCAGGACAAACACGGGCGCATCGTCCACAGCGTTTGCATTTTTCGCTATCTATATTAATTTTGTTCATCATTAGTGGTTATTGGCTGACAATCAGTGTCATTGTCAATAGGATACTCTTCATTATTAGGATACTCTTCCCACATTTTTCTCAACAGATAGAAGCAGAGGGCGAATCCAACTATGATGCAGAAACCTGCAACCCAGTTTCCTCCTATCCATTCCACCATACTGAAGTCATCTGCCTTGTCTCCAAGCATCTGTGCCTGTATAACGGCAATGGAGTTGTTCAATATGTGTATGATGCAGGTAATCACGATGTTTCCCGTCTTTATGTAAATCACGCCTAACATCAGTCCAATCAGTATAGCTATGACCACCTGTGCTGGGTTTACATGGATTAGTCCGAAGAGTACGGCAGAAATCCATATTGCCTTTCTGGGCTCTATGCCGTTACGGGCAAGGTATCCGCAGACTCCCTCACGGAAAAGTAACTCTTCGGATATAGGTCCTAAAATGGCAATGGCCAGAATGCCCCATGTATTGTTGGCAAGATCTTTAATCTCGTCTTTAATCAGGTCGGGTAGATTTGTTATCTCTATTAACAGGTCACCTGCAAAAGCACCAAAGATACAGGCTACTATGGCTATCAGTGCCCAATTCCATTTAATGTTTGAGATGCGGAAGGTTTCGGGGATCCGCATTACCTTCAGTCCTTTCCAGCAAACAAGGATGGCTATGAAAAACGTAACTATCATGCAAGAGCCCATGATAGATGCAGAAATGCCGTTCATTGGATTTTCGGTAAAAAACATTGCAATAGCGATTGCTAATATACCAGCAAACAGTTGAGTAATCAGGAAGTAGACAAGTACTGCCAATAACGCTTTTTTCATGTTTCTTTTGTGTTTAAATAGTTTATAATTTTTGCAAAGGTAGCAATTATTTCCATATTCCTGCAGCGATTCGTAGATTTCTGTTTCATTTCATGGCGCTATCTTTGATTATTTTTGTATTTTTGCGACAGAATAATTAAATCTATTGGAAAAATGAAACGAATACAATCTTTGTTAATCCTTTTACTGACTGTGACTTTTGCGGCTGTTGCTCAGAACCAGCCGGGTGCGCCCTGGCAGGTGCGTGTAATGTGCTATAATGTTCAGCACTGCGCCGGTATAAAGTCGGATGTTGACTATGACCGTACCGCTGATGTCATCTTCAAGCAACAGGCTGATATAGTTGCGCTGCAGGAATTGGATAGCGTAACATCACGCAGTGAGGGACTCAACCAGATAGACGAGTTGGCCAAACGCACCTTGTACTACCCTGTTTTTGCCAGTGCTATTAATTATGGTGGTGGTAAATATGGTGTTGGAATTCTTTCACGTGAGCGTCCTTTGAGTGTTAGTCGTATTCCTTTGCCTGGCAAGGAGCCACGTGTCTTGTTGGTGGTAGAACTTAAGAATTATGTAATGGCCTGTACGCATCTGGATCTGGCCGAAGAGAATCGTCTGGCATCTGTCCCTCTCATTGTCGAAGAGGCAAAGCGTTGGCAGAAGCCCTTTATTATTGCGGGCGATTGGAACGATGAGCCCAACTCCAAACTAATGGACGAGTTGCGTAAGTACTTTACTATTAATACTGGCAAGAAAGCGACCTTCCCTGCTGATAAGCCTCAAATATGTATTGACTACATAGCCTCTTTTAAAGGCCGTTCTGCTGTAACGTTAAACTATTCTGTTATTGACGAGCCTGCAGCTTCGGATCATCGTCCTCTCGTCGCAAATCTCCGTTTGCCCTTGAAGGCTGACCAGCTGATGACTTTTAAGCCCTACCTACAGGATCCCAAGCCTACACAAATGACGATTATGTTCCAGACAACGGCTCCTGCTCACTGCTGGGTTGAATATGGAACAGACAAGAATAACCTGACCAGAAAGCGCGCTCTGCTCGACGGGCAGGAGGTATGTTTCGATATTGAGAACCGTATCACACTGGATAATCTTCAGCCCGGACAGCAATACTATTACCGGGTTTGCGTAGTTGATTTGTTGATGAAGCATGCCTACGAGTTCCATACTGGCGATACACTGCGCACTCCGTTCTACCAGTTCCGCACGCCCGAGGCGAAGGGGACTGATTTTACCTGCGTTGTTTTTAACGATTTGCATGTGCATCAGGATACATATGATTTCCTGTGTGATACCCTTAAAAAAGAGGGTATTTTCCCCGATTTCATCGTCTTTAATGGTGACTGCCTGCCAGAGCCCTATGACCGCGAACACGCTATGCGTATGATCCACGATTTGGCAGACCCTATAGGCGGAGCGGAAACACCCATCTTCTTCATTCGGGGCAATCACGAAATCCGTAACTACTACTCGGCTGGCATGCACAGATTAATAGGTTACCCCAACGATAAAACATATGGCGGCATTAGCTGGGGAGATACTCGTTTCATGGTGCTCGATTGTGGAGAGGATAAGCCCGATGACCACAAGGAGTATGCAGGGTTCAATGATTTTACGCAACTCCGTGCAGAACAGACTGAATTTATAAAACAGGAGATCAAGAGTCAGGCATTCAAGAAAGCCAGTCGTCGTATTCTTATCGGCCACATCCCCTTGTTTGGTAATGATGATGATTATCAGCCTTGCTCCGAGGCATGGGCTCCATTGTTGAAATCCCAGCCTTTTGATGTAGCCATCTTTGCGCATACACACCGGTTCAATTTTGCTGCAAAGGGATTGGAAGGAGCAGCATATCCCGTTGTGAACGGTGATGGTCCTCGAATACAACGTGCCTGCGTCACTGTCCTTCAAAAGCAAGGCAACAAACTGCACCTAAAAACATTGAGTAAGAATCCGCAGAATTGTATAGACATTGATTTGTAAAAGATAAAGATGCTTAAACTAATATCCACATTATTTGTTTTTCTGACTTTGACGGTTTTGCCTGCTACCGCACAAGGTCCAGATGAAGTACTCGAGACAGCTCGTCGCGTGAATAGCTATTTCGTCCAAAAATGGCCCGACCCAACCAAAGATACTTTCGTGGGCAGGAAACGCCCGAGTTCCCTCTGGACGCGAGGGGTTTATTATGAAGGTTTAATGGCGCTTTATGGTATTGACCCACAGTCGGATTATATAAAGTATGTTGATGACTGGGCTGATTATCACAAATGGACACCACGCAATGGTACCAGGACCACGAATGCCGATGACCAGTGTTGTATGCAGACTTACCTCGACCGTTATCTTTTAGAGGATAGTTCTTGCCCTTCAAAGATTGATAGCTGCTTGGCAAATGTTCAAAAACAGCTTTCCCAGAATCGTACTGATTATTGGACGTGGATAGATGCCATACAGATGGCTATGCCGGTATATTCCAGGATGTACAGGATTACTGGGGATTCTCGTTATGTCCTTTTTGCTCGCAACTGTTATGAATGGTCGCGCAACGAATGTGGCGGAGGCTTGTGGAATGCACAGGAAGGCCTTTGGTGGCGCGATGCCGATTTTGTTCCCCCTTACAAGGAAAAGGACGGTAATAATTGCTACTGGAGTCGTGGTAACGGCTGGGTCGTGGCTGCTCTTGTCAGGACCATAGAAGATTTGGAGGCATCCGATGCTCATCGCCCGATGAATAAGGATGTTCGTGCTTTTGTTAGAGAGCTCAGGTCGGATTACATGGCGATGATGCAAGCCTTGCTGAACTGTCAGCGTGAGGATGGCTTTTGGAATGTGAGTCTGATGTCGCCTGCCACATTCGGTGGGCCTGAAACATCAGGTACTGCTCTTTTTCTGATGGGCATGGCGTGGGGCGTCCGTAATGGGTTGTTGCCTGCCGGCAAATACCGTGGAGCCATAGATAAGGCTTGGAAGGCGGTTGCTTCAGCAGTACATCCGAATGGTTTCATCGGTTATATGCAGGGTACTGGCAAGGAACCGAAGGACGGTCAGCCGGTGACATATACCAGTGTTCCTGATTTCGAGGATTATGGAACGGGCTGTGTATTACTTGGAGCTGTGGAATATTATAAACTGATTCAGAAAAGTACCTCGAAGGCCGGCGCTCGTTGGTGGTGGCTGGGTTCTGCTGTTTCGAAGGCTGGATTAACATGGCAGATGGAACAGTTGGCATCGCATGGCATAGGAACTCTGGAGATAACACCTCTATATGGCGTTCAGGGTAATGATTCTAATAATATATCATTTCTTTCTCCTGAGTGGATGAAGATGCTGGGGTATACTATAAACGAGGGAAACCGGCTGGGCATACAGATAGACATGAATCTGGGCACAGGCTGGCCTTTTGGTTCGCCCGAGACGCCTTTGTCAGAAGCCGCTTGCAAGTTAGTGGTGGTGGATTCCCTGGTAGATAGCAAGTTGGCCAAAAGCATTGTGCTGCCGGCCCCACAGAAGGAGCAGAAGTATGCCCGACTCATTATCCAACGTGACTTTAAGAGTAAAGTTAAGGGCAAACGCCGCGTAATTGCTCTCTACGAAAGCCGCACGCGTCAGATGGTCAAGCGGGCTGCGCCTGGTGGCGAAGGATATGTCATTGATCACTTTGACTCTATTGCAGTTGCACATTATTTATCACGATTTGATCGGGCTTTTCGGTCTTCTGATGTTCCATTGCCAGCCACATTCTTTAATGACTCATACGAGGTGTTTGGGGCTGACTGGACACCCACCTTACCAAAGGAGTTCGAAGCACGTCGTGGGTATAAACTGGAGGATAAGCTGCAAGAGTTTGTAGATGGCGATGCTCAGGTAATCAGTGATTATAGAGAAACGTTATCAGAACTCTTGCTGAAGAATTTTACAGAGCAATGGGTGGCATGGAGTCACGAGCGTGGAGTGAAGGTGCGGAATCAGGCACATGGTTCGCCTGCCAACCTTATTGATGTTTATGCAGCGGTCGATATTCCTGAGATAGAAGGGTTCGGACTTTCCGATTTTGGCATCAAGGGCTTACGTTCCGATCCGGGTATGACGCGGAAGAATTATTCGGATCTGTCGATGCTGAAATATGCTTCTTCTGCAGCTCATATTACAGGTAAAAGACTTGTCTCAAGCGAGACATTTACCTGGCTGACGGAACATTTCCGCACCTCTTTGTCGCAGATGAAACCAGACCTCGACCTGATGTTTTGTTCGGGTGTTAACAGGATGCTCTTTCATGGGACATGTTACTCCCCGAAGGATGATCCATGGCCGGGGTGGAAATTCTATGCCTCTGTGGATATGTCGCCTACTAATTCTATTTGGCGTGATGCATCCATGCTGACCGGATACATTGACTTCTGCCAGAAACGTCTCCAGGAAGGGGAGCCCGATAATGATTTCCTCGTATTTTTGCCTGTAAGGAATATGTGGCGGACAAACCTTGATAAACGTCTGATGTTGTTCGAAATCAATTCTATGGATAAGAAAGCTCCCGAGTTCATAGCTTCTATCTTAAAGATTGATTCGTTGGGGTATGACTGTGATTATATATCCGAGAAATATCTGCTTTCAACATCCTTTGTGGATGGCAAGTTACAGACCGCGGCTGGCACACGCTATGCTGCACTCATCCTGCCTGGTAGCTGCATCCTAAGTAAAGAGGTTAAACAGCACATCGAGTCCTTGAAACGTCAGGGGGCGCATATTGTTTGTGATATAAATGCCGATGAATTGGGCAAATTTGCTAAAGCAGAAGAGCTGCGTACCCAACTTCACATGAAAATGATACGCAGGAAGGTGGGTAACGGTTATCGTTACTTTATTTCTAATCTTACTCCCAATGATGTACGGGGCAGTGTCACCCTTGCTTCTACGGGTGGGAAGGTGAATGTTTACTTGTGTAGTGGTGAGAGCTGTTTCATTGATGCTACTGCAGATGACAACGCCATCGTCACCTACCCAATAAATGCACTTCAGCCTTTCGATTCACAGACCTTAATGCTTGATTCACATTTCTCACCCATCGCAGATCTAACAAATAATCGTTGGACGCTTGGTTTCGTCGAATCACAGCCCGCTGTTGATCAGGTAATAAATCTCGATGGACTTCATACGTGGGAATCATTGCCTGTTGAAGGTTTGAGCGAACTGATGGGAACGGGTGTTTACGAAACTACCTTCGATCTCTCTGCTTCTGATGTGGCGGGTGACAACTATCAGATTGATCTTGGCGACGTCAGGGAGTCGGCACGTGTGTATATCAATGACAGCTATGTGGGATGTGCATGGTGTGTCCCCTTTATCTTGAATTTCAACGGCATATTGCACGAGGGGACGAACACTATTCGTATAGAGGTAACTAATCTTCCAGCTAATCGCATCGCAGCGTATGACCGGCATGGTGTGAAGTGGCGTAAATTCAACGAGATCAATATGGTCGACATCAATTATAAACGCACTACCTATGAGGGGTGGTCCCCCGTCCCCTCAGGACTTAACTCTTATGTAAAAATCTTCAAGTTATGAAAAGAGCATTTTTCCTTATACTAATAGTGTTTTCTGCATTATACGCAAAATCCACGACTTTCAACTCTTCTTGGCCCGACGGTACTACGATGGATGCCTTCTTCAACAATACTGCGAAGGTGGATGTCAGGACTTTGGGTAGGCAATATGTCATAACGAACTATGGCGTGAAGAATGATTCTGTGCTGATACAGACTGCGGCTATACAGAAAGTGATAGACCGTTGTGCCGACGAAGGTGGTGGTGTCGTGGTTGTGCCTGATGGAACATTCCTTTCTGGTTCTCTTTTCTTTAGGCAGGGTACGCATCTATACGTTAAAGGACGGTTGAAGGGGTCGGACCGCATAAGGGATTTCCGTCTATTGGAGACACGCTTAGAGGGGCAAACCTTACAATATTTCGCTGCACTCATTAATGCCGATGGATTGGACGGTTTTTGCATCGTTGGTGATGGGGCAAAGTTGGATTGGCAGGATATCCCTAGCGAATATGCGTTTGTCTCGCAACACAGTTGTATCGACGGCAATGGTTACCAATACTGGGAGGAATTCTGGTACCGTCGTATGTATAACCGCTCCTGCACTAATCTCGAGGCCATGCGTCCCAGGCTTGTGTACCTGTCCAACTGCAAGAATGTCACCGTTCAGGATGTCAACCTTATCAACTCTCCCTTCTGGACTAATCATCTGTATAGGTGCGAACATGTGCGTTACCTGGATAATCTTATTTATGCCCCTACGAAAGGCGTTGTTCCTCCTGGCGATGATAAGGAGCATGGTGCTCCCAGTAGTGATGCTATAGATTTGGATGTCTGCCATGATGTTCTGGTGCATGGCTGTTATATGCAGGTCAATGATGATGCTGTAGTGATAAAAGGCGGCAAGGGTATATGGGCAGACAAAGATCCTAACAATGGGCCCACTTATAACGTCTTGGTTAAGAATTGCCGTTATGGTAAAACCCATGGGTGTCTTACGCTTGGCTCAGAGTCTTTACACGATTGGAATATTGTACTTTCTAATATACAAATTAAAAATGTCAACCGGGTGCTGTGGCTCAAGATGCGGCCTGATACCCCTCAGCATTACGAGAAGATACGTGTTGATAATGTCAAGGGCGCATGTACCTCTTTCCTTGTGGTTCGCCCCTGGACCCAATTCTATCAGCCTGGCGACCGCCCGGATATGCCTTTGTCTATATGCAATGATATCACTTTCTGTGATATTGATGTTGATTCGCAGGACTTCTTCGATGTAGGAACATCCGACAAATACCGACTGCAGGATTTCTTCTTTCAGAACTGCAAGGTTCGTGACCGTAAACAGTCCTTCGATCCCACGATGATTGAGGGTTGCGTGACAAAAAACCTATTCATCAACGGTGTGAAGAGATAAATGCGGTTGGATGTTAAATCCTACAAAAAAAATAAGGCACTTGCGAGTTAATCGTAAGTGCCTTATTTGTGGACCAGCCAGGGCTTGAACCTGGGACCTCCAGATTATGAGTCTGTTGCTCTAACCAACTGAGCTACAAGTCCAATAAACCGTCAACTTGGTTTGCGGGTGCAAAAGTAGAGATTTCTGCTGAATTATCCAAATGTGGAGTCAAAAAATTTGGTCAGCAAAGGATATTTATCTAATTTTGCAGCCTGTAATGAAAATGAGGTACGTAGCGACGATAGGTTTTTTTGACGGTGTCCACCGTGGTCACCAGTGTCTGATAGGTCAGGTTTGCGAACTTGCCAGCAGATTGCAGTGTGCCTCTATGCTTATTACTTTCGACCGTCATCCCCGTCAGGTTCTTCACGCTGACTATGTTCCTCAGTTACTCTCTACTTATGAAGAGAAAAAGGCTCTCTTGGCAGCCTCTGGTATTGACAGACTGGAGATGCTTCCTTTTACTGAGGAGCTAAGCCGTCTTACAGCATTAGAGTTTATGAAGCAGGTGCTGAGTACCCAATTGGATGTGCAAACACTGGTGATGGGGTATGATCATCGTTTCGGTTATGGCGGCGGCACTTTCCCTGAATATGTGCAGTGGGGTAAGGAAGCGGGTATAGAAATTGTCCTTGCTCATGAACTGGAGGAGGAAAAGGTCAGCAGCAGCGTTATCAGACATCTTCTGAGTGAAGGGGATGTCAGGAAGGCTAATTACTTCCTTGGATATGATTACACTTTACAAGGTAGGGTGGTAAGCGGACATCAGTTGGGAAGGAATATTGGTTTCCCGACAGCTAACATAGATGTTCAGAAAGACAAGCTTTTGCCGGCTTGCGGTGTTTATGCTATAAGGGCCAGTGTTGACGATACATCTTATGATGGTATGCTTTGCATTGGTCACAGACCTACGTTGAACGATGGAAATGAATTGTCGATTGAAGCAAATTTGTTCGGTTTCAACGGCAATTTATATGGCAAGGAGCTTGTCTTACACCTCGTAGAACGTTTGCGCGACGAACAGCCTTTCGATTCTGTGCAGGCCCTGCAGCAGCAGTTGGAGCAGGATGCCATTCTGGCTCGAAAAATCCTTGAATCAGGTAACTGAGGCTACTCATCATTAATTGAGAATTTTGCTAATCCCCACCAGTATATTGCATTCTAATGACTAATGCCGAATTCATAGCTCAGCATAAAACAGATGACGTGCGCAAATTGGCGCTGAAGAAGGTGCCGGCAGACGTGGATCTGTCTTTTTGCCTGCAACAAATTGAGGGTTGGCAGCAAGCCTGCAAAAAACTTCCTCAATGGGCCGCGACTGAGGGTCTTTTGTATCCCGCACGTCTCTCGTTGGAGCAATGCAGCAGTGAGAGGACAGCTCATTATAAGAGTCAACTCGTTCAGCGACTCTTATCTGATGAAATGGAAAAAATGGTCGATTTGACCGGCGGATTTGGTATTGATTTCAGCTATCTTGCACCTTTGTTTCAGCAAGCTGTTTACATAGAACGTCAGGAGCAACTCTGCCAAATAGCCCAACATAACTTTGCCCTTTTAGGCTTACATCATGCAGAGGTTAGAAATGCTGAAGCGGAGAGTGAATTGCAACATATAAATGATGTTTCGCTCATATATGCGGATCCTGCCCGACGAGATGGAGCAGGCCGTAAGGTTGTTCTCCTTGAAGACTGCCAGCCCAATGTTATAGATCTGCAGACGGAACTTCTGGATCGTGCAAGAGTGGTGATTCTCAAACTTTCACCCATGTTGGATATTCAGCACGCTCTACGTCAGCTGCATAACGTTCGTGAGGTACACGTAGTAAGTGTGGACGGAGAATGCAAGGAACTTTTGCTGGTAATACATCATCAGGAAATGCCACTCCGTTATTATTGTGTAAATATTGCCGGCACCATTCAGGAAACTGTTGTTTCCGACAAGTGGCCTAATCCTGTTATTTGCGATAGAGAGGCTTCCTACTTATACGAACCCAATGCTTCAATATTAAAGGCTGGTGTTCAGGATGCCCTGTGCGATATCTATAAAGTGCAGAAACTCCATCCATTCAGTCATCTGTTCACATCAGACGAGTTGATTGCGGATTTCCCCGGCAGGATTTTCCGTATTCAGGGGAGGAGCGATTTCAGCAAGCAGGGAATGAAGACGTTGCTCGCCGGGGTTAAACAGGCCAATCTGACGGTTAGGAACTTCCCTGCCTCTGTCCAGGAGCTCAGAAAGAAGTTGAAAATAGCCGAGGGAGGCGGTGTTTACTTGTTTGCCACCACCATGCGTGATGAATCTCATGCTCTTTTCCGGTGCGAGAAGGTGAAAACTGGCTAATTTTTGCAATTTTTGCTTTCCCTTATATTAACCATATGATTATTTTTGCTAAATTTGCACCAGAACAAATCCAAAAAACCACTAAATAACCTAATTTATGTCTACAAGAAGAGATTTTTTGAAAGGTATGGGACTTGCAACAGCAGGTTTGACCTTGGCTCCCGGTGAGATGTTGGCTGCCAAGAAGAAATCGCAACCTGCTCCTGCACCAAAGAACGAGAAGGTGAGGATTGCCTACATCGGTATCGGTAACCGCGGACAGCAGAACATCGACGAGTTTGCCAAAACCAATATGGTAGATGTTGTTGCTCTTTGCGATGTTGACCTGAAAGGCAAGCAGTGCCAAAAGGTGCTGAGCATGTATCCCAATGCCAAACGTTACACCGATTTCCGCAAACTTTTTGATGAGTATTCAGATCATTTTGATGCCGTAGCAGTGAGTGTGCCTGACCATACACACTTCTTTGTTTGCATGGCTGCTATGAAGCATGGCAAGCATGTTTATTGCGAGAAGCCCCTTATCCGTACTTTCCAGGAGGGCGAAATCCTCATAGAGATGGCCAACCGTCATCCCGAGTTAGCTACTCAGGTAGGTAATCAGGGCCACTCAGAGGCAAACTACTTCCAGTTCAAGGCTTGGATGGAAGCAGGTATCATTAAGGATGTTACCAAGGTGGTGGCCCATATGAACAACGACCGCCGTTGGCATAAGTACGATTGGAACATGACTAAGATGCCCGAGGGTGATCCCATCCCCGAGGGTATGGACTACGATGCATGGCATGGTGGCATCCGCTACCACAACTTCAGCAACCTCTATCATCAGGGTGACTGGCGCAGCTGGTATGATTTTGGTATGGGTGCGCTGGGCGACTGGGGTGCTCACCTCCTGGATACCGCCCACGAGTTCCTGCAGTTGGGTCTTCCCTACGAGATTAATATGAAGTATGCCAAGAACCATAACGAGTTCTTCTATCCTTTCAGCAGTACCATAGAGTTCCGTTTCGGTGCCCGTGGTAATATGCCTCCCTGTGATGTTATCTGGTATGATGGTGTTGACAACCAGCCCCCATTGCCCGAAGGCTATGGCGAGAGTAAGTTGGCTGATGGCATTCCTGCCAGTGGACAGGGTGAATATACTAATCAGAAGTTGAATCCTGGTAAGATAATATATGGTCGCGACCTAACCTTCAAGGGGGCCAGTCATGGCAGTACCTTGGAAATTATTCCCAAGGAGAAGGCCGAGGCTATGAAGGATAAGCTGCCCGTGGTTCCTAAGAGTCCCAGCAACCATTATGTTAACTTCCTGCGTGCCTGCAAGGGAGAGGAAAAGACACGTTCACCCTTCCAGATTGCCGGCGTGCTGTGTCAGGTCTTCTGTCTGGGTGTCATCGCCCAGCGTCTGAACACACAGTTGTTCTTTGATCCCCGTACCAAGAAGTTTACCAATAATGAGTTTGCCAACGCAATGCTCTCTGGTATGCCTCCCCGTAGAGGATGGGAAGATTTCTACAAGATAGATTAAATTTGTCGTTATATCGATATAACGTTATAATGTCATAACGAAAAAGTAAAAACCAAATGAAGAAAATAATTATAGCTATGGCTATGCTGGCTGTTATGCCCGTAGCTGCACAGAAAAAGATTGTAAAAGAGGTGGCTGTTGCTGCACCTACAACGGATAATGTACTCACAGAGCAGGAACAGCGTGATGGTTGGAAGCTCTTGTGGGATGGTAAGACCACAGAAGGTTGGCGTGGTGCCAAACTTACCGGTTTCCCTACAAGGGGGTGGCGCATCGAGGATGGCGTATTGAAGGTAGAGGCTGCCAATGGTGCCGAGAGTGGCAATGGCGGTGATATCGTAACTAACAAAAGCTATCATAATTTCATCCTGAAGGTGGATTTCAAAATCACTGAAGGAGCCAACAGCGGCATCAAGTACTTCGTTGACCCTGATATGAACCAGGGGGAGGGTAGTGCCATTGGTTGCGAGTTCCAGATTCTGGACGACCTGCGTCATCCCGACGCTAAGTTGGGCGTCAAGGGTAACCGTAGACTGGGTTCGCTGTATGACCTGATTCCCGCTCCCGAGAACAAGCCTTTTGATATTACGACCTGGAATACCGCCACAGTTATCGTAAAGGATAACCACGTAGAGCACTGGCTGAACGGTGTGAAGTTGCTGGAGTACGAGCGTAACACACAGGAGTGGAACGCCCTTGTTGCTTATAGTAAGTATAAGAACTGGAAGGACTTCGGTAACCGCGACGGACGTATCCTCTTGCAGGATCATGGCAACGAGGTTTGGTTCAAGAACATTAAGATTAAGGAATTTTAGTCGTTTAGTCGTTTAGTCATCTGGTCTTCTGGTCGTTTGCTTGTCTGGACGGCTGGACGGCTGGTAGACTGGAGACATTAGAAGAGTTTATGAATTGTAAAATTGGAAAATTTATCAACTATTAATAACTATAGAAAAGTGAAAAAGATTGTATTTCTGGTTTGTGCCATGTTCATGGCGAACATTGGTTCACATGCAATTACGGATCCTGTTCAGTATGTTAATCCCTTGGTGGGTTCTCATTCTACAGGTGGTTTGTCCACAGGTAATACCTATCCTGCCATTGCCCTTCCTTGGGGTATGAATTTCTGGACTCCCCAGACGGGCAAGATGGGTGACGGATGGTGCTACACCTATGATGCCGAGAAGATTCGCGGCTTCAAGCAGACCCACCAGCCCAGCCCTTGGATGAACGACTACGGTACGTTCAACATTATGCCTGAATGTGGCGAGGATTATATCTTCGATGAGGCCAAGCGCGCCAGCTGGTTCTCTCATAAGGCTGAGGTCAGCAAACCACAATATTATAAGGTATATCTGGCAGATTATGACATCGTAACAGAGGTGGCTCCCACCAGCCGTGCTGCTATCTTCCGTTTTACTTATCCTGCAGGTAAGAGCTACCTGGTGGTAGATGCCTTCGACCGTGGTTCGTATGTGAAGATTATTCCCGAGCAGAATAAGATTGTGGGTTATACCACTCGTAATAGCGGTGGTGTGCCCAAGAATTTCAAGAACTACTTCGTCTTGCAGTTTGACCGTCCTTTCACTGTTACGGCTATCTGTGACGAGGGTAAGGAGAATAAGTCAGCGCTCGAGACCACCAGTAAGCATGCGCAGGGTGTAGTAGGTTTTACTACCAAGCGTGGCGAGCAGGTCAACGTTCGTGTGGCCAGCTCTTTTATCAGCATCGAGCAGGCTGAGCAGAACCTGAAGGAGTTGGGTAATAAGACTCTCGAGCAGGTAAGCGAGGAAGGCCGTCAGGAATGGAACAAGGTGCTCTCTACCATTGACGTGCAGGACGAGAGCGATATCGACCGTCTGCGTACTTTCTATAGCTGTCTTTACCGTAGCGTCCTCTTCCCCCGCAGCTTCTACGAGATCAATGCCAAGGGCGAGGTGGTTCACTACAGCCCTTATAATGGTGAGACATTGCCTGGCTATCTTTTTGCCGATACCGGTTTCTGGGACACTTTCCGTGCTTTGTTCCCCTTGGTGAATCTGATGTGGCCCTCTATGAGCCAGAAGATGCAGGAGGGTTGGGCTAATGCCTACAAGGAGAGTGGCTTCCTGCCAGAGTGGAGTGCTCCGGGTCATCGTGCCTGTATGGTGGGTAACAACTCGGCCAGTGTTGTGGCCGATGCTTACCTGAAGGGTGTTCGCGGGTATGATATCGATGCCCTGTGGGAAGCCGTAAAGCATGGTGCTAATGCCGACCTGCCCCGCACTACCAGCGGTCGTAAGCAGTGGGAAACCTATAACAGACTGGGTTATGTACCTTATGATAGTATCAACGAGAGTGCCGCCCGTACTCTCGAATATGCCTTCGATGACTGGAGCATCTATAAGTTAGGACAGGCTTTGGGTAAGCCCGAGAAGGAGATAAAGGTTTATGCAGAGCATGCTATGAACTATAAGAATCTTTTCGACCCCTCGCATAATCTGATGCGTGGTAAGTTGGCTAATGGCGAATGGGCTCCCAACTTCAATCCATTCAAGTGGGGTGATGCCTTTACCGAGGGTAATAGCTGGCACTATTCATGGAGTGTCTTCCATGATCCTCAGGGACTCATCGATCTGATGGGTGGAGCAGATACCTTCAACCAGATGCTGGACAGCGTATTCGTATTGCCTCCTATCTTCGATGACAGCTACTATGGTGGTGTTATCCACGAGATCCGCGAGATGCAGATTATGAACATGGGTAACTATGCTCACGGCAACCAGCCCATTCAGCACATGATCTACATGTATAACTACAGTGGTCAGCCCTGGAAGACCCAGTACTGGTTGCGCGAGACCATGAACCGTATGTACAATGCTCATGCCGACGGTTATTGCGGTGATGAAGATAACGGCCAGACATCTGCCTGGTACATTTTCACCGCTATGGGCTTCTATCCTGTTTGTCCCGGTTCTAACCAGTATGTGCTGGGTGCTCCTTACTTCAAGAAGATGACTTTGCATCTTGAGAACGGTAAGGATGTTGTAGTGACAGCTCCCGAAAACAGCGATGATAACCGTTATGTGCAGCAACTCACTGTAAATGGTGCAGAGCATAAGGTGAACTATGTGAACCATGCCGACCTCCTGCAGGGTGCCCGTATGGATTATGTAATGGGGCCCAAGGCTAACGAGAATCGTGGCAATACAGCAGAGGCTGCTCCCTATTCATTCAGTAAGGAATATAAGGCTACCCCTAAGAAGGGCAAGAAAGCTAAGAAATAACATCATTTTTTTTAAGATGAGAAACGTATTAACCATATTATGTGCAATGTTCTGTGCTGTCAGTTTGACGGCACAGACCTTTACTGTCACAGATTCTATGCAGTGGAAGGCGTATGACGATTTTAACGCTGCGCTGCTGGATAAAACGCTCAATATCTACAAGGCCGACACCAAGCAATCCCGTGCCGATCATCGTGGTAATGGTTATCGCGATGGCGATGTGTCAGGCTGTGCTGCCGCCATCTGGTGTCAGGCCATCTATTATGATATGGTCATCAACGCCTACAATCGTGCCAAGACCGAGGGTAACGAAGAGTTGATGAAGAAGTACCAGGCACTGCACGATAAGATTTATAAAGGCGAGAAGGTTCATTATGTAAACTTCAATTTTGACGACCCCAATACCAACAACGGATGGTTCGTCTATGACGATATCATGTGGTGGACCTGTGCTTTGGCACGCGCCTATCAGACCTTTGGCAAGTCAGAGTACCTTACCTATTCAGAGAAGAGCTTCTGCCGTGTATGGTACGGTTCTACCAAGGTGGGTGATGATGGTTCTTATGCCGATCCGGCCCGTTTCAGCGGCAAGTACGGAGGCGGCATGTTCTGGGAATGGCAACCAATTGCTAAGGCCAACCCCCACAAGGAGGGCGATTTCCGCTCTGCCTGTATCAACTTCCCCACTGTCATAGCTGCCTGTCTGCTGCACCAGCTGGTGCCCGATGGACGAACGGCTCCCACGACAGCACATCCCACTCGCCAGACTAAGGAATGGTATCTGGAGAAGGCCATCGAGGTTTATGATTGGGCAAGCAAAACGCTGGTTCCCAGTAACGGACGTGTAGCGGATGGTATTCACGGAGGCGGCCCTGAGTATTCAGATCATCTGTATAACCAAGCTACCTATATTGGGGCCAGTTGCCTGCTCTACAAGCTTACTGGTCAGGCTAAATATCGTACAAATGCCATTAACGGGACACGCTACGTTTTCAACAATATGACAAATGCCAGCAAGATTCTCAACTTCGAGAACGGATACGAGCAGGGTGTGTATGCAGCCATCTTTGCCCAGTACCTGCCAATGGTGGTGTACGACTTGGGACAGAAGACATACCTTACTTATATACAGCGCAACATGCAGAAGGCATGGGATAATCGTGATCAGGTGCGTGGCATCCAGGCTGGCAACTTCGCCAAGAAGACTGCCGAGGATGATGTGGTAGAGAGTTATGGCGGTAGTGGCATGCCCGCTCTCATGCTTATGTTCCCGGCTCATATTACAGCAGAGGATATAGAGGATGCCGTAGAGGAGGTTCCTGCTGCTCAGGCCAGTGTTAACTCAGATATTTATACCATCGACGGTAAGCTTATCCAGAAAGATGCTACACTGGGTCAGGTGGAAAATTTAGACAAAGGACTTTACATCTACCAGCAGAAGAAACTGTTGGTTAGGAAGTGATCTCCTTTGAGAGTGTTTTCATAAGTTTTGTTCCTCGCTCCTTAATAAAGATCTTTTATTGAGGAGCGAATTTTTTTCCATGTTTCTTCCTCGAGTCGTGTTCCGATAACCTGTATTACCTGGCTCGAAAGCAGGGCTCCCGTCTGCAGACACTGCTCTAACGGCGCGTTCTCGCAGAAGGCATATAGAAATCCTCCGGCAAAGAAGTCACCTGCTGCGGTGGTGTCCAGGGCGTTTACTTTCTTGGCTGGGGCAAAAGCTTCCTTGCCGTTTTGTCCTGATGAGGCTCCCCACATAGCCATGGCACCCTTGCTGCCCAGTTTCACTACGGCTAACGTGCAAAGTTCGGCTATGTATTTCATTCCCTCCTTGGCATCTGTTGTCCCAGTGAAGGCAGCACACTCCTCTTCGTTGGCAAAGACGATATCTATGTAATCCTTTACAAGATGCTGGAAGAAAGACAGGTTTGCCTGTATTACGTTGTAGCTGCCCATATCCAGGCTCAGCATCAGCCCTTCTTGTTTGGCTGTCTGGCATATCTGCTCTACTAACTCGTGGCTCTGTACCAGATAACCTTCTATATGCAGCAACTCATAGCCACGGAATAGTTCGGGCTTTATCTCGTCTGCCTTCATCAGGGCAGCTGCGCCTAAGAAAGTGCCAAATGTACGTTCGCCGTCAGGCGAGATAAAGGTATTGGCCACTCCTGTGGCTGTGTCGCATGCTATGAGTTTGGCTTCTATGCCTGTCTGCCTGCAGTTCTCTGCAAAGAAGTTTCCCATCTCGTCTTTCCCCACTTTTCCGATAAAGCCGGGTTTCAGACCTAAATTAGCCAATGCCAGTATGGTATTTCCTGCGCTTCCACCTGTAGCCTTCTTCGGATTCAGGGCTTGCAGACTATGGCTTAGGGCCTGCTGCTGTTGTTCGTCAATCAACTGCATCCCGCCTTTGGGGAGTTGGAAAGATGTAAGCAGGGAATCGTCATTCATTTGCACCAGTACGTCGACCAATGCATTGCCAATACCAATTATTTTCTTCATTTAAATCATTTTTTTTGCAAAGATATTGCATAATTCCAAAAAATGCTATACTTTTGCACCGCATTTGAGAGAATATTTTCAAATTTGCTTCAGTAGCTCAGTTGGTTAGAGCACATGACTGTTAATCATGGGGTCGTTGGTTCAAGCCCATCCTGAAGCGCAAAAGAGTTTCTTCTTGAATGCATTTTGCTTCAGTAGCTCAGTTGGTTAGAGCACATGACTGTTAATCATGGGGTCGTTGGTTCAAGCCCATCCTGAAGCGCAAAAGCCGAGATTCGTCTCGGCTTTTTCTTTTTCAGGTAGCTTTCACCAACGACTCCATGGGTCGTAGGTTCTTGCGCTCCAGTAGGTGCTCAGGCGCAGGCGGAACAAGCCCATCCTGAAGCGCAGAAGTCGAGCGTCGCGTCGGACTTTTGGGTTTCTGGTTGTTGT
>JAEEGK010002831.1_pt1 | contig 43523 bp, 24 predicted proteins | sample 8958771 | NCBI WGS metagenome assembly JAEEGK01 (sample SAMN16246547, study PRJNA631951) | gut metagenome | biome: gut microbiome; feature: rumen; material: SC-attached | host: Bos | place: Iran: Karaj | collected 2018-10
ATCCCCAATCCCCAAAGTAATTTTTTTATATGTTAAAGTATCGAAAATATTTAAATTTAATTTGATAATTATTTTCTATTAATGGAAAAATGTTAGTTATAGAATTAATATTCTTAATCGACTTTAAATTAAAATTTATAATATTGGTCTTTTGAAATTTATTTAAAAAAAATATTTCAAATAAATTATATATCTTTTTTCTTATTTATTATTAATGGATTATTAAAAAAATGTTAGATTATTTTCAAACAATAAATTAAATGGAATTAAATGAAATGAATATAGGTTATTCAGGAGAAATGGGAAAATATTTAATAATAATTTTAAGTTTTACAAGTGTGATTGTAAATTTGGTATTTATATGGAATTTTTTATATAAAGTTTCAAATAATTCAAAATCTTCAACAGAAAAATTAATGTTAGGACTTTCTATTGCAGAGACAATAATTTCTTTTTTATGGTTATTATCAGCATTAATTATTCCAAATAAGAATTTAATGCAAAATAAAGAAAAAAATGAAGTAAATATTAAATGTAAAACAATATCATTAATAAAAATATTTTTTTATATGTTTGATTGGTTTCTTTTAAGTTGCACTATAATAAATGTAAAAAATATAATCGTAGACCCTGTTAATTCAATTTTCAAATCAAAAATTAAATTAATTTTTTATTTTTCTTTATCTTTATTTTTAGCAATAATTATTACTTCATTATCATTAACTTTTAAATTATATGGTATAAGTCCAATGATAACTTGTTTTTTTAAAACTCTTTCATCAGATAAAATCAATTTTTCAAATAAAATAATAATCATAATAATATCAATACCAGTTATGAATCTATTTATTGCTGGATATAATATTTTTTCAATATATAAAAGCCCTCATTATAAAAATGATATTCAAAATAAGATTTTTTTAAGACATTATTTAATATATTTCGTTGCATACCCTATTTGTGCTTTTATAATATTTGATTTATATTTTTATGAATATTTCTCTGACGTTCAAAGTCAATTTTCAAATTGGCTTTTTATGATTTCCACTATAATAATTTGTTCTACTCCTTCAATAATAGGAATAATTAGATTAATTGAAACAAAAATTTTAAAAAATAATAATAATGATGATAATCTTGAATATATATTTTTGAATGAAGAAAGTACAATTGAAGAAAATTTAATTAATAAAACTCTAGATAAAGAATTAACAGGAAGTTTTTTAAATTTTGAAAAATCATCTCTGCTTAAATTTACTAAAAGTATTTATTTTTCAATAAGTTACACTTTATATAATAATAAAACTCAAAATTTAAACACTAATTATATTACAAAAGAAAATGCATTAAAAGAAATGAAATATAAAATTAATAAAGATATTATTTTAAAAAATGACTATTTCAAAGATGAAATTCAAGAACTTGGGAATTCAGAAATTAGCATTAAAGAATATGCTCCTGAAATTTTTAATTATTTAAGAAGTTTAGATAATGTTAATGAAAATATTATTGAATCTTTTTTACCAAGTAAAAATCAACAAGGAATAAATTCTATAATAAAAAAGACAGAAGGAAAAGGAGGAAGTATATTTATTTCTACCTATGATAATAAATATGTGATAAAATCAATTAGAAAAAATGAAATTCGTTTTTTGAGGAATTTTTTCCTTGAAAAATTGGCAAATTATTTTTCTAAAAATAGAGATTCAATATTAGTGAAAATATATGGTATTTATAAAATTGAAATAAAAAAAACTTTGTTTTCAAATAAATATATTTACTTAATGATAATGAAGAATGTATATGGAGTTATAGATGAAAATAAAATGGCAAAATATGATTTAAAAGGAAGTGAATTCAATCGAGAAGTTTCAATAACAGAAGAAGATGTTCATCAACAAGTAATGAAAGATATAAATTTTATAGAATATGAAGGAATATTATTATTAAATAAATATGATAAAAAAAAAATATTAAAAATTATTGAAAGAGATTGTCAATTTTTATGTGATTGTCAAATTATGGATTATTCACTATTAGTTGTAAAAATAGGATTAAATCATGATGAAATTATTGCTTTATTTGGAGAAAAACATGAGGAAAATACTGATAAATTTATTCAATTAATTCAAGAAAGTATTAATAATACTTTAAATGATTATGATAATATTTTATTAAATAATGATGATGATAAAATTATATATAATAAGGATAATTTAAGATTTAAATTAGAAGATATTAATTTCATTAAAGAATATTTATTTCCTTCTTTAAAAGCAAGTAATTTATATATATTAGCTATTATTGATTTTCTGCAAATATATAATATGCAAAAAAGTTTTGAAACTAAATTCAAAAAAATAAAAACTGATGAAAATAAAATTTCTAGTATTCCTCCTGTTCCTTATAAAAATAGATTTATCACTTTTATCAAAGATATTACTAATCATGATAAAATTTTTAAATAAACCTAAAAAAGAAATTTTTTATTTATATTATAACATTTAAACAAATTTAATTAATATATTTTTTAAAATTCAAATCAAAAAAAATAACAAAAATATTTTATATTTTAATTTGAAGATTTCCCTCTTATACTGTTAAAATTAATTTGATGTTTATTATTATTTAATTTTAAGAATCCTTTTAATTTAATTTTATTTTTGAATATTTTTGGATCTAAATTAATGTCAGTAGCTAAAGGAATTCTATAAGAAAAAAATTTCAGATTATTATCTTTAATAATTAAAGGTAATTTATTGCTTTGAGTATTTTGAATATTATACTCTTTTCTTTTAGTAATAGCTCTATTATTAAAATTAATATTTAAATTGTGACTTTTAGGTTCACTTATAATATATTTTCTATTTTTTGGATTATCATTATTAGAATTAAATTTATGATTATTATAAGGCTTTAATAAAATCTTTTTATTGTTCATGTTTCTAATAGAAATTTTATATATATTTATAATATCATTTTGACCATTTTTGAAATTTATTTCATTGTTTCTTTTAGGAATATCAGTTAATTCTACTTTATAATCATCTTGAATAGTCGAATTAATTTTTGAACGATTAAAATTATTAATAATTTTATTTTTGGTATTATTTTGAATCACTGAATTAGTTTGAGTTTTTGTTCTTTTTTCTTCTTTTTTTTCTCCTTTAATAATATACATTTTTGGAATTTTTTTACTTTTATTATTTTTATGAATTGACCTATTATTAGTGTAATCAGAAAATAAATTAACATTAACTTCATCTTTTTTATTATTAGTGTCAACTGTTATTTTCTTTTCATTACTTTTTATTTTAATTGGATTATAACCAATATTAATTAATTTATTAATTTCTTTTTTTTCATTATCAATTTCATTTAAAGCAATATTTTCATTAGTATGATTAGCAGTATAACTTTTCCTCACTGATTCTTCATCATTATCTTTTAAACTATTTTTAAACTTTTCTTCATAAATTCTTTTTCCTAATATATAAAATTGATGCTGTTTTATTTGTTGAATATTAATTCTTTTCTTTGGATCAGTGACTAAAATTTTATTCATAATATCTTTACTTAAAGAACTTAAATCTTTAGGATAATCTAGTTTACATTTTAAAATTTTTTTAAATAAAATATCATTATTATCATCTTCAAAAGGTAAATAACCGCATAACATAGCATATAAAATAATTCCAATAGCCCAAATATCAATTAAAAACCCATTATATTTTTTTCCAGAAACCATTTCTGGAGAAGCATAACAAGGACTTCCACAAGGAGTTTTTAATAAATTAATTTCATCAAAATAATTAGATAAACCAAAATCAATTATTTTTAATTTTTTGTCCTTATCTAATAATAAATTTTCTGGTTTTAAATCTCTATGAGCTATACCTTTATTATGTATATATTCTATTCCATTTATTATTTGGTAAAAAAAATAAGCTGTTTCATTTTCTGTTAATTTTTCATTTTCTACAATATAATTAAATAATTCTCCTTTTTCATAATATTTCATTATAATCATATAATAATCATTTGTTTCAAACATATCATATACTTCTATTACATTTTCATGGGAAATTATTTTATATATTGACATTTCCCTTATTATTCTTTCTAAATCATCTTTTTCTATTATTTTTGATTTTTTTAATAATTTTATTGCCACTTTTTCTTTTGTATTTTTATTTATTCCTAATTTTACTTTTGAAAAAGTTCCTTTTCCTATTGTTTCTTTTAAATAATAATCTCCAATAATATTTAAATTGTTCTCATTTTCTGATGAATTCATTTAATTATTTTTTTTAAATTTTTTATATTATTTAAAAGTCACAGGAATTTCTATATTTTTTTATATAATAAATAAGATTAAATTCTATTTATTTCTTCTATTTTTCTTACAATATAATCACATATTTCTGAATTTTTATATATTGTTGCATAATCCATTGGTTTTAAATTTTTTAAGTCAGGTTTATTTATTTCTCCTCCTAATAATATTAATAATTTAAAAGGTAAAATTTTTCCTAATTTAGCAGCATGATGCATAAAAGTATATTGTTCATCTTTATATTTATAATTATTATTTATTTGACACTTATCTATTTTTAATAGGAAAAACATTTGATTTAAATCATTTTTTTCAATACATATAAAAATTTGAGAAGGAATATCTTCTAATTCTTTCCCAATTAATTGTTTAATATATTTCATATTTTTATATTTATTAATTATAAAAATTTCCTTTTCAGTAAACATAGAATTTGGTTTTGGTTTTTCATAACTTTTACAATTTTCTTCAAGGATACTTTTAATATTATTTTCACCCATACTTTCAATTAAATCAATATAATCAATATCCAAATTATCTAATCTTAAAGATCTAATTTTAGAAATTTGAACACCTAAACTTCTATGAATACTAGAACAATCAATACAAATTAAACTTAACCAATTCACACTTATCCAAGTTGGAGAAGAAGAACTACAATCAGAACAAATATTATTATTAATTAATTTATCAATTCTACTTTCTTTTAAATCTGGAATTGAATAATCTTCTAATTTATTATTATTATCATTTAAATTATTATCATTATCATTATATGATGATATTACATTACTAATTGAATTTCTTATTGCATTTATCCATTCTTCTGCTTCATTTTCTGTTTCTGCTTGAAATATAAATGTTTTTTTTAAATTTGCACTTATTACTTCAAAACAAAATGGATATTCATAATCTTTATCATTTTTTCTAACATTACAAAATAATAAATTACATAATTCAAAATATGATGAAGTATCTATTTGCTCTGGTGTAATTACCACTTTATTATTATTTGAATTTTGATTTTGGTTTTGTTTTAATTTAAAATATATTATTGAACCATTGTAGAATTTAAAATATCTTTTTTTAAAATATTTAATAATATCTTTTTCTTTATAATATAAAAATCCTTCTTTTTTTATTATTGAAGTATTTACTTTTTCTAAATTTGCTCCTAATAATTTTTTAGTGTTTTTCATTGATGTAATTATTTTTTCTTTTTCTTTATATTTAACAGAAATTTTATCTAAATTATCATTTATTGTTGAATCTATTTTATCTAGAATATCATGTCCTTGTCTAAATAATGATATTAAAGAATAAATAAACAAAGCAATTTTTTCAGGAAGTTCAACTTTTATATATAATAATATTTCATTTATTTTACAAATATAATCATATTTGGAAAATTCTCTTAATTTATATTGTGATAAATAATTTTCTTTTTGAGTTTCTTTAATTTGATTTTTTTTAATACATAAAAATTTACTTTCAGCAGATAAAAATTCTTCTAAATATTTCATATAAGAATTCCTAGTTTCATTTAATTCAACAAAAGTATGAGTTAAAAAGAATTGTAATTGATTAATAAAAGTATTATCAATAGAACATAAAAAAATTTCAAATTGATTTGTTATATCAGTAAAAGTATTTTGTAATACATAAATTAAACTAATTAAATCAGGACATTCATCAAAAATTTCTAATTGTTCATTTACTAAATTTTCTTTAAAAGTTATCATTGAATTAATTAAGACTTTAATTCCTTTTTTTAAAGTAGAACTTATTTCTAACCAAGTTTTTATTATTTTTTCTAATTTTATCATTTTATCTTCTGTTAAATATAATTTCCTTCTAAATGATATTAAATCTTTCCCATATTCTAAAAAATCTAATTGAAGAGATTTTGATAATTTATCTGTATCAAATTTTGAAGTTATTTCATTTAATATTTTTTGTTTTAAATCTGATGAATTTAATTTACTATCACATTTAATTTCTTTTTCTATATTTTTTTCTTCATTTATTTCTTCATCTAATTTTTCTTCTTGAATATTTTGTTTTTTTATTAAATTTATTGTTTCTTCATTTTTATTATTTGAATCTATTGGAATATTATTTGGAATTATATTATTTTGTTTTTGTAATAATTCTGAATATTTATTTTGAAATGATTTTCTTAAAAGTTTTTCTGATTCTAATTCATTCTTTAATTTTTCTATTTCAGAAGATAAAATATTTTTTTGATTTATTAAAGAAATATTATTATTATTAATTACTGTATATTTTGTTTTATATTTTTCATATTTCATTTTATAATATGTTACTTCTTCAGTTTTATTTGAAAATTCTTTTTCTTTGATTTTAATTTTAATTATATTGTTTTTCTCTTGATTATTTTCCATTATTTCAATTTAAAAAAAATAATTAAAAAATTTGATTTTCAAAAATTCATTTTTTATTTTAGTTCATTCAACAACAATCAATTAATTAATGATTTACATACAATTTTTTTTATAAATAAAAAATATTTATATTAAAAACTTTTTTTTGAAAAAAAGTTTTGATAACTAAAATTTATTTTCATTTTTTTTTCAGTTTTTCTTAATTTATTTATTGTAGAATAATTCCTATCTTTATATTTTTCATAATATTTTTTAGTTAAATAAAAAATATAATTATCTTCAAATGAATTACTTAAATTTTTTCCTTTTATATCAAAAACAATATTTTTAATATTAAACTTTGTATTATTAACTTTATCATTTTTCTTTTTTTTATTTTTGATGAAAGGAATTTCATTACTTATAAAAGGGGAAAGTTTAGGAGTTTCTCTGTAACTTATATTTCTTATTCTTAAATTATTATATGATTTTAATTTATTTTGATTGATTCTATTCAAATCATTTGATTGATTTTTTCTTTTGACGAATGACATATAATCATTTATTAAAGTAGGATTTATTTTATTTGTGGGAGAATTAAATTTTTTTCTAATTTTATTATTTATTTTCGGTAAAATTGAATGTATTTTCAATTTACCTAAAAATATCCATTTCCTTGTTTCAGGTTTTTGTAATGGAAATAAAGTATCAGAATAATCATTGGAAAACATTTTATAATTAATTTTATTTATACTTTTTTTAAAAATAACTATAAAATAATTTTTATACAAAAAAAATACTAAGTTTATATTTTAAATTATATAACTATTGTCAATTAATATTGAATTTGTAAGATTAAACTTTTGAATACTATTATATTACTTGATATGTGAATATGTTACCATTAAAATAATATATATAAACTCTTGATAAATCTTATTAAAAATTTATACTATTTTATCTAATAATTCCTATAATTAAATAATCTAAATTTATATATTGTACATGATTCTTTAAATTTTGTTATATATATTTCCATTTATTCACCTTATTTATATTATTTATTCAATATTTTAAAAATAATTTTTTTCTGATTTTTTTTCTTTTGTTCTTTTCTATCTAAATAATAAACACAAAAATTTTTAGCCACAAATTCATATAAAACAGCAATTCTTTTTCCTTCATCAATTTTAATAGAATCAATATCTCTTTTAAATCTATTACTTTTCGTATAAATATCATATAAAGTTATATAATCATAAGAAACAATTTCTTTAAATATTTCAAACTTGCCATTTTTATATAATTTTTTCTCCATAATTTCTTTAATTGTTGGAAGAAGATTAAATTCATTATAAATATCAATAATTTTTTTATTTAAATATTTCTTATTATATTCTATTGTTATATTTGTTATAAATTCTTGAGGAAGACGATATACTCTTAAATTAAGACATAATTTAATTCCTTCGTAAATTGCTCTAAAAAATTTTCCTTTACTTTTTTTAAGAAGACTATCAATATGATTTTTCCTTGATGCTTTAATTTGTAATTTTTTCCTTATAAAAGTAAAAATTGATTGAAAACTTTTGTTTTCTTTATCCGGAATTGGAAAATCAATATTTAAATCACATCGATTTTGTTCTAAAAAATTATCCATATATTCGATATTAAATAATAATTATTTTTATCAATTAAAATGGAATGTAACTTTTGTAAAAATAACAATTAAATAAATTAGATTTTTGAAAAATATTATAAATAATTTATTTTATCATTTTAAGTTTCAGAAAGTATATTCTTATTTAATTTAATAATAATTAATCATTTATTTTCCAGTTCTTAACTATATTTACCCATACATAAAATTTATAAATAACTAATTTCTTTATTTTATATTTTAATAATTCAAACAATCATCAATTACATAAATTATAAATTACTAAACAAAAAAAAAATAATTTAAAAAAAAAATTATTGGAAATCAAAAAAAAATAAAAAAAACATTAAAACATAGGGTTGAATGAAAATAGGGATAATTAAAAATTAAATTGTTATATGAAAAATCTTAAATCAATAAATATTAGAGGTAATATAGCAGAATAGAGTATTAGAAAAAAAGTATGTAATCCAAGAAGGGAATCATAACAGATATTTAGACAAGTTTTATAATTCCTCAAAAAAATAAAAGGAACAACAATTTTAAGGGTTTAAAAAAAAATTAACCCTATTTTCAGTTAATTTAAATTATTTAATGAAAAGAACTATTTCTTTGAGGAAATATATTGAAAACATTATGGAAAAAGATTGACTAATTTAGTTGATGAATTGATATTTTAATTAAATCTTTTTGAAAGAATTTTTTCAATAAAAATATTAATTGTGTATATTACTCAAAACAACAAAATTTAGTTTTAATTCTTTTAAATGAAAATTAAAAGATAATTTAATTCTTCATTGATTATCATAAAATTTTGGATAATAAATGATGAAAATAAAAGATAATAATTATACAAATGAAACTGCATTATATGATAAAAAAAGTGATAAAGTTTCTGTGAATAATTAGATCATTCAAAAATTAACTGAAGGGGTTAATATTGATAGTGTTTCGTATTAATAAATTAATAAATTAAAACTGTTTTGTAAATCCTTTTTTTAATTAATTTGATATATCCATTATTTTTTTTCAATATAAATATATTCTACTCTCCTCTGGAGGGTAAATTTCAAAAAAAACTTTAAAATGAAATTTCATCCTTAACTAAATAATATACTTAAATGAAAATAATGTTTAATAATTTTATTGTTCAATTTCATTATATTTCTTATTCATTGTTTTTAATGAATAAAGACTCAGAAAAAAATATTCTATATGAAATATAATGTTATTTTTTGATTTCTTTTTACAATAAAAAATTTTAAAATAATGAAAGGATTAATTTAGCTCCTTTCATCATAAATAATTTTTAATATAATGTTTTTAATAATATTTTTATATTGTTATTTATATATAAAATATCATAAGAAAAGAATATTTTCTTTATTTTTTAGTGAAATTTAAATAAAATTTTCTGTATTTAATTTTTCTTTTGCTTGCTTAATAAATTTTATTCATTCTCAAAAAAAATAATTTTTTAATTATTTTGTTTTCAATTTCTTGAAATTCAAAAATAGGGGGAGAAAAAAACAAAAAATAGATATCTATAGGTTATAAGGGGAATATAATTATGAATTGACTTAAATGAAATAACAATACAAACCTAAAATAACGAAAGATATCATTTAAAAAGCGAAAAGTTTAATAATATATAAAAATTTAAATAATAGAATCACATAATGTTGAGAGTGAAAAAAAAAAGGGAAATATTACTTGGTATAAATACCTTCAAAAAAAGATATACAATAAAAAAAAATGAACAATCAAAGAGATATTACAATATATAGTAATAGAGGAGAAAAAAGGCCGGTGAGTGGTGTGAATTTAGAGACAGAAAGAGTTAATCCTGCTCTCATTAAGAAAAAAAGTCCTTTAAAATGGATTATTATAGTTGGAATTAGTGTATTGTTAATTTCAGGTGTTGTTGTGGGGATTTATTTTGGAGTAAAAAACAACAAAAATGAAAAAAAAAAAGATGAAACAAATTATCCAAATGATGAGCCAAATGATAACCAAGATAATACACAAGATAATACACAAGATAATACACAAGATAATACACAAGATAATACACAAGATAATGATATTATTGTAAATCATGCTGAGAAAAGCAAAAAATTAGAAAATGAATTTCAATTTAACACAAAAGTTAATGATTTAAAAAGAATAAATGTTCGTCAAAAAACCCAGGAAGACATTATAATAGATAATAATAAAACCACAATATTTTTGTATAGAAATACAAATTATGATATATATTTTATTTCTGAAGAAGATTCAGATGAAGAAAATAAAAATTATTACGATAAAATGTATACAGCTGCACTTTCAATTTCAAGTGAATGTTATAGTAAAGAAGATGAAAATTGTGTTCCTGAAAAAATGGTAGATTTAACTAATTCAGAAAAATCAAGAAATTTAGATAACACAGAATCAAATCCTGAAACAATAAATGATTTAAAAGATATTCCTTTACCTTTATGTCTTTTTAATATTACAAATAATGATGCTATTATGTCTTTAACTTGTCATAAGTCTTTAAGTGAATTTAAAAAAAGAATGATTGTTTTAGATTTATATTTCTTTAGACCACCAGCAATCAAAAGATTAAATAAAGAAGAAAATAATATTATAATTAATGAATATAATTTAAATGATGGTAAAAAATTAATTAGAGAAACAAATGAAGATATTTGTGACATTGAAAATGCATTAATTTCTTTTTGTACAACTGAAATGAACACAACTATTGATTCACAATTAAATCTTTTAGAATATGAAGAAGTTGCTTTTATGAGTGTTATTTCTGATGAAAATAATTCTTATCAAAAAAATAAAGTTACTAAATTAATTGATGAAACTTCAAAAATGACTTCTTTTTCTCCTGAAAAATATAAAGAAGTTTTAACTAAATTATTACCTAAATTAGAACCTTATTTCCAAACTGATATATTATTTACTCCTGAAAAATTTCAAGAAGTGTATATTGCAAGTAAAGAAGGAGTTGATAAATTAAATAATAAATTAAAATACAGAAAAAACAGAAAATTAACTAATAATGGAAAAGAAGTTACAAATGAAAATAATTTATTTAATTATAACAGTAATGATGGAATTGAAATTAATATGGGTTTAATGATTAATTCAGGAATAAATTCTGAAAATTCAGAAGCAAATTCTAATATACAAATTGAAGATTTGAAAAAAAATATTGCAACTTCAAAAGAATCTTCTTCAAATTTCAATAAAATTATTAATGAACTTATTGTATTATCTGAATCAGGAAACCATTTAGCTACACAATTATATGAAAAAACAAATAATTCTTTAGATAGTATGACACTAGAAATTAATGAAAGAATAAGTGATTTAAATTCTCTTATTAAATTTCAAGATTTTTCAGAAATTTTTGATTCAACATTATCTTTAGAAAATTTAAGAGTATTACCTACTGTATTTATAGATGAAACAACAAATATAAAAAATAAATTATCTCAATTATTAAATGAAATTGAAAATGGAGGAATTAAAAAGAATATAAGTGTTTTAAATAATAATATATATGAATATATAGAATATTCTCATGATTTGGTTATTGAACTTTTTGATAATCTTAAAAAATTATCAGAAGTTTTGAATTCAAAGAAAAGTAAATTAACAGAAATTTCAACTTATTATTTAAATAATACATCAAATTCATTTATTGGAACCATAGAAGAATCAGAGTCAATATTAAATAATTATTATAAATATGAATTTGATTTAATTAAAAAAAAAGTAGATTTAGTCGTTAAAAACTTTGAAGATAATTTAGATGAAAGTTTACAAAAAGAAGAAAAGATAATAGAAAGTTTATATACAAAATTAGATAATAGAGATTTCACAATTGAAAGGGCAAATGATGAAGATTATAAAACAACTCTAAGTAATTTATATGATATTAAAAATTCTTTTGAAGAAATCAAAAATAAAATAAAAGAAAAAATTATAAAAGAAATGGAAATAAAAGATAGTGGATATTTAATGTCTAACTATGATATAAGTTCAAATAATTATTCATTTTATGATGTTATTGAAAAATCAATTAATATTGCAAATACTTTAGATAATGATGAGTATATTGATGAAATTTTTGATGAAATAATGACTATTTTTGAAGACAATTTTACTAATATTTTAAAAGAAATGGACAAAAAAGCAGAAGAATTATTTCCTTTAAATGAAAATGTTTTAAAAGAAACTTTTTTAACTAATGATAATAAAAATGCTATTGGAGAAAATATCAGTAATCATGGAGTAACTATATCAAATAAAATTAGAATGGAAAATGATTATTATATAAGTGAAAAGAATAAATATATTGAAAACTTTTTAAAAGAAAATAAACAATATTTATATGATTTAACTTCAGATTTATTTGTATTATTTTCTGAAGAATCTCTTGAAGATTTAGCAAAATTATATCATGAAACATTTGAAAGTTGTTTAAATAAAATAAATAATGAATTACATAAAAATAAATTGTTATCAAAAGAATATTTAGATAATTTAAATGCTGTAATAAATAATAAAACTAAAATTATAGAATTATTAAAAAATTATCATACCGATGATCAGCATTTGATTAAAGTACTAGATCCTGAAAGTAAGAAACATCATAAAAATTTGAAATCTTTCGAAGATACAATAACATCACAATCATCTACAGAAGGTTATAAAAAGAAATTTCAAACTTATAAAGACTATTTGGCTAAATCTCAACAATATATTAACAATAAATTATATAAAGAATTATTATTAGAATATAAAGGAATTATCACTCCAATTAGAGAAGTGTTACAAAACTTTAAAAATAATAAAATAAGTGATGTATATAAAGATTTAGAAGAATTATATTTTATTGATGACCATATTAAAAATGTTGATAGTTTATTTGATAAACTTAATAAATATATATCTGATAATATATTTAATAATATATATGTAGAAAAATATCAAAATTATACAAAATCCAGAAATTCAGATGTTAATGAAATCAATAATTATTTAAATACTAGAAATGGACAAATTCTTAGAAAAAATATTGTAAATGATCAAATAAATGATTTTTGTGTAACTTTTGAAAGAAAAAAATCTTATTTATGTGTTAATGGAGTTTGGTCAGTAAAAATTGATTCAGATAACTTTTGTTATTCAATAAATGATTATTCAAATAATCATTTAAAATTAATAGAGCATACCATAGATTCAGATATTAATTTAAAGAAATTTCATAAAAAATTAAATGAATTTTATTCCTCAATAAACCAAAAAGTAAACTCTTATACTGAAAAAATTAAAGAATTTAAAAATACTCTTTTATCAATAGAAGAACGCACAATTAATCAAAAAATAACTTTAGATTATTTATCTCCACTTAAAAATGAGATTAATTCATTATTATATGAAAAATATGGAGATGAAATCATTAAGAGTTCTTATAATTATTATCAAAATAACATTGAAAATATAATGGGAGACTTACTCAATGATATATCAGATAAATGGAATGAAGCATATGATACTTTAAAAAATGAAATGCAAAATAATATTAATGATTTTAAAAATTCAATTGATGAATTTGGTATTACAGCATCAATATATAGGTCATTAATTGAACAAAATATAACAAGAATGTATTTTGATTCTATAGAAACTCATCAAAAAAGTGAATTTAATTATACTATTACTTATTATTATAACTACTTACTTAAAGTAATCAAATCAACTCATCAAAATATTATTAATAAAATACCAACTAATAATGTTGGTTTTAATAATATTCTTGATCGAAGAAGAACAGAAGTTAATGATTTATTTAATTATTTAATTAACAATATAATAAATTCTGAAAATGAGGCATTAACTTTTGATAAACAAATATATGTTCTTCAAGTTCCAAGAACAAATTTCTTTAAAATAAATTCTATTTTATCTCAAAATGTATTAAACACAAATATTTCTCTATCAGAAAAAATAAATGACATTTTCCAAATCAATAATCATAAAATAAATGATGAAATATCACTTACTTGTAGATTTTATTTACAAAATTCAATAAGTGGAAAACAAGTTGAAGAATTATATGAAGAAATAAATAAAAAAGTCTTTGTTTATTTAAATCTTGAGAAATTCAAAGAATTATTGATTGAAAATTGGATTTTTGATCAAGATGAATTTATTAGTAAATTATCTACAACATTATATAATAATAATTTAGAAATTTCTCAAGAATTTTTAACTTTAAAAGAAGAATTTTCTCAAAAGTTAGAAAGTCAAATTACTTTTTATTTCACAAAAGAAGAAATAGAAAAAAGAATTGCTGATTTATATAAGAATCAAGTTAAAGATTTGGATAATACTCAAGTAGAAGAAATTAAACAAAATATTGTAGAAATATTAAATAAAATAAAAAGTCATTTTTCTAATGAAGCAAAAAGACTTAATTCAACTTTAACTTCATATAATAAAGATTATTCACAAATTAATAATAGATTAAATGGATATAAAACAGAAATTTTTAATAAATTAAAAAATACAGTATTTAAAATTATTGATGATTTCCATCAAAATATGTTTGATAATGTATATACTAATTATGTTGAAAAATATTTAAATGAATATATAAAAGAAGCCAATGCTTATACTACTCAATATAATGAAGAAAAATTATTATTGAATTCTTCATATAATTTAGGTGTTATTCTTGATAATATTATTTTAAATTATGTAAATGAATATAAAGATATTACTAGATTAAAAATTGATTTTAAATATAATGAATATCATGATAAAATAAAAGAAAAAGTAAATTTAGATGATTTAGAAAAATTAATTAATGATGAAATATCTAATGCATATAATTCAATTTTATATCCAATTTTAAAAGAAATTGAAAAGGATTCTTCAAATAATGCAGGATATGATTCTTATGATTTAAGTCAAGCTATATTAGATGATATTGATTCAACATTAAATTCTAAAATAAGTAAAATAGAAGAAATTTCAAAGTCAACAAAAGGAGATAATTATGAAGTAGATTTAAGAACATGGAATATTTTAGATTTTGAAAAAGTGAGTGAAATTCTTATACAAATAAAAGAATCTTTTAATACATTTTTTACATCTCAAAAAGAAAATGAGGAAAGTAAATTCAATACAATTGTTAAATCTCTTGTTAAATCAAACTTTAATAATTTATTAAATAATATTATTCCATCATTTGGAAATGATTTCTTTAAGAGAGTTATAAGATATAATGAAAATTTCAAAATATCAAGTTTATATAATAATTTAAAATATTCTTTAGTAAAATCTTTAGGATATTATCTTTCTGTAACTGGAGCAAATTCAGAGAAAATTCATGCTTTGACAAAAGATTTAAAAATAAAATTATTCTCTTTAAATGATTTAGATTTAACTGTTCAAAATAGAAATAATGAAGTTTTAAATTTACTAGAAACAAAAGTAGATGAATTTATATTAGATTCAAAAGACTATATTATTCAAAGATATAAAACAATGTTAGAAACAGATACTTCTATCCAATTAAATTTTAATGAATTGATTTATGGAAAAATAGAAGAAAATATAATTTCTGTTCAAAATGATATTGAAAGAGATTATATATCTTTATTAAATAAATATTTCAAAGAACAATTAATTTCATCATATACAGAAGTAATGAATTCAAAAACAAATGAAATGGTTGAAATTATAAAAAATGATAGAGAAATATTAAAATCAAGAATTGATGATTTATTCACTGTAGAACCAGATTCTGTTTTAAATGATATTAATAATAAAATGAATAATACTTTAGTTTCAATTAAAAACTTTAATGCTCATTTAAATACTTTTCAAATATCTGATAATTTAATAAATTATTTAAATAATTATGGAGAAACACAAGTTCAACCATTATTTGAACAATTATTAAATATATTAAATAGTGAAACAAAACATACAATATTAGTAAATCTTGACGAAAATATTGAAAAATATAACAATAATTTTAATCTTAATGAATTTATTAATAAATCAGATAATATTTATTTAAAATTTAAGAATGATTATATAGAAAAAGAACTAGATAATATTGATACTTATGGTACTACAAATTATCCTTTACATTTAGAAAATGAAATAAATAGAAGAAATGAATTAAACAGAAGAAGACTTGAACGTCTTTTAACAGAAGAAGAAATTGAAATTGAAAATCAACAAAGAATTGCAGATAAAGCAATTGATGACACATTTAAAAAACTATTAACTTCTTCTTCTAATACTAAAAAATATATTGATTCTTTTGAAAAATTCCAAGAATTTGATAATTTAATAACAAAATATTTTGATAAAGTGAATACTGCATATAAAACTTCTCAAAAAAGAATTACAGATAATGCTTATGAAGAGGATATTCTTAATTCACTAAATGAAAAATTAGAATATTTAAAAACAACAAGTTTAGATTACTATACGAAGATAAAAGAAAGTTATGATAAAGTTAAAAATTATTTAATAGAATCAATTAATAATATAAATGATGGATTAAATGAATGTGCAAATATAACATATAGTACATTTGCAGAAAAATATAAATCAATTTCAGATAAAGTAGAATCAGTTAATAATGAAGTAACAGAAATAACTGAAGGCTCAGAAGAAAATACTCATGTTGTTGGAAGTCAAAATCAAATTACAACTGTTAATTATACTATTGTAGATATGACCAAAAAAACAAAATTCCAATATAATTTTGAATTTGAAGATTCTGATATTAAAAAACCTAAAGTTAAAGCTATTATAACTAATCAAAATAAACCTAAAAAGCTCAATTTGGATTTAAGTAGAAATTTAATTGGATGTGGAAGAATTGTTGAAGCTGTTGAAGTTGAAGTGAATGATGTTAATTATTCAATGGATATCGATTTTAGTACTCAATCAACAGATATTAATGTAACATTAACAACTTTTTTTGAAAGTTTTCAATATAGTAGAGAAATATATGAAATTGAAGAAAACCCTTTTAAACAATGTTATTTCGTTGATTTTGTTAATATGTGTGTCTCAATTCCAAAATGTAATGATGCTAATAAAAAAATAATTTCGAATAAACAATATAAAACTGTTCCTATGAAGAATTCTACTGATTTCTTTGTAGTAAAAAATTATTAATATTTTTAATTTAATTATTATATTTTATTAATAATTAAAAAATATTATCTTTTAATTTAAAGACTTTTAATCAAAAATTTAAACAAAAAATAATATATATATTAATCAAATAAGAATAAAAACTAATTTATATCCCTAAAGAAGAAAAAGAAATAAAATATTTTGATTAAAATAAAATATATAAAGTTAAAATTTGAAAAGTATATGAATTATATCCAGAAAATTAGAATATTTAAACATTTCTTTTTAATAATCAGATTTTTTAGTTTAGTAAATAAAAAATCAAAAGAAGATTCTATAAATTAATTAAAGAAAATAATTTCTCGAATTCAACGAATCAAATAAAATGGTGTCATCTATTGTATTTTTAATAATTCCAATTTATCTCACGAAAATTACAGAAGAAATTATTATTCATTTAATATTCTCAATTCAAAATGAGATTATTAAGTTTAATAATTATAAAAGAAGAAATGGAAATATAGGTTTTTATAATGGAAAATAATAAAAAGGAGTTTGAAATAAATTAAATAAACTAAAATAATATCTCATTATTATTTAAAAAAATAATAATAAACTATAATATATAATAAAGGAAGTTCAAATTAAAAAACAAAAAGAAAAGGTTAAGATTATTCAAAAATAATAATTCATAGAGGAAATAATTATAATGAAAGTACAAAATTCTTTTGATAGTTATAGAAAAAATAATAGTTATAATAATTATGACAAATCTCTAAAAAAAAGAAAAAGATTTATTTCACAAGGAAATTCCTTGGAACATAAAAATTATAATTATAAATTGAACAATATGACAAAAAATTAATTTTATTTAAATATGAATAATATACATCTACTTGAAACACTTTATAATCAAATAAAGAGGAAAAGAAATTTAATAATTAACCTGTTTTTAATTTAGAAGGAGAAATTATAGGAGATAAAACAAAAGAAATTGTTGTTTTTAAAACTATAATAAAAAGAATTATGAGAATAGTAGGTATAATAAGGATAATTCAAATAAAGTAATTTATAATAAATCTTCTTTTGGAATGAAATTACATAAAATGAATGCTTTATCTAATATTTCAAAATATTTTATATATAAAAAAAATAAAATAACAATTTTAAAAAATAAATAAATAAATTTAATTATCTGAAAATGTCTAATACTTCAAATGATGAAAAACTAATATTAAAATGGAAAAATATTTTAAAACAAAATCCAAAAGAATTAAAAAAGTTATTAAAAGAATTAGATTTATCAGAAATGACATCTCAAAATCAAAATATATTACATATATCATGTATGGAATCAAATAAAATAGCAATAGAAGAAATATTATTAATAAATAAAAATAAAAAATCCCTAAATATTAATTTACAAGATAAAATAAAACATTGGTCTCCAATAATGTATTTATTAGATTCAAGTGATATAGGAGAGCCAGATTCATTAATATTGTTAATTAAAAATAATGTAAATATAAATATTAAAGATAATAAGGGAATAACTCCATTACATTTATCAGCTTTTAAAGGACAAGATGAAAATGTAGAAATATTAATTAATTCAAATGCAAATATTAATTCTAAAGATATATTAGGTAGAATTCCTTTAACTTTTGCTATCATTGAAGGACAAATAAATTCTGCTCAATTACTTATTGATAAAAGTGATTTAAATATATTGGATATAAATAATAATTCTTTATTACATTATGCAGTTTTAACAAAAGGAAATGCATTATTATTTACTATTATGTTAAGCGATAAAAATATAAATTTAAATATTCAAAATAATGATGGTAATACTCCTATTATGTTAGTAGCTTTAAATAATCCTAATGAAAATGTTAGATTATTACAAAAATTATTAAGTTTAAATCCTATTATTGATGGAATTGTTAATAATAAAGGACAAAGTTTTTATTCTATTTTAGGTGAAGATGCTATTAAAAATCATTTTGGAGGAAAAGGAATTAATATCGATGAAGAAAATAAAAAAGTTATTAAGAAGATTGAAAATAATAACAATAACATTTCATTTGATTTTCAAAATGGTTTTTTATTTTTTGTTTTACCAATTTTTATTTTGATAATTTCAAAATTAGTAAAATAAATTTAAATTATATTTTATTATTTAATAAGAAAAAAAAAATAAATTAAATTTAGTGTAAAATATCATAAATTCTGTTTATTATAATTCTTTTTTAAATATAATTCCCTTAAATAAATAAATTTAAATTAAAAAGAAGATGCAATTATCTCATGAATCAAGTGAATTTTTATTTAAACAAGATTCATTTAATAATTTTGAAGATGATGAAACAAAAGATTTGAGTGGTCCAAGTTTACTAAATGATAATTTCATAAATTCAAAACCCAACAATTATTGTATTGACCTTTCATTAAATAATATAAGAAATAATGAAAATATTAATGAATCTATAAATCAATTGCAAATACAATTAAAAAATCTTTATGATGAAAATCAATTAGATGAAATAATTAATTTTTTTGAAAATCAAAATAGAAATTTTTTTGAAAATAATAAATCGTTTCTTTATGTAATTTCAAAAATAAAATTTTTTCAAATGCTCAAAGAAAGAAAAATTGAAGAAGCAAAAGAATTTTATAATAATACTTTAAAAAATTTACTATTGGAAGCAAGAAAGAATGAATTTGAAAAGAAACATCAATTTTTCCAAAAAGTTATGGGACTTAATGTTTTTTCTGAAGTGAATTTGTTAGATATATATTATAAAAAATTTGAAAATGAGTGTAACTTTGCAATAAAAACTTATTTAGGATTAAATGGTGCTTCTGAAATTAAAAAAGGAATTTCAGATGTTGAAATGAATTTTAATCATTTTGAAAAAAATTACAATGAAAGTACAAAAACTGATGATTCAGATTTTGAAATTAATTCTCAATTTTGTGACAAATATGAAGAAGAAGAAAATAAAGAAAATGAAAACTCAAATTTTTCAAATAATGATCTTTTTCCAGAAATAAAAATTAATAATAGTAATAAAATAATTGATGGTGATGAAAATAAAAATAATAATAAAGATGAAAATTTAATTAAAAAACTTCCTTTTTTAAGTTCATTCAAAGCAAAATATGCAAAAAGAGAAACAATAGATAAAAAAATAATAAGAAATTTTAAATCATTTATAACTAAATTATATAAAAAGAAACAATTTGATCCAAATGATTATCCTAATTATTCTTTTTTTGTGAATTTAGTTAATGGAAATATCCTTCCTCCAATTGATAATATAGATTTATCAACAAATGAACATATTCATTTCAAATCATTTAATACTAATTTTCTTCTTTGGTTTTTTAGTAAAGAAGGAATTAAAGAGTTATATAATAAATTTATTAATATTGAAGGAGAAAAGTTTCTAGAGAATATATCAAATCATTATAAAATTAGTGAAAGGGAGAAAATTGAATTATGGAATTATTTGATTAATCTCCCTTTTATTTTTGATATATCATTAGTTAAGTTTCCAGATAATGGAAATTTTAATCATAATTCAAATAAAAGAATTTATATAAATTCTAGACGTTTAGTTAATAAAAATACACTAAAGAAATGTCGTTCAAGAGATTTAGACAATGAAATTTAATAATTATTGTAAATTCTATTTCTTTCATAATATAATTTTTATAAATATATACGTATATATGTTTATAAATTGAAAGAAATATTTAATTTATATTTATTTTAAATAAAGTATAATAAAAACATTATTTAAAAAATATTAAATATTTTTTTTTTAACTTTATTATAAATATTTTATTGAATGTTTGTATCACTTTTCTAAATTAATGTTTATGAGTCATATTTTAAGAATTTGAATTTTTGAAGCATCAAATCAATTAAAAAAAATGATTTTAAATATAGTATAAATTTATTAATTTATTAATTTCGAAACACTATCAATATTAACCTCTTCTTGTAATTTTTGAATGGACAAACCTAATTATTCACAGAAACTTTATCACTTTTTTTATCACCCAATAAATAATGCAGTTTCATTTATATAATTATTATCTTCAATTTATTTTCATCATTTATTATCCAAAATTTTCTGATAATTAATGAAGAATTAATTATCTTTTTTTGCTTTTAAAAGAATTAAAACTAAAGTTTGCTGTTTAAGAAATATTAACAATTAATTTGTGTTCTTGGAAGAATTAATTTTTATTCGAAGATGATCTATTATTTATTAGAGGAAAAATCCCAAGAAAATTCATCAACTTATTCATAATTTTAAGAATCCTAAAAGTATACAAATAATAAATCTATAAATCATTTCAAAAACAATTAAATAGATGATAAAGGAAATCATTCTTTTATTCACCACAGATATGGACATATTCAATGAACAATAATTTTTAAAAAAAGGAAAAACATAAAATAAAGAATCTTTCAAACTCGGATATAAAGATGGAATTATTGCTTTTGAACTGTATGGAGATTATCCAATAAAATAATATAATTAACTATTATTTATTTATATGAATGAATTAAATTGTTTTATAAATTTTAAATTAATTATTTTTATTATATAATGAATACAAGTGTTAATCCATCAATGTTAATTGAACAAAAAAGAGCTGAATTACAAGTTAAATTAACTATATTAAAAGAAAATTTAAAAAATTTAAAAAATGAAATAAGTAATGAAAACAATATTAATAGTGCAACATTTATTAATAGTATGAATATAACATCATTAGAACAATTATCAAGTGAATATAAAGCAGCAAATGATTTACATGAATTAAAGAATTATGAACAACTTTCTTTAGAAAATGAATTAAAAAAAGAAAATGAAACTTTAGAAGGATTAAGAATTTATTGTAATAATTTAAATAAAGAAAAAGCAAATTTTGAAGATGAAAATAATTTTTATAAAAATAAAATTATTGAATTAAAAGATAAAGTAGAAAAATTAAAAAAAGTATTATATGAATCACAAAATAGAAAATTATTATTAAATGAAGAAGTCGAATTATTAAAAAATGAAGAAGCAATAAATAAACAATTAAAATATAAAAATGATCAAATTAATTCAAATACAGATAATCAACAAGAATTTTTAAATTATCAATTAAACACAAATGGAAAAAAAATAAAATTACTTCAAATTAAAATAGATAATTTAAATGAACAAGTTTTAGAAATGACAAATGATATAGAAAAATATAAAACTGATAATGAACAATTAAAAAATTATAATGAACAATTAGAAAATAGATTATTAATAATGAATGAAAATGTTAAAACTTATGATAATAAAATTTTATTGTTAAAACAAGAATTAGATGAAACAAGAGATTATATTCAATCTTCTGAAAAAGAAAAAGGAAAATTAAGTAATCAATTACAAAAATTATGTGAAGTTTTAGAAAAAATAAATAAAGCTAATATTAAAATTAATGCTAATTTACATATTATTATGAAATCTCTTGAAAAAAAAAAAGATTTTATGAATAATGAAAATAACTTTTTTGATAATTGTGATCAAGCTAAAACTAAGTTAATTGAAATATGTAGAGAAATTGATTCTTATGGTAATCTTATTTAAATATTTTAAAGTTTTTTTTTTTAAATTAAATCAAGAAAATATTAAATTTATTTTTATTTTTATTTTATATATTTAATAAATAATGTTATTCTATATATAATTAAATATCATTGTTAAAAATTAAAAATGATTGATAAAATTCATTTAAAAATAATAGTAATATAACCTAATTAAAAGGATTATTAATAAATTATATTTTTTAAAACTATTTACAAAATTAAATATATTTTCATAAAATTCCATTTTTATTAAATAAATTTATAATTTACTAGATTTCTTTAATAACTCAAATATTGTAATTTTCTTTTGACAATCAATTTTTTCATTAATATTGTTTATATTTGATTCACTTTTTCCCATTTCATCATCAGAAGCTTTAGTAGACCAAGAAGAAAAAAGATTTATATTAATTTGGTCATCTTCTGATTTAATATATGATAAATTATTAAAATCATCTTCTTCATTTTCAAATGAATAATCATTTAAATCAAGAGGTTCTGGAATTAATATAGGAATTTTTTTTCCTGGTTTTGGTGCGTTTAATAAATTTTCATTTGATAATGAATCTTTGCTTTTTTCAAATAAATTTTTTTCCTGATTTGAAATCATTGAACAATAAAAATATAATTAAAAATACTCTATATATTTATATTATCTTATTTTTTGAATAAATGAAACAAATAAAAAATAATATAATCTATTGTAAAATTAACAAAGAAATTAAGATTTTCATTTATAATAATAACAATAAAAGTTATATAAATTAATATATTCTATAAATTTTATTTTTTTTTCAAGCAAGAAATAAAATATAAATAACACTAACAACAATAATAATTAAAAAAATTTTAATTAAAAAAGCTCTATTTCCTTTAACATCATCAACCATAAATTTAATTTCTTTAGAACCAGATTCAACATTATCATAAGTAATATCAGTATTTAATTTAATATTATCAATCATCAAAGAATGAGAATAAGTCATTTGACCTAATCTATTCATCATAGAAGATATTTCTCCCATTGTTTTTTCTATTGTTTGAACATTATTTAATCTATTTTGATAATAATTTACATTTTTTTTTTCTTGAACTTGTCCTGCCATATTAAGTAAAACATCTTCATCTTCATTATTATTTTTTGTATTTATAAATTCATTATATTGTTTATTTATATTTTGATTTTTTGACTTTGATAATCTATTTTTTCTCTCTTCTACTTTTTTAATTAAATCTGTTTGTGCTTGTAAAAATTTTTTAAATTTAATTGTTAAATCACTTGTTTTATTATTTAAAACATCAAAGGAATTATTTATTATAACTTTTTCAAATTTATTAAATACATTATTTTTCATATCTTTATTTTGAAGTATTTTCATTTCATTTTCTATTTCTTTTAAATTGTTTTTTATATTTCCTGTTGCATTTGAAAATTTTAAGTGATGATCATTAAATGCACTACTCTTTTTTGATTGAGATGCTATATGATCTATATTTCTATTTACTTCATCTATCTGTCTTAATATTCTATTACATTTATACATTGGTGAATAATTTTCACATTTAAATTTAAATCTTTCATTATAATTTTTATTTGAAAAAGATTCAAATAATTCTTTTGTTATATTCATATATTTTTTTTATATTATCTTATGTGTTTAAACAAAAAAAATAAATATTTAAAGTAGATTAAATTATTTAATTATAATATTTCATATTTTATTTACAAATAATAATCAATTTATTTTTTTTTAATTTTTTAAGGATTTATTGAATTTGTTAATTCAAATTTTCCTTCAAGTTCTTTTCCATTTTGCAATATATTAATATAAAAAAAATGAAGTTCCTCAGGAGTATCAATATTCATATTAAATAAAAAATTCTTATTGTTTAAATTATTATTAATATTATCATTATGATTATTTATATAATTATTTTGTTTCATTTCTATTTCAGTTTTACTTGAATTTGCAGAATTTTTAATTTTTTTTTTACCAATTGTACTTTGACTAGTGGTAATTGCATTTTGAGAATTTTCACTTTGATGAGTTTGAGTTTGAACATGATATCTTCTAATATTTTTTTTATTATTTCTATTATTAAGTTTATTATTATCAACTTTTTTATAAATTTGATGAACATAAACATTAATATTTCTTGTACCTTCAGTTGGACTTAAAGGGGAACTAAAATTAATATTTTTATTATTAATATTATCATTTGAAAAATTTCTAATTTCACTTATTTTCTTATTTGTTTTTTTTTTCGTTTGTTCTGTATTAAAATTGATTTGATGTGTTTGATTAATATATGAACTTGAACTTGATGATTTAATTAAATTTCCATTGTTATTTTGACTTGTATTATTTATATTAGTTAAACTATTATTATTTGTAATACTTTTTTTTTTCTTTATATTTCTTATTTCAATATGTGAAGTTGGATTTCTTTTATGAATCACATTATGCTTAATTCCAATAAAAGACAAATTAGAAAAACCTTTTGTGTTTTTATTTTTATTTAAATTTGTTGCAAAATTAGCAAAAGTAGTTAACATTGCAGAATTAGAAGGATTATTTTTTTTATTCAAATTTTTCTTATTAATACTTTTATTTAAATGATGAATATTATTATTATTATTTTTCTTATAGGTAGATTGATGAGTAATATAAGGTCTATTTGTAGAATAACTTCTATATAAATCTGTAATCACTTGAGGACCTTTATTTAAATTTATTTGTACTTTTGAGTTACTATTTTGAGTATTTGCAATTTTTGTTGTATTTTGTGTTGTTGTAATTCTTTGACTTTCAGAAATTATATTATTTCCATTTATTTTATTATAAGTAATAGGCGACATAAAAGAAATATTTTTCAATTTAACATTGTTTTTATTAATTCCAAAAAAAGACATTATTTAAATTTTTATATTTTAAATATAAAAAAATAAAAATAATAAATTATTCAGCAACTAATTCTTTTTTTTCTTCATTATTTAATTTATCTAAAATAGCATTTTTCTCATCATCTTCACCTTCATTAATAATATCTAAATTTTTATTTAAATTTTCATTATTATAAGTTAAAGAAGGATTAGTAGCACCACCAAAACTTTTATTTTTTCCTTTATTTACATTCTTATTTACTTTTCTATTAAAATAATTTGCAGTTTTCCCAAAATTCATTCTTCCACTTGATTTATTTCTAATATTTTGATGTAATCTTTCACTAAATTTATTTTTAAAATTATAATCTTCTTTATTAAATTGTCTTAAAGCATATTCTCTATCAATAACAGCTTTTTTATAATATAAATCTTGATCAAAAGCTAGTTCATTTAAATTTTTAGAATTTTCATAATTAGTTTGATAATTTAATAATAAATCTTTTTGTTTTTTAACTTCTTTTTTAGCTTGATTATATTTATGATTTAATTCAATCCAATTAACACTTTCATGTTTTTGTTGATCAATTAATTTTTGATTTTGTAAATCATTAATTTTTCTTTCTAAACCTTCTTCAATCATTCTCATTGCTTTTTCTTCAACTGCAGCTTTTCCTAATTGTAAAAATTGTCTTTGTAATTGGATATCTCTTATTTTTCTTTGAAAAATTTCATCTTCTTTTCTCAATAAATCTTTTTTATTTTGCATCTTTTCTCTCATTTCAAATAAACTTTTTTCTCTTATTTCTTTCAATAAATTTTCTCTTTGAATTTTAGCATCTTTTTTTTCTTTTCTTTCAATTTCTTTTAAATTTCTTAATTTATCTCTATGTTCTAAAATAATATTTGCTTTTTGAATAATTTCATCAACTCTCTCTTCATTTTTTAATTTATTTTCTTCTTTTTTACTTTTAATTTGTTCATTTAACATTTTTTTTTGTATATCTAATCTTTCTTTTAATTCAACTAAACTCATTTCTTCTAATAAACCAATTCCTTGAGTTTCAGTAGGATCAAAACCTGTTGTTCTTATCATTGGTAATTTTTCTAATTCTCTTATTTGTCTTACTATTTCATCTCTTCTTTCTAATTCTATTTTTTTTTCTTCATTTGCCATTAAATTTAATTCATTATAATTATCTTTTATATTCTTATATAAATCCTTATTTTCTTGTATTTTCTTTATTTTATTATTTATTATATTATCCATTCCTTTATTTATTTCTAATATTAAATTCTTATTTTTAATTAATTCTTTTTGCTTTTTTTTCTCCTTTTTTATCGCATTTTCTGCTATTTCTTTTTTATGTTCTAAATTTTTTATTTGATTTATTTTTTGCCTTTTATCTCTACATGTTAAAGTTGTTTCTCTCGTCATTTCTAATTTAATTTTTCTTTTTTGAATTAATTCTATTTTCTCAATATCTTCTTTAACTTTCATTTCAGAAACCCATCTATCAAATTCTTTACTATCTGTTTTTTCAATTAATTTCCTATTCATTTCTTTTTCTATTTCTTTCTTATTTTTATCTATTAAATATTCTTCTCTTATTATTGCAGCTTCATTATATTTAACATCAGCATTATTTTTACTAAAATCAGGAATTTTTTTACAATATTTATTATCAAATTGTAAAGTATCATTTATTTTTTTTTCTACTTCTTCTTTTATTTTATCATAATTCATTGGTCTTTTATCAGTTTCAAAAATAAAAGGATTTTGTTCTAACATTTTTTCTTTTCTAATTTTATCTAATCTTTCATTTCTTTCTTCTTCAATTTGTTTTAATGAAGTTTTATGATAATTTGCTAAAGGTAAAGGTTTCATTTTAAAATTTACTTCTATCTTATTTGGTTCCATAAATTTTCTTGGTTTATTTTCTGATAAATTAAATGGCTGTGCTATAATTGGAGGTTTTTTATGCTTTTTTTTTGGCTGTAAAGATTCTATTTCTTTTGTTTTTTTTTTATTAAAATTATTCTGAGTTAAACTTGGAAAATCCGAAATTGTTTTATTATAAAAATTATCACTTGTTAAATTATTTTTATCTTTTTCTTCTTCTTCTTTTTCTTTTTTTTCAAATGTTCCTACTTTTGCTTTTGAAAGGAGAAATTCTGATAAATCTTGTAATGTTTCTTTTGCTTTTAATAATTCTTCTATTTTTGTTTCTACATATGTTGGATCATATATTTTTATCCATTGATTTTTAAATTGAGTTTGAATAACATTCTCATCGAATAAAAAAGTAAATAATTCATTCATTTTAACATAATCTTGAGACTAATTTTATTTTTTTTTTATTTTAAAGAATTATATAAAATTATAACTTACAATAACTAATGATTTTAAATCATCTAATGACATTTCATTTAATCTAAATAATGTCATATATATAAATATTTGAAATAATATTTCATCCTTTCTTTCTGTTGATGAAGGTTTAGAAATAAATAATGCATCTGTAATTGCTTTTAATAATACTTTTTTATCTAAAACACCAAAAAATATTTGTTTAATAAATAATCTTTCGTTTGAATCTCTTGTTAACTAAAATTTATTTTTTTAATTTTTACTTTTTTATAAAATCTTTCTATAAAACTGTCAGGTCCTTCAGGACGAGGATCATATTGTTTTAATGCATCTATGCATACTTTAATTAATTCATCATAATGCATTTTTATTTTATTAAATATATATATTTATTTATTTTAGTTTATTTAATATTATTATGATATTTTTTTTTATTTAATATGCTCAAGTCAGTTTATAAATTAGGAAATTTTTTCAATATTGGAAATTCATTTTTATTATGTTGTAAAATGAGTTCCTTTAATTATTCTATAATAAAAAGGAAATTGGATCATTACAATATAATTTCAAAAATGAAAAATTCCTTGGAAAAATTTCCAGTTATAAAAGAATATCAAAAAAAAAAGAATAATAAAGATTATCATGTCTATATTAGAGGTGGAATTTATTTTAGTTTTTCAATTTATATGAGTTATAAAACATTTAAATTTTTGAAAAAATATTATATTGCAAAATCTTTTGAAAATAGAATAATAAAGTATTTTTATGATAATCCTAAAATGATTGATTTATTATTAGAAAAATTTGATAAATTATGTGAAGATGATAATTTCAGGAAAAAGATATATAAGAAGGTGAATTCTTATATAAAAAAAAATTATGAATTCTTTAAAAAATGTGTAAATCCATTTATTATCAATAAAATAAAAGATATTATCAATACAGAAAATGCCCAAATAATGTTTATAGAAGTTTTCAAAAAAACAATAATTAATAATAAAATGATTCAAAATAAAATTATTGATTATATATATTCTAATTTTAATAATTTAAATATAAATAAAGAAACAAAATATTTAAATTATATTGAAAATATATTAGTTAAGATTTTTGAAAATAAAGAAATAAAAGAAATGTTTTATAGAGAATTCTTTAATATATTAAATCAAAAATTACTTGAAAAAGAAGTAATTAAATCGACTTCTGAATTCATTGAAAAAAATATACAAGTTTAAGATTATAATAAATAAATGTTAATATTTTATATTTGTATAATAAATTTTAGTAATTTAATTATTATATATTTTAATTAATGGATGCACCTTCGCCAGAAACAATTATCAATTTATTATTAGAAAATGAAACAGGAAATAAAAAATTTAATGTAAAAATTTCAAATTCATCAAATGCATTATTAATAAATGTTATAGAAGAAGAAAGCTTTCCAAAAATAGAATATTCAAAAGATTTCACATTAAAAGATTTATTTCAAAATGGAAAATTTTTTAAAGTTTTTGATGATATTTCAAATATTCTATTATCTTTAAAAGAAAATTTTGAAAATAAAAAACCAAAAATCAAAGAAGGAAATAATTATATTGAATTAACTATAATTCCGATATTATCTGCTCTTGGTGAATCTGTTTTAATTATTCCTAAAAAAAAATCTGATGATAAAGAAATTATAAATAATCTTTGTGAAATTGTAAAAAACCAAGGTAAAGAAATTGAATCATTAAAAATTAAAGTTTCAACCTTGGAAGAAAAAATTAAAAAATGGGAAGAAGTCCCACAATTCAGAAGAATTTTGAATTCCATTAATTTAATTGGAGATATTATTACAAATGAAGAACAAAAAAATTTGATTTGTAATTGGATTAATAAAGAAAAATCATTTAAATTTAAACTTTTATATAAAGGAACTGAAGATGGAGATACTTATGAAATTTTTCATAATAAATGTGATAATAAAGGGCCAACTATATCCATTATTAAGTCAACAGATGGACAAGTTTTTGGAGGTTATACTTCTAAATCTTGGGATAAAAATCAAAAAACACATGTCCCTGATCCTCTTTCTTTTTTATTTAATATTAATAATAAGAAAAAATATTGTGTTTCAAATAACAAAGGGATAGTAGTGGAATCAAATTCTATATGCATTTTTGGATCAAATGATTTTTATGAATTATGGATATCAAATAGTTGTTTGTCACAAAGTTCATGGTGTGCTGATGGAAAAGGATATAATTTTAAAAATTATGAATTAAGTGGAGGAAAATACTCATTTAAAGTTCAAGAATTAGAAGTGTATCTAGTAGAAGAAAATTAAAAAAAACTATTTATATGTATTTTTGTTTTCGGATTATTTTTTAAAATAAAAATCTACAAATTTATTTATTTATTGTTCTTCAAATCTTCAAAGAAAAATAATTTTTAAACTATTTATTCTTGAATTTATTCTTTAATATTATATATATTTGAAAAGGAAAATTATTGATGTAATACATATTTTGAAATCAATTAAATTAAATAAAAATATTTTACAAAAATTACTGAAATTTGAATATATAAAATATTAATTTCCTTATTTAAAAAAAGAATAAAATTTATTTATAACTCATTTTATATTTTTTAATTAAATTAAATTGAAAACTAAATTAGTCTACTTATATAATTTAGTAGATTTTTTCTAATTGCATTAACTCCTTAACACATAAGTGATAAAAGCTAAAACAACTAGGATAAGAATGTGAATAACATATTTATCAATGTTATTAGAATTACAGTTATTTATAATGAACTATTATTCATTTCAAAATAAAAGATTAATACCAATAATATAAAACCATAATTGAAGCAATTAAAAATCTCAAAAATACTTTTAAATAAAATTGAATAATTAATAAATTTAATTTTTTTTTAATTGATATAATTTATAAACAATAATAACAAGAAAAATTTCAATAACCTAATATCATATGAAAAAATTAGTAATAGCAATTTTAAAATTGATACTAATATTTCCATCTTCTATTTGTAATACAAAGAATTCAAAAATAATAATTTCCAACTTTATAGTTTTAAATAGCAAATTAATGAAGATTATTGTTAAAAAAATATTGTTTTTGAAAAATTTTTAAATGTATTATAGAAGATTATTTTTATTTACTTTTATTTTTTTTTCATTTTGACTTTTTTTTGTTTCAATTTTTAAAAAAATTTATTTATGAAAAAAATAGATTAAATATTAATTTAAAATACATTTTATGTCATAATATTTTATATTATTATACTTTTATATATCTGGTTTTAATGATTTTTTTCCTTTTGATTTTCTGTATATTACATTGAATTTTTTGGGTTTATCAAATAAAGAATTTAAAATATTTGAATATAGTTCTTGTTTATTTAACAAATAAAAAGGAATAACAAATTTTCCTAAATCTCTTTTATCTTTTCTTTTTTTATCTTTATTAAATTCATTTTCTTCATTATAATCATTATTATTATTATATATATTATTTCCAGAATAATTCATATTAAACATTTGACTTGAATTGTTTATAATATTATTTAATTTATTTTTAATATTATAATTAAAATTATTAATATTATTATTCATTCTTGAATTATTCAGAGAATCTTTTCCTGAAGACATTTTTGAATTTGGAATTGAATTCATTTCTAAATTATATTTAAAATCATTTTCATTTAATCTTTCTGAATTATTTCCAGTGTCATTTAAACTTTGTTTATTTGAATTTTCTTTAGAAACATTTTGATAATTACTTCTATTATAATTTATAAAATTATTTCTTTCATAATTTTCTTCGTTATTTTGATTTATTTTAGAATTGTTTGAAATATTAATATTATTATTATTATACGGAGATAGCTTTTTACTGCTATTATTATAATTGTTTATACTATTTGAATTATTATTATTATAATTGTTTATAATGTTTGAATTATTATTACTATAATTGCTTATATTATTTGAATTATTATTATAATTGTTTATATTTTTTGGATTATTATATAATAATTTTTCATTAGGTTCATTATTCTCTTTTTCATATGTATCTCTATCAGTATCATCAAATATTACTTGAAATGCTTTAAAATCTAATAATTTTTTTTTTATAGGTTTATATTTATTTGAATTTGAACTTATTGCATTATTATAATTATTAATTAAATTATTATTCATATTATTAACTGGAATATTATTATTATTATATTTATTATTTGAATTATTTGGTTTCCCTTCATCAATATTATTATCATAATTATCATTATTATTATAATTACTGTTATTATTATAATTATTATAAATATTACTATTATTAGGAAATGGACTATTATTATATGTATAATTTCCACTTTCATAAAATAATGGTTCCTCTTGATTATTTTGGGATTGACTAAAATTTTTAATTTTTGGAATAGTAATATTTCCATATAAATTATTATTATAACTATTATTATGAATATAATTATTTTGTATTCTATATGAATTATTAGGATTCACATTATTATAACTATTATTATTTTTCCCAATATTACAATCAGTATTAAAATTACCTCCTGTGTTAAACATTCCATTATAATTCATATTATTATTTAAATAAGGAGACCCATTTTTTGTAGTATTAAAACCACTTGATGGATAACTCAAAAAATTATTATTTCTACTGTTATTTCCATTAATAAAATACCTAGTTATTTCACTTTGTCTATGCATAGAATTATTATTATTATTATTTTCTTGTTGATAACATAATCTATTATATTTATTATTTCCATGCATTTGAGCATATGATTTTCTTTTAGTTTGAATATAATCAATATATAATCTTCCTTTTTTAGGATTTGGAGTATTATTATTATAATTATTGTGTTCAAATAAATTTTTTTGAGAATATGAATGTGATCTTTTTTTATTTTGAACTAATGAATTATTATTATAATCATTTGAATTTTTTTCTAAACTTTCATTATTTTCAAAAAGTGTTGGACTTCCAATTCTTTTTTTTTTTGGACTTGAATGAGAACTATTAATATTTGAATATTTTCTACTTTCTATACTTTGAAGTGCTTTATATATATTTATTACTTCCATTAATTTAGAATTAGTATCATTTACTCTTTTATATTGATTTTCTTTCTTTTGTATTTTTTCTTCTAATTCATTTAATTTTTTTATTTTTGTTTCTAATTCTTTTTCAGTATTAGTTTTCTCTGATTTTTTATTTTCATTCAAATCACTTAAATTAACTTGTACTATTTCTTCTTTTGTTTCTTTTAAACTTTTTATTGTTCCTGAAAATTCACAATTTAAATTAATATTATTTAATGGAAGATTATCAATGCTATTATTCATATTAGAATTATTATGATTACGAGATGAATCTTGTGAACCTGAAATAATTGGTATTTTTTTATCTGAATTTTCATTTTCAATTTCATTTAATTTATCATCTTTAATTACAATAGGAATTTCTTCTTTATCAATAGAATTATTTTTATTATTATTATAATCATAATCAATTGAATTTTTAATATAAATATTTTCATTTTCAACACTATTATTAACTTTATCATTAAAATTATCATTATCAATACTATTATTATTATTTATTCCAATATTTGAATTTTTATTTGTATTGTCTTCTAAACTATTATTCATAATATCATTAATATCATTATTATTATTTGTTACTTTTGTACTTCCATTTGTTTCTTTTGGAATACTAATTATTTCAGAATTTATTTTTTCAGAATCTTCTTTTTCTTTTTCATTTTCTTCAATTGTATTATGACTGTTAGAAATAGGAATATTTAATTTTTTATTTTCGCTATTTTCATTAATTATATTATCTTTATTTAATTTTTCATTTTCTTCTTTTACAGTAATTTTTATATTATTTCTTTGATTATTTTTCTCGTTTTTTTTCTCATCTTCATAATTTAAAAAATCTTCTTGAAAATCATCTTCAAGAGGATTATGAAATTTTTTTTCAAAACTATCATTTAATCTATTATTATGTTTAGGAATAGTAACATCAAAATCTTCTTTTGTAAATAATCCACAAATTTTTCCTTTCTTTTTTTCTTTTTCTATTTCTTTTAAAAAACCACCATCTACAATTTCATTAATTTTATTTAAAATTTCTTTTTCTTTAGAAATTTCGTCTTCATTTAGAATATTAGTCTTACCTTTATAATTTTTATTTTTGTTTTCTTCTTTTTTTTTGTCGTTTTCATCTATTGATTCTTCTCCAAAAGAAAATCTATCTATACAATCTATTTCTATATCTATTGATTTATTTATAGCATTGTTTATTGATGATAAAGTAAATCCATCATATATATTCCATTCCCATTCATTTTTTAAGTTTTCAATGTTTTCTTTATTATCTTTTTTCATATTTGATAAAATTAAATTTAAATTTTATTTGTTTTATTATTTTTAAGTCTTGATTTTTTATTTAAGTAAAATTAGTTTAATTAAATAAATTAAGGATGTTTCTTTACTTTGAATAATTAAAATTATTTTAATATTTTAATTCATAATTATAAATCAATTTTTTAATATTAGAAATTTTCCAATTAAATATAATTATATAAATAAAGAATAGTAAAGTAAATAATTAATATGAATTCTCATTGAACAACTAAAAAAATCTATTAAATCAAAAACAATAATCTATTTCCTCATTTTAAATCCATAAGATATAATTAATCATCTATATAAAATCTAAAATATATTTTAGAATTATAGATTAATTTCAATTAAATTTTTCATTATATAAAATGAGATAAAGTTTTTTTTATATTTTTCATTTCATTTAATGTTTTTATTCTGTTAACCATTCTAAAAAAATCTAATAAAACAAACAAGTAATCTTTTCATTTTTTAAAATAAGAAATCATGAAAAAAATCGATATAATAATATAAATTTCTTTATCAAATATAAAATTTCATTAAATAATAATAAATTTTTATACTTCATAATTTTTTTTCTTGTTTTTGTTTCATTTACATAATCTTTGTTTTTCAGTTAAAAATAGTATTTTTTTCATAATAAATTTTTTTAATTGAGATAAATAAATATTCATAAACAAAAAAATTAATAATAAAAATAAAATATAAAATGTTATTACCAATTAATAAAAAAATAAGGAAGGATTTGAAATAATTTTTTTTCAATATAATTAAGATTTAAATCACTTATTTGATTATATTTTTCTTTTATTGTTTTTTAAGTTTTTTTTGAGGATTTAATTTCCATTTTTTTATTGATATCTTTTTGAATTGGAATTAAATCATGATTAAATAAAATTAAATAAGAATTTCATTTTCTCTATCAATAATTTATATTAATAAGTGATTTATTTATTTTTTTGTTTTTATTTAATTCACTTTATATAAGAAATAAAAAATATAGGTTTTTAAATATTAAATACTTTAATTAAATCATTAATATTACTTTAATTAAAATTTAATTTTTATTTATTTTTTCCATTAAATGAATAAGAACTTAAGTGAAGAAGAAAAGAAAAAAAAAAAATTAATTCTAGCAAGAATGAAACAAGAAAATAAAAAATTACCAAATGATTTTTTTGAAAAAATATTAAATTATGAAATGATATTATCAAATGGATTTGATTTTGAAGTATTAACTTCATTGATAGGATTATATTCTGTAAAATATATTATTAATTAATTTTTATTTTAAAAAATAGAATGCAATAGAATATTATGAAAACAAAGATTTATTAAAATCAAAAGCATATCAAAATAGAATGGATATTTTATTATCTGATCCTGATATTTTAAAAAAAATGGTTGAAATTACAAAAAAAGAAAAAGAAAGAAAAGCTAATAAAAAAGATGGTATTAATAACAATGATAATTTAAATGATAATAATAATAAAAATAATAACACTTATTCTTTAAAACAAGCAAAACAACAAATAAAAATTCAAACTGATTATATTAAAGATGAAGATATTTCTATGAAAGTTGGAAATATATTAAATAAAGATATTCATAATAAAAACTTGAAAGATTTAATAAATGATGAATTAAACAAACAAAATAAATGGAAATTAAGATTAGAAACTAAGAAAAAAAATTCAAAAATAAAAAAATGTAAAAGTGCTGAATTTCATTTATCAGATAAAAAATCAAGTGATGAAATTAAAACAATAGAAGAGAATAAAAAAGATAATAATTTAATTATTATTGAAGAAGGAAAAAATGAAGAAGATGAAAACAACATAATTAAAGAAAATTCAGATAATAAAAATAATGAAATTCAAATATTAGAAAATAAAAATGAAAACTTTGAAAAGATAAATTTAGAAAGAGAAAATAAAAAAAATGAAAATATAAAAAATGAAAAATCAGAAAATGAAATAAATACAAATTCAAAAAAAGAAGAAGAAAATAAATTATATGAAGATAAAAAGATAGAAGTAGATGAAGATATAAAAAAAATATTAAATGAAAAATTAAAATCTTTAGAAAATTTAATAATTACAAATCCTCCAGAAGAAGAAAATATAAAAGAAAAAATCTCAGAATTTTCTTTAGAAAATATTCCTCCAAAATTTCAAAATTCATATTTAACAATAAAAGACAAAATAAATAAATATATAGAAGCATTTAATAAATATTTTTATAAAGATATTTTTGAAAGTTTTTATTTTAAATTAAAAAGATTAGTAGATGAAAAATATAATAAATATATTGAAATATCAACAACTTATCATAGTCAAATAAAAGAATTTGAATTTTTACTTGAAGATGAAATAAATGAAGAAAAACAAAAAGATATTCAATTTACTATTGATTCTTTAAAAGAAGAACAACAACATGAAATTGATAGAATTGAAGATTATTATAATGGAGTTATTTCTGATAAAATTAATGAATTTAAAGTTACTTCTTGTAAATCTAATCCTGGTTTAGAATTAATGGAAGAAAAACTCAAATTAGATATTTATACAATAATAAATGAAATTTTTTATAAATAAATTTTATTAAAAATTCAAATATATCGAATAAAGAATTTATTTTTATATGAATATTAAAAATGTCTTAAAAGAAATTAAATTAAGAAAACAAAGAAATAAAAAATTTTATAATTTTCTTTATAAAAATTCAAGTTATGATTTTTCTAATATTCCAAAAACAATATCAACTTCTCTTTCTCAAAATAAATTACCTAAAGATTTTAAAAAAAAATCGAATCCTAAAACAACTTCTTCTTTTGATAAAAATAATTTTGGAGTAAATAGTACTTACCATGTTAAAAAAATACAAAATAAATTCAATTCAAACAAATTTATTAATAAGCCTAATGAAGAAAATAAAAATGAAAAAGAAAGAAAAAATAAAAAACAATTTAAAGGAAATTCCTTAGATATAAAACATGAAATAAAATTAAATCCCTTTGAAATAGAATTTAAAGAAGAAAATAAAATTGACTCTAAAAGATTAAAAAATGATATTAGAGAAAAAGATGACTTAAATTTAAATGTTTTTTCTTTATTCAAAGATTTAAAAAATAAAAAAATTAATAAAATAAAAAGCCAAAACAATTTAATTTCAAAAAAACCAGAATTTGAAATCAACTTAAACAAAATAAATAAAAGAAATTCCATTGAACAAAAAAGATATAGCATAATAATGGGAGAAAGAGAAGTGTTGTTGCTACATTCATTTAATAATCAAATATGTTCAGATATGTCTTCTATTTCAAACAATAAAAAAGCATCTTTTATAGATTGTTATTTTCCTCCAAAAAATTCATCAATTTGTCCTCTAAATTTAAATCATGAAATTAATGTTCCTTTTCATAATATTTATTGGTTGAGGATTCAAGAAATTTTCCAAAACTCAAAAATATCTATTTATGATAATTTAAATGATAAAATTTTATGTCCAAATCAAGGTTGGATTAAAAATTCAAATTTAATATCATCATTAATAATGATATCTAAAATAAATTTTGAAATATTAAAAAAGTTATTAATTAATATTCAAATAAATGAAAATGGTCAATTTAGTATTGGTATTAATTATAAAGGAACACCAACTTTAATAATAATAGATGATTATTTTCCTTGTTTAAAAGGAACTAGATTTCCTCTTTTTGCAAAAAGCCCTTCAAATAATATTTGGCCAATGATAATTGAAAAGGCTTTTGCTAAAATTTATGGTTCTTATTTTAATTTACAAAAAATTTCTTGTCAAGAAATTTTAGAAATGTTAATCATTTATAAAGTTGATAATATTCTTATTAAATTGAATAATGATTATTTATGGAATATTATTTTACATAATTCTAAAAATAATAAAAGAGGAATTATAGGAATTATAAATAATAATAAAATTAATGAGAGTGAAATTGGATTGTTAAATAATTCTTGTTATTGTGTTATAAATGCTTATGATGAAATTATTGGTGGTAACAATTATAAGTTGTTAAAACTGAAATATCCTATTTCAAATATTAAAAGATTTTTAAATCTTTTTTTAACTTCACCAAATGGAGAAAATTTTATTGATGAAATACCTTTGAATTCTTGTAATAATTATAATTGGAAAGGTAAATTTTCATTTGAATCAACTGATTGGAATAAAGAATTAATAAAAAAAATAAATTATCAACTTTCAGATAAAGATAGGGGTTATTTTTATATGTGTTATGATGATTTTTTTCAAATTTTTACTTCAATAAATATAGTTGATTTTATAATTCCTTTATATTCATATTCAATTTTTTTACAAAGTGAAAATACATTGTTTTTTATTTTTTTAGAAAGAGAAACTACAATTTTAATTTCTTGTTATGGTAACGACACTTTTTTTATGAAACTTAATTTTGATTATACTATTGAAATTTTAGATATAAATAATAAATGGATTAATAATATTAAATTAAATCCTGGGATTTATATTATATATTGTATTACTAAAAATATTGGTTCTTATGTTACTTTTGGTAGTGAATGTTTTTTTAATTATAAAATTGAGTATCCAAATCAAATTATCAGTAATTTGTTTCGTTCAATTATTTGTGATTATATTATATATAATAAATCATTTATTACTAAATATATAGAAAATTTTAATTTTCATTGTGATAAAGATATTAATATAAATAAGGGATTTTTTTCTCATTTAAATTTAGGATTTATTTTTTTAGAAAATCATAAAAATAAAAGTTATAAATTAAATGTAAATATATTCTTAGAAGGTTATTGCAGTATGGATAAGAATGATTATTCCTTAATTTATATAAATCAAAATCAAAAATTATCACTTTTTTTCTATAAAATAACAGGAAAAAATAAAAAGAATATTAATATAGATATTATAAATAAAACATTTTTTCCAGAAAATGCAAAAAATTTTCTTCCAAATGTTGAGTTTTTGAATAATCACTTAAAATTAATTAAAAAACCAAATTCAAATAGTTTCAACAATATAATAAAATAAAATTTCAATAATAAATATATATATTATATTAATATTTTTATTTAAAAAAATAGAAACAAAACATATCCCAGTAAATGGAAAAAATTAAATAACTAAAATTAATGTTCTACAAATTCTTTATTATACTCTTTGATAATATAATTAAAATCACTTTCAGTTAAATTTGAATCAATATCAATATTACTAGTATTAGCTTCCATACTTTCATTATTATTATTATCTTTTTTTTCATTATTATTATTAGACATAGTTTTATCTTTTGTAGAAGTATCAGAATATTGTAAATTACTTCTTAATTTAATGCATTGTTGTTTTAGCATAGAAACTAATTTTTTTAATTGTCTATTTTTTTTCTTATACTTAAATAAAGAATTTTTATAAATTTTTAATTGAAATTTTAATTTATCAATATATTCATCACAAGATCTATTAGTTTCTTTAATACCTTCAACAACATCAATTGATTTAATAGGAGTATATTTTTTTAACAATTTAGAAAAATCTAATTTAGGAACAGATTGTCCATAATCACTTATTTCTGTTGATAAATACTTTTGTTGTTTTATTTTTTCAGGAAATTTCATTAAAGGACTTTCTAAATTACTCATTGAACTTCCTTTATCAGAATAACTTTCTGATTCTTCACTACTTGTTAAAATATAATTAAATAATTGAATATTTTCCATATTTTCTTTTACTCTTTTTTTTTTTTTTATATTTTGTAATTTTTGATTTAATTTTTCTATTTGTTTTTCTTGATCTGATGTTTTTCTTTTTTCTAATTGAAGAAGTCTTGAAAATTTAATTATTAATTCTCTTGTTTCTACTAATTCATTATTTAATTCTACATTTATTTTATCTGGTTCACATATAATTATTTCTTTAGTTGAATTATCATCTTTGTAAAATTTTGTTAATTCTTTTTTTAATTGAAGTATAATTGAATCTTTTTCTTTTAATAAATTATCAAATTTAAAAAGATTAATTTGTTCATTATCTTCTTTATCTTGTCTTTGAACAATTAAATCTTCTAAATCTTGTTGACATTTATATAATTTTTTTTCTAAATTTATTTTATCTTTATATAATTCTTCCGTTCTTTTTGTTAATCTATCATTTTCTTCTTTTAATTTTTTTAATATATTTTGATTTTTATCTTTAATATCTAAATGTAAATTTTTATACAATATTTCTTTATTAATTTCTAAAGTAGTTTTTGCATCTTCCAATTCACTTTTTAACAATTTATTTTCTTTCATATAAAAATTTACTTTTTCTGCATAAGAAGATATTATTTTTTTCGCTGTTGTTATATCAAATTTTTTTTGCATTTATATTAAATAAATAAAAAACTAATTATTAAAAACACAAAATTTTATAATACTTTATACTAATTTAAATTTAAATAAAAATTTTTTATAAATAAATTTATGAGTGAAAATAAGAATTTAAAGGACTCTAATAATTTCGAATTTATAAGTTATATTCCTTTATTAAATAATAAAAGTAGAAAAGTAAATTTTGAAGATAAGGATTATTTATTTATAAGTAAAGTTTATCCTCAAACAACTCCAAAACCAATAATAAAATTTTATATAGTTTCATCTGAAAAAATTTTTTTGAAAGAATTTAATTATGATTTATTTAAAGAATATAAAGAAAAAATGGGATTGGAAGGTCCTTGGAAAAATTTTTTTAATACTTTGGTAAATGCCATTGATAATATTGATGAAGGAGAATTAAAGTTAGATTTTAAAAACAATTTCAATGAGTGTATTTTAACAATTATACATCCAATTGCCAAAAATATTAAAATTTCAAGCAAAATAAATTTCGAGAAACCTTTTTCGAAAAGTGATAAAGAATATTCTAATATTCTTTTTGATATTTTATTAAGTGTTTATGATAATAAAGAAGAATTAAGAGAAAAAACAATGAATAATAATGATTCTGATAATAATTCTGTTTTAAGTGTTAATTTAAAAAAAGATAAAAGTGATTTTGATTTAAGTCAATTACAAAAAAATGTTTCTGGAAATAATACTTTAGAAATTAAGCAAAATTTAAAAAGAAAGTTTCATTCTAATTTAATTAATCCAAATATTAAAAAAAGAAAAAATAAAGGATATACTTTTATTCAAGAAGAAGAAGATGATAACAAAGAAGAAGAATAATATTTATTTATTTAAAATCTTTTTATTTATTTTAAAATATAAAATATATATTGTTTTCTATATTTATAATTAATTTAAGAATTTGGATCAAAATTTTTTTTGGAAAAATTTTATTTTGTTATTTGAATGAATTTTTCAATATAATTAATAGATTACTTATATTTAAAATCATAAATTGTTTAATTTAAAGTCCTTAATCTTAATATTAAATTTTGATTATTTATAAAAAATAATTGTATTTTTAAATAATTATCTTATTGTTATTTTTTAATCTTGAATAACAATCTATCAATATTTTCATATTCATAATTAATGAAAAGTTTTCTTTATTATATTTGAATTAATGTAAATTAATAAATTTCTTTAAATATCTTGTAATATTATCTTGGTTTAAATAACAAGATTCCTTCATTGGGTAAATTAATATTTTCTCAATTTATATATTTTGAATATATTAACATTGAATAAACATAAATTTTAATCAAAGTAAATTATCGTAAATCTTTACTTTTAAAAATTTGTTTTTATTCAAAAATTAATAAATAATATTTTAATTAATTAAATTATGTATTTATCTTTCTATTCAAATTTATAAAAGAGAGAAAACTCTTTTTTAACATTTATGATAATGAAATAAAATATTATTATTCAGAAACAAAAATCCGATCACTGCCGAAGCTCAATCAAGAGGTGTCAGAAAATTGTTATCATCATAATAAATAATATTATATTTCATATCATTAAAAAAGAAGAAAAAAATATTCACTTTATTGAATTGAAATAAATTCAATCTTTACTTTTAAAGTTAATATTTTGATTTTTCCACCTAAAAAAAACAGTTAATATATATTGATATAAAAAATAATTTTAAGGAAATATTTATTTTTGTTCAGCAAAATTGCTAATCACCATAATAAAGTAAGCCTGGGGCAGCAATTTAAATCATCATAAAAATAAATGTGAAAAAAAGGAAAAATTGATTTTTGATTACTTACTTTTTTTTTTCTTTTTGATTAAACCGAAAAAACCTAAAATTATTAGAAAAAATCTTTTTTAAAAAATCAAATAAACATATGTTCTTTTTTAATATATAAATCAGAAATTGGTAAGATTGTCTGCAAAGATAATTTAAGTAGCAGAACTTGCTTTAACATCATTATAAACATATGTTTTTTGATTGGAATTAATACTTACTTTTTTTTAAGACATTAATTTTTTAATTAATATTTATTAGATATTTTGAAATATAAATTATATTTTTTTGAAAAAAAATTATTATTTGTTTATGAAATATTTAATTTTATTTTTTATTTTAATTTTAGTTATCAAAATTTTTTTTCAAAAAAAAGTTTTTAATATAAATATTTTTTAT